>Ga0207712_10001826_pt1 | contig 14056 bp, 18 predicted proteins | sample KBSS44metaG_FD_184402 | JGI IMG/M metagenome (GOLD analysis project Ga0207712, IMG submission 184402) | Switchgrass rhizosphere microbial communities from Kellogg Biological Station, Michigan, USA - KBS S4-4 metaG (SPAdes) (version 2) | ecosystem: Host-associated > Plants > Roots > Rhizosphere... | reverse complement strand
GAGCGGACCCTGAGCGCTAACTGTTGCTATAAGCAGCGTTCCAAACAAAAAAAAGACCAGCAGAGCTCGGCAATTTGTGTTCATCTTATGAATTGACCTCGATCTAAGACATTAAGTTATAAAGAAAGTTTCCTACTTGGAGTTGGAGAATTTAAATTATCACAGAAGATGAAAAAACATAAAAAGGCGCAATCGGGCTTTAATGTTCTTCGAAATGTCGCCAACGACGAATGACATTAAACTTGCGCAAACCGGAAAGCACGGTAGTCAGTATCATTCGCGCAAAAGACTCTTCTTTTCCCAGGAAGAAGCCTTCGACTCCTGGGAAAAACTCTTCGACTCGCCGGGAGAAACTTTCGATTCCTGGGAAAAAAACCTTTGATTCCTACGAAGAAATCTTCAACTCCTAAGAAAAGATCTTCGATTCCGCCTAAGACTCGCTCGATTCTATCGATCAGGGCCTATCTTGGCGCGTCCGGAAGGTCCAAGGGCTTGCCCCGATGATCAGCGGAAAGGCTAATGCCTCGCCGCGTCCTTCTAGATTTAGATCATCGATAGAATATGATGGAATTCTCCTCTAATCGCGGCGCGCCGGAGTTCTTCTATGCGTTCCAGCCGCCGTCCATCGAGCAGACGTTTGGCATAGCCCATCATTTTGCGCTGCGTGGTGATGAACGCGAACTGATCATGCACCCCGAGGTCGTGCGACGTGTGTGAAAAACATCCAAGATAAAACTGCTCGAAGGCCGTAGAGATCACTCTATCAGCGGAAATTCCTATGTAGCGTTCTCGCCGTCGACAGCTCGACCGTCGTTAATGAAGCTTGCGAATCGACTTGATAGGAGTATACTTCACGCATCCCGACGAAAAGATAATACGGATCTTGGCGGGCGTCCGAGCCGAAAGACGCGGCCCTGGCTGGAGTAGGGCGACGTGTCGCTGCGGTGCAATGTGCGAAAACGTACAGACGGCGGCAGTACAGGATACTAGCGTTCAACCGTGGGTCCATCATCCAGGTGTTTGACATAAGCTTGGTCGACGAAAATCCATCCGGCGCGGGTTAAGCGATCACAATTACACTTCGTTAACGGAAGCTTGGAGTTCGGCCGTCGGGCGGTTACCGACAAACCAAGGACCCTGGTAAGGCAGGGACTAAAACAAATGGGGATCTCATGAAATCAAGAATTATTCTAGGTTCGATCATCGCCCTTGTATTGGCTGTCTCCAGCGGTTCGGCGCAGGAATTCACTTTTACCACCACCACCGCCAATACAATGTCGTCCAAGTCAACAATTGATATGGCCGGACTTAACAATAACCCGCAGGCAATTATTGTGGCGACGCCGCTGGACGATCCGGCAACATTCAATCCGCACGCTATCGGCGTCTGGTATTACAGCGGTAAATGGAACATCTTTAATACCGACCACGTCATCATGCCAGTGGGTTTGAAATTTAAGCTGCAGGTTTTCTTAAGCCCCGCTGTAAATCAGTTTTTGCACATCGTTAGCGGAGCAAGCTTCGGAAGCGTCAGGTCATATATTGATAATCCGGCGCTCTCTAATAATCCGAACGCAATAGTTAAGATCTTACAAAATCACGCACCCGACAATCGTTCACCTTACAAGCTCAATCCCTATGAGGCTCACGCCGAATACGATTCTGCTGCCGGAAAATGGTTTATCCAAAATGTAAACGGCAATCCTCTGTTTCCAAATACTGCCTACAATATAGCTGTCAATAACAGCGGGGCATTTGGGACGAATACAAATACAAGGGTTGAAAAAGTAGCCCCCAAAGACCCGACCGCGATTTTGCCAGACCCGATGATCGTGGGCGGTGATTTGAGCGGAACTTATCCAAATCCGACGGTTAAGGGACTTCAGGGCAGGCCAATATCAAATACCGCCCCTCAGATCGGACAAATTCTCAAATGGACCGGGACGGAATGGGCACCGGCGAACAACGAGAATGGAATCGGCGAAGCACTGAGATATAACGCAGGAGCCGGGCTGTCGCTCAATGGTGCTACTTTCAGCGCTCAAAATACGGCGCCCATGTGGAATGCAAATCAAATTGCGAGCCGGAATGTTGCGACTACGGCACCCACCACCGGACAAATATTAATATGGAATGGCACCGAATGGGCTCCTGCCCCAACACCGCCAGCCGCCCTGATACAAACTTTTTATAAGAATGGAAGCAGTCAAAGGTCTCCGCAGGTTAGCTTTGGGAACACTTTCGTAATCACTGAACTGTCACACTCAATTATTCTCACTAAAAAGTCACGGCTGGTTATTAGTGGAATAATAAATGTTCACGCCTCAGTCTGTGAATTACATTGTGGTCCCTCGATAGGATTTTTTAATGTCAAGATCGATGGCATTCCCGGAGTGGCTATAACAGTTTCCGCTGCAATGAATTCCGATAGTTCCGCCACCGTCAGTAATTTCATGATTGACCTGGATCCCGGAACACATGAGATAGAATTTAGCATTATTCATTCTCCGCCTTCCTCAGCCATTGTCGTACAGGGAAGGATGTCTTCGATAATGGTTATCCCGCTCGAATAACAGATGCCGAATTGTTCAATTCATATTTAAAATGATCCAAATTGTAGGTAATAAAAAGAATTAGATCTAACGCAAAAAGGTCAGGAATTTTAATTATGAAATTGGCGGTGATGCTATTACGGTGAGGTGTTAAATCAATTCCATCTTGCAATTAAATCCGGAGGAAAATTATTGTGAAAGTTGGGTCAGGCCTAGTTTTGTTTGTCATTCTAACATTGACTACCGTCAATTCCTTTGCAAAAGAAATCAGTATTTTGCCTTCCGCGACACCAACACCATCGCCTTTTGCAGGAAGTGCCGGAGGCGATCTGAAAGGGTCATATCCCAGTCCGATGGTTCAAAAACTTACCGGCAGACCTTTATCAAACGTCGCTCCCGCGGTTAGTGACATTCTCAAATGGAACGGAACAGAATGGGAACCAAAAACTTCTCGTAATGCCACCGCCGACTTAAACGCGGGATCTGGGCTGTCGCTCAACCGCACTACTTTAGGTGCTCAGAATACGGGGGCGATGTGGAATGCGAAGCAAATTGCCGGTCGCAATATTGCGACTACGGCGCCGGCAATAGGTCAAGTCTTAAAATGGAATGGCACCGAATGGGTTCCTTCCGCAATGCCGCAAACGGTCCCGATCCAAACATACTTTAAAAACGGAATCAATCAGTCACCGGTATTTTCATCAGGGACATCATTAACAAATATTAATACATTTTTAATGACTGAACTGACACACACAGTTACTCTTGCTAAAAGATCACGGCTGGTTGTTAGTGGAATGATAGATGTTTTCGGTCAAGGATGTTTTAAACCAGATTGTAGAGCTTCCACAGGATTTTTTAGAATCTCGATCTATCACGAAAATGAAAATGAAGCTGAAAAAAGAATTTCTATCTGGGTTACCGCAGCTTTGAATACCCCAGGTTCCGCCACGATCAGTAATTACATGGATGACCTGGATCCCGGAACCTATAGGGTTGAATTTGACTTTGGACATTTGCCAAGGACTACGCCCATATCGGTTAAAGGAATACACTCATCCGTTATGGTGATCCCGCTCGACTTATAGATGTAGCATCGAAGGACTGATACTGACAGACCGTGTTTTGCGCTCCAAGCCATTAGGACCGATCACACGCCGATCGGTTCCCAGTTCGGTGGCGGAACGCTTTACGTCGAGCTTGTTCTTTTTCGACACAGGCACATGCTACGAGAAGTAAAGATATTAAGGAGTGAAACTATGACGTTTTCCAAATACTTTTGCCGCCTGAGCGTTGGAATATGCTTGTTGACCTTGTTTTTATTCGCTGCAGGGACAGCATTCGCCCAGGCGGAAAAGCTCGGCATTGTGAACTACACGCCGCCGAAGGGAATGACCAAGACGCTGAAAGAAAACGTCGTGCTGTTTAGCGAGTTTAACCAGACGACCGGAATGTATTGCATCATTACCGTCTACGGGGCAACGCCGGGAACGGGAAACGCAAAGAGCGATTTTGAGCGGGAGTGGAACAATCTGGTCGTTAAGGCACTCGACAAAGCTGAGGCAAATCCGACCGTTGATACGTCAACAGCCGAAGGTTGGACGATCATTGCCGGTGGGTCACCGGTGGAATCCGGCGCCGGAAAAGCATTAGCTTTCTTAACGGTCATCAGCGGTTCAGGAAAGACGGTAAGTATCCTGGCGGTTTTTAACGATCCGGCGTATCTGAAGCAGGTTGATGCTTTTATCAGCGGGTTGGATCTTGACAAGCCCGTAGCACGAGCCAATGAAACAACCGCAGGCGTTCCGCTCGCACTGGATGTCGATGGCCACATCATCATGCCAGAGCCTACGCGCTCGTTCACCGTTGCCGACCTGGCTGGTGTGTGGGAAGAGGGTGGACGCTCTTCGACGTCGTATGTTTTTCATTCGTCCGGTGGTTACGCCGGAACCGACTCTCTCGCCATTAAGATTGCGCGGACGATTAAACCTGATGGCACTTACTCAAGTGATTTTTTCTCAATAAGGAATGGAAAGAAGGAGCGCGATATTACGACTGGCAGCATTACGATCGTAGGCCGGCTACTAACGATCAGACAATCTAATAGCTCTACAACTGACAAATACGTTATTCGCGGTTGGCTGGAAACGCCGACAGCAACCATTTTGCGTCTTGCCGAGGGGCCATGGCATAACGACGATGTAATTCCTCAGGATCGTTTCACCGACTTCACCGACTTTGGCCGTTTCTTTACAAAGACTCATTGGATCCGGAAGAAATAACCGCGTTTTTCCCGATTTCTCCCACGTATTCCGGTTACTGACACAGTCGTCAAGGCTTTCTTGGAGCAATGGTCTGAAATTCCTCGCATAAAATATCGGGGTCTCCTCATGAGCTTCTGACATGTCGTTGGCCTTGGCGAAACATCTGACTGACATATGTATTAAACCACGCCGTCGCATACTACCAACTCAGACTTTAACGGTACGAGGGAGCCGATCCCGGTTTTCTTGCTTACACCCGCCCGACGTATAAAGCGGAGGCGCCAAAATTCTCGTAGGACCGCAACCTGTCGTTTCTTAGAAAGAATCTGGGAGTCCGAAAATAATTACGCGGACGCCTCACGGGAGTGCCTAAATGTGGCGTCCGCTTCGCGGACTTAAGATCGCAGCATTACTGCCTGACCGTGATCCGACTTTTATTGATTCCCGATCCTTTACATGTTGTCATCTTCGTCGTCCGTCTTCGGGATCGGCGTGATGGCGCCGAACAATCCGTGAGCTTCGTCATCAGTGCCGGCTGTAAAGAACAATGTGGTTGCGGGACCTGCACCCGCGCCGTTACCAAATCGTAGTGCCCACAGTCCGTCTATTTCGATAGGCTTACCGTGGCGATCTCGTAGTAACCCTTCAAATTCTCCGGTCGCCGTGTCAAAGGTTGCGATCTGCCCGCTGCCAAACATGCCAACCAGCAATTCGCCGCTTGCCTTTCCAAAATGGGACGGTGCTACGACGAGTCCCCACGGAGCGTTCATCCAGGGACCATTCTCAAATCTCTGAAGCAGCGTTCCGCTTCCGTCAAAGACGTCCACAAAACCAAATTTGCGCCCTGCGACCTCATCGTGTTTTTCCGCGTCCTGTTTCGCAAAAGCCACATAGATCTTGCCGCCGATGTTCTCCACATTAAACGGTGCAAACCCTTCCGGCAGGTTCGGGTCGACAAATGCGCCAGCAGGCTGGGTCATCGGCATGAAATTCGTGTCAAAGACATCCACACTGGCATTGGAAAAATTAGCGACGCAGAGAAAGTTAATGCCGCCCGCCTGAGCGATCGTCGCGCCCTTGTAGATCGCCGAGCCCGAGTTGTTGACTTTGAGCACAGAGTTGGTAGGAGCTACAGATGGGTTCCACCCGGAAACAGTCCCATCCTCGGTCACGAATATGAAGCGAGCGGCCGTACTGGGACGCCCTTCCCGTTGTCGGAAACCCACCACGGACTGGTCGGACTTGAGATCAGTCCCCACGGATTCACCAGATTTGCGTCGGTAGCCGCCGCCAAACCCGGCACGTCGGAAACGAGATCAGTCCGTTGATAATGTTGTGCGGAAACTTGCGCCGAAGCGCAAAGCAGGAATAGTAATAGCGAGCAGCATGCGGTCGTCGCGCACCTTATTGCCGCCGAAAAATCGGGCGTTGTTGCCCTCAAAGATATTGTCATTTTTCCTCCCTTTAAGTTGCGCCGCGAGGGCACAACCTATTTTGAAATCCTTGTTCGTAGCTAGGCCAAAAATAATATCACTTTTGGTTGGAAATACTAATGAAGAGGATGAAGCAGGACTGCAAAATTGCCGTTTTCACGGATCCAATGATCACCCTTGCGGGGTCATCGAGGACGCCTAACGATAAAATTATATTGACAAACGATAAATATGGAGGTAGGATCGCCGTATTTACCCATTCACAAGGATCAAACTATGAAACGAGCCTCAACGATCTTCCTTCAAATAGTGATCGCAGTTATCGGCGTAGGGGTTCTTACCTTCTTGCTTTGGGAACCACAGCTCGAGGGGAGGAACGTGAACGCCACGCAGTTCGAGATATATTTTAAGGACCCGTTCCTCGCGTATATTTACCTGGCGTTCATCCTATTTTTTGTAGCTCTGTATCAGGCGATCAAAATGCTGGGGTATGCGAGGCAGGATGAAGTATTTTCGCCGCGTGCCGTGCGAGCTTTGCGGGTCATAAAATACTGCGCCATCACCATGGCGATCTTTATTCTCGGTGCAGAGGTTTATATCTTCATTTTCGTACGCGGAACTGATGATGTTGCGGGCGGAGTGCTGATGGGGGCGTTTATTATTTTCGTATCTGCCGTCATCGCGACAGCCGCCGCGGTCTTTGAGCGGATATTACAAAAGGCAGTGGATATAAAATCCGAGAACGATCTGACCGTCTAAAACAATATGGCGATCATCATTAACATCGACGTCATGTTGGCGAAGAGAAAAATGTCCGTTACCGAGCTCGCCGATCGAGTCGGCATTACGATGGCCAACATCTCCGTGCTGAAGAATGGAAAAGTAAAAGCGATCCGGCTATCAACACTCGAGGCGATCTGCAAAGCCTTAGAATGTCAGCCCGGAGATATTTTGGAATATGAGGAGTAGCAGCATTCTAAGCCTGACACCGAATGTTGATCATACAATAACCGTAAGTCCTGTTCGACGGCATCATGCGGCATGTTTCACAGGCACAGGTTATTAATGCAGAGCCCCCTCCGTTTTGACTGACTTGGCGAATCAGGCTAAGCCTGTTTTGGAAGAAAATTCAAAATCAATTGGAGGAGCAATGGAAAAATTCCCGGTTTTTGTCTTGTTGGCGATAGTTGCCGGGGGCTGTTCTAGTCTCGGGGGCGACAAGGCTCCGGATGTGAAGGTTCTTAATATCGACGATCTGCAGAAAGATTACCGGGCGTCGAAGGACGTTGCCCGTACCAAATATGACGGCAAAGAATTTGTCGTTCTCGGCAGGGCCGGTGAACCGTTAGGCGAATATCCGCTCAAAAACGACGACGGTAAGACCCTCTATTACGACATAGCGCAAGCGAACCGGGCGGAATGACTTGTTTTGTCGCGATCGACGAACGCTCTAAGTTTGACAGCTTCAAGAAAGGCGACGTGATCGCCGTCAAAGGCACTCTCCAAATTGAGGACGGCAATTACAACATGAAGCCGTGCACCCGCGAATTTCGCGATACCAAATGATCGTGATGGTGGTCAAAAGACAATCGGAACCGACGAGGTGGTGGTACTATGTGGAGTTTTTCTCACGCTTCCCGAAACCCGCTAGTGAAACAAAGGAGCAGAAGTTTGGGGGAGTTGGTAGGAAGAGTTTGAGCGTACAATCCCGGTCGAAATATATGCATGCGATCAAAAGATCATTAGCCAGATCATAATTAATCTTGATTTATCGTAACGAAAATTGAAAAGCCTCGTCGAAATGACGAGGTCTTTGGTTGCGTTAATGGCTTACTTACAGGCTACCCGAAACCGTGCGGCGTTTGCGGACGAGGGCTCCCGCGTTCCGCATTACATGCCAATGCCTATCCCGCCGCGTCCGCTTTTTCATCTGGACGTCAGCATCGTCGCTGTCCGTCTTGCAGTTGTCGACGATCTCCGCAGTCCGAGCCGCACTCACCTGTCGTGCCTTACGGAAGAAGCAGATCTGCGTCCGAGGCCGTGAACCTCGTATATACCCTTGCGGCGGTGCTTACGGGGCGAAGCGAGCCAGCCGCGGGGTCTGTCGGGTCCTCAGTCGCTCCGTAAGCCCTGTTGCGAGATTGGATCTGGGTGATGGTGTTGACGTCGTCCACTGAAAACAGGTAGGTCGTCTTCAAGTGTTGCTCCAACGAAATATCCGCACTTGGCAGTTGTACATTAGTGTTGGGGCCGATCGGGTACAACAATCCGGCGAGAGTGGTAACGACGAGCCTCCCGTCCGCCCTGCACGTCCAGGTGCCGATACCGGGGGAGTTGCTGCCGGTGTTGATCATGAAGTCGTAGTAGGCGCTCGAGTGCATCGCCGCGGTGCCGTCGGCCCGGATCTCGAGCTGGAATAAGTAACTGTGGTAGACCGTCTGGTCGCCCAAGACATCCTGGTTGACTGCGGCCCGCGTGTACGTGCCCTGGAACTTTATTTTGTTGCATCCAACAGGCCCAGCGACCGCCTGGACGACGGCGAATATTGCGACCACGGCGAAGAGCAAGAATAGCTTTTTGAACATTCGGAATTTCTCCTTTAGCTGATTGAAATATACTTCTGTCATCATACTGCCCGCAGTTGGATCCTGGCCCGGTCGGGCCAACGTTGGCGATCAAGCACGCACGGCGGCCCTGAGGGGTCGAAAAAGTATCCAACTTATTGATTTCGGATGATTTAGCGGAACACTCGCCAATATAGAGCATGTCGCCAGCGATAGCAAATCACCGTTTCCGATTTGTTAAGGTCGTGAACGTTCGGAGAGATATTTGCGAACCGCTGTAACCATCAACCGTCACGGACGATGCGCCAACCGTGCTCGAACGAGGGGAGTTGTTGCATTCGGCCCATGTGGCCGTCTCCACCTTCCCCTTTTGCGTCCTATACGTTAGTGAATCGGATCAGGCGCAAAACCAAGCCGATCGTGCCCTAGGCTAGGCGGGATGCCTGCCGATCCCCGATCGGCTCAGAATCCTTCATCATTTGAAACAATTACGTCCGATCCGTCTTAAAAAGACGTATGGAGGTATATCCCACATAATGTCGGCACGATTTATCGAAGCTGTCCCCAACCATGGAGTCGATGACACTGGGGTTTCAATTCCAGAGATGATCGTTCCTCTTAAAGGAACCAATCACATTTTTCTCATCGATGGAGAAGGCCTTGACGTAAGAGCCGAGACTCCGCATATGCTCGAGATCACGGAGGTCAAAAATTTTATGAGAAGCGACCTTCTGAAACCACGCATGTTTCGGCTAAAAGGCAAGGCATTGCCGGGCAAAGGTGGTCTGTTAGTGTTAGCCCGCCGCGGATCTGTAATTGTTGCAAGACTGCGTGTCTTTGTTCTCGAGAATCGGATCGTCCGATTGGCTGTGCGCCCGCTGCAAACCGCCCGAGGGGTTTTCCATGCGAAGGTTATTCCGGAAATAGCCGCGTTTGTCGATCAAATGAACCAGATCTGGACCCCGCAGGCAAACGTACTGATCGATCTCCTTTCCGACACACCGGCGCTCATCAACAGCGACCCGGAGGAGAACGCACGCACCATGGGAGCCTTTCTGGCCGACGGCTTCACGCCGGACGCAACGCAAGGCGTCTTCAAGGAGAGTATCGGGATGTTAAGCTACTCAACCGTGAAAAGTTTTGGTCCCGTATTTTTGTCGTTTCTCGAAAGTGATCCGACCAAGAACGTCGAATTCACACTATTTGTGGTGCAGTCGATCTCCACCTATTTGGGCACTTTCACCTCCGGAGCGACCGATCCGTCCTATAAATTTGCGTTGGTTCGCGGCGACGCCGACTCCCGCGTCTGGGCTCACGAGCTCGGTCATTTATTAACAAAAGCGCATGGCGAATCCAACGTGGAGGGCGAGTTGATGGTATCCGGCGCTCAAGGGCAGAAGATCCCGGTAAAGCGGGCGGTTGAGGTATTCAACGGCCTTCATACCCCCGCCCGAGCGCGCTAGTGTCGTGTAAGTCGGGCCGTAAATTGCCGAGGCATAAAAGTTAAGATAGTGCAGTTGATCGCGAAGAATCAGGAGCTTTTGAGGTACGTTATGAAACATTTGGTCTTAACCGTTTTCATCTTAATGGCCGGTTTTTCCGCTGCGATATCACAGTCGGTCGTCAAAACCGGGCCCCAGGCCGCGCTTCAGAATTATTTTGACGCCACATCAAAAAAACAGCCTTACGATTTGACCAAGCAGGAACTCGCGAAGATTTTCACGCCCGAATTGGTCGCGGCCCGCAGCGGCGACAGCACCTGGCCAAATATGCCGACTGGAAGAATGAAGGATCTCCGGATAGGGAAGTTCAAGATGGAAAATGACTCGTCTGCCTCAGTGAATGTAAATTTTCTCGCTTTTCCGGGAGACCGGCGTGATAATTTATTCAAGTTCAAAAAGGTCGCTCCCGACGACTGGCGAATCTCAGACGTTATTGGAAAGCTTGGAAAGAAGATTACGTGGTCTCTGTTGCCGGATACTATTCGCCCATAATCCGCCAGGTTTCAGGACCTATAGAATCTGGTCAGAACTTGAGCCTGCGAAGCAGGGGCGAAATAACTTTAGCCACACGTGCAAACGTGTGGTGCCCGCCGTCAAAACAACCGAGCGTGCGAAGCATGCGACATATGCCGCGTGTTTCACACGCTCGATGTTTTTTTGATGACCTTACCCCATGTTCCGCTTCGCTCCACATGGGGCTAAAGGTACGTCGTCTGCTCCGCAGACTAAAACGCGATCCTTACTTGTAATATGAAATCGTGCGGTGTTCGATGTGAATAAGATCGTATTTCGCGGAAGCAGTCTTACCGTTGGGAGATCCGTTGTCGAAGTAGAAATCTTCGGCCCTTCGCGAGATCCAATTGCCGTGACTGTCAGCCTCATATTCTGAGTAGGTCGTTTTCGTTTTGCTTTCCGAGGCGGAACCAATGAAGTTGCTAATAAGTAACTCCTCGACCAGAAATCCTCGGTCATCGTATTTATATGTAGTGGTTTGGGCCGATGAAGTATATTTTCTTTTTTCTTCGCTCACCCTTCCCTTGGCGTCATACTTAAAGCTCTGCAATGTTTGGAGTCTTCCATCGTTTTCGAACAGGCGTTCTGTTTTCACGCGTCCAAGTTCGTCATACTCGTAAATAAGTTTGAAGGAAAATCGAGGATCCGGCGCGGTCGGGTGATCCGGGCCTTCGATTGGTGTCTCATTTGCGTTTCCGACAAGGACGCCCATTCTGGCTTTAGCTGAGGTCGATTCAATCAGTTTGCCAGTCTTGAATCCATCGATTATTGAGTAAACGCACCTATAATCGTTTTGACCTAGTTTTTCAATAACTTGCCCGTTCTTAGCATAGTGATCTTCTGAAATGAATATTAGACCGGGCCTTACGTCCTGACCGGGATAGGTTGTTATCTCTTTCCACTCGAGCTTTACCAACTTCACAGGTCCGGTTAGACCGTCCAATTCACTGTCGGTCATTCTCGATTGAGAGTAAACAGGTGGCGCGATCAAAAGGAAAGCTATTAGGAAGGTGAATAGTTTCATTTTAGTGTACGGATTGTAACATAGGGGTTTTGCCCGTCTATTTGCGGAAAGGCTATGCTGTCCGGCGGCATGCTAAACTCATCGCGGCTGTGCGGCGGCGAAGTATATTTGGCGGGTTCCGGTGAAGCCGGGCGTCACCGCAAATAGGGCGGGCAAAACCGCTTTCACGAGGCCCAAGTGCAAATGGCTCCGTGCCATTCGATCTCGGTCCAGACTCCCTCGGTCTTTTTAAGCACGTGATATGTGCCAAATCCGCAGAGGCCGCCGCAGCTGTTGCCCATGTACACAATGGCGAGTGATTTATCGGAATTAAAACCTACAGCCGACAGCGAGGTGACGCCACCGGAATGTGGATGTGCCTTATAGAAATCTTTCCAGCCGTCAACCCCCTTCTTAGCGAATATCTCCTTGATCGAGGCGGCCGAAACAAGCTGGTAGGGAATCGAAGCGGCAAACTTCGGCTGCAGCAGCCATTTCGTTTTGTTTACTTCGCGGTAGGAGGCGATGACTGGATCGTAGATAGCTTTCTCGTTCTCGGCCGGTATCAGGCAATCTGACTCGCTTCCACCGAATCGAGGATAATCGAATGTCTCGATCTCTATAACAAGCTTCGAAATGGCGTTGTCGCCCGACGATTCACGTGCCAGAAGAACGGAGTACACGTCATACGCATCTTTGTCAGTGTACGCCGACCAAATGTCTTGCCCGTAGGCCGCCCGCACTCCGCCAAGCATTAGCGTCAAAGTAAACAGGATCCACATTTTTCTCATAGCAGTCATGACAGTCGCCCAGTTATTACGGTATGTTACACCAGCCTGCGAAGCTGGTGAAATATCTGTAGCCACACGTGCCAACGTGTGGTGTATGCATATTAAGACCCAGCGTGCGGAGCATGCGACATATGCCGCGTGTTTCACACGCTTCGGTCACCTAACACACGAAACCAAGTTCCGCTTTGCTTCACATGGGCTCGTTTTGTTTCATTCGAACGTAATTGGCGGTGAAGGAGTCTCTTGTACTTTCGTTCCTATCCGTAGAAGTAACGCAACGGCTGCAATCAAGTTGGTAAGGAGCATCACAGCAGCAATGACGGAGGTTCGGTCAATGAAGCCCACCACGAGTAGTGACGCTCCGTAAAGAATGACGACAATAATATGTACCGCGACCGCAGACCAGAACGCCCATCGTTTGCCGCGAAGTTGACCAACCAGAATAAAGATTAACGCGAGCCAAACCACCAGCGAGGAAACTATTTGGGGCCACAGATTGCGGAATATTCCGGCTATAGCAGCCTGCCCTACAACGCCGTAATATGCGAGGACTTCGTAAGCGCCGTACAAACCATATACGAGCGAAGAAATAAGGACCACGCTATCGAAATATGTCGCGTGTTTCACACGCTCGATGTTTTTTGATGACCTACCCCACGTTTCGCTTCGCTTCACATGGGGCTAAAGTTATGCCGTCTGCGTCGCAGACTTAAGCATGGTCAAAATCGCAGGCGCGACGCCGATTTTTCTTGACTATCAACATCGGAGGCAATCTGTAGGCATTTGATTTGTCAGCCCGGAGATTTTTTGGAATATCAGGAGCAGCAAGGCGCTGTCCCGTCACAGACGGAAGGAGGATGGGCCCCGGTTGTTTTACAGGAAGAAGCTCGCGAGCCAGTTGGCGGCGGTCTGCCATGGCGGGGTGTCGAATAGGAATGTTTCGGCGACGTTCTCGGCGATGAGTGCGGTGCCGGCGATGAGGAAAACGGGGTGGACGCGGCCGTTGCGAAGTTTGTCCCAGACGATCGAAACTACGATCATCAGGTCGGGCAAGAACATGCCGAAGTAGATCTCCGGATTCGGAACGGACGGGAAGTAGTGACGGAATCGAAAGAACGCCGGCCAGATGATCGCGATCATTGCGAGGAGCATCAGGCGTTTGTGTATCTCGGGACGGCGGCGGTACTTCACCGCCAAGGACACGAATATCGCAAAAATGATCGGCGCCGTGAATGTTCCGACGAGGCTAGAAACGGCGATCTGCCCGACCCCGGCCGCAAGGTCGCGTTTCATCGTATAAACTCCGACCGCCACCGTGGATATCACGACGCCGGCCGCGATCGCGAGAGCGATGTAACCGAAGGTCAGATGTACGCGGACCTTCTTCGCCTGGATCATTGACGATTGAAACAGCAGGACCAGAGTCCAAAGGAA
>Ga0207712_10001824_pt1 | contig 14069 bp, 10 predicted proteins | sample KBSS44metaG_FD_184402 | JGI IMG/M metagenome (GOLD analysis project Ga0207712, IMG submission 184402) | Switchgrass rhizosphere microbial communities from Kellogg Biological Station, Michigan, USA - KBS S4-4 metaG (SPAdes) (version 2) | ecosystem: Host-associated > Plants > Roots > Rhizosphere... | reverse complement strand
CTGGTACTGTGACATGAAAGTTTGCCAGCGCAAGCTCTTCATTGGTTAAACCACGATCTTCACGACCGAAGACAATAGCGATTTCTTGTTGGTGTTGGATAACAGCCTGCATTGATTTTTGCGCCGCAGGGCGTGCATCAAGCAAAGGCCATGGAATGGTGCGACTACGTGCACTGGTTCCAAATACAATATGACAATCTTTAATGGCATTTTCTAAGCTGTCGACAATTTCTATGTGCTCAATCAGATCTGCCGCACCCGCTGCCAAGGCATCTATATCTGGGTGAGGGTAGGTTTTAGGCGCAACGAGCACAAGTTTAGTTAAGCCCATTGTTTTCATTGCACGTAGAGCACTTCCGATATTGGCAGGAAGTGTCGTATTGACCATGACAATACGTACATGACTTAAATGCTGTGAAATCACAGCATTGTCGAAAATATCCATGAATATTCCAAAATATTAAGCTTTAAATTCAAATATGAGGTTAGGAAAATTGGCCTGCATCTGCCATATAGTCATCCATTGCATCATCCATGCTCATATTTTCTGGCGGTGGTGCAACTTGAGTCGGTTGGGCAAGTCCACGATGATCCACGGCTTTTGCCGCTTTAGATTTGACTTGGTATTCAATATGAATGGATTCTTTACCAAAGTAATCACGTAATTTAGAAAGTAACTCATCCAATGGGGCAACTTTCCATTGTTGACCTAAATGTAACTCAGCCGTGGCATAGTCATAATCTAACTGGATCTGCATTGGAATGTGTTGACACATATCGACATTACAGAAAGGCAGTAAGATCTTTTGAATATCCGAGGCTAAAGTTTTCGTCATCACTTCAGTATTCAGTGTTATGGCAATGCTATTGGCACGCTTTTGTCGAATTTCATTGAGGGTGAATGCTTTGGTCAAACGACCCATAGGGCGGTCAAAACCTTCACGTTCATAAATTTCACCTTCAATCACCACCACTTTTTCATTTTGAATAATGTCTTTAAAGCGTTGGAAGCGTTCATGATTCGCAGAGACTTCGATACGTGCTGTGCCGTCATCAAGGGTAATCATCATCCGATTTGGGAAATTGGCAATATCGACCACTAAACCAGCGAAAACGGTGGTTACACCACGGCGAGTAGGGGTTAATTCATTAATTTTATTTGGAATAAAGGATTTTAATTCTGCACGATAGACATCAATTGGATGACCTGTCAGATATAAACCCAATGTATCTTTTTCGCCTTTTAGACGCACTTCATCAGACCAAGGTTTTACAGGTTTAGCTGGCTTACGTTGAACTTCTTCAACTTCACCAAATAAGTCCATGATGCCCGTTTCACGATTAGAACGCGCCTGTTCAGCGGCTTGGACGGCTTCTGGAAGTTGAGCCATTAAACTTGAGCGTTCAATTCCCAAACAGTCCAGTGCACCAGCACGAATCAATGCTTCCAATGTTCTTTTATTGATTTTCTTCAAATCTACACGGTGGCAGAAATCGAATAAATCTTTAAAAGGACCATCTTGCTCACGTGAATCAATCACGGATTGCATGGCTTGTTCGCCGACACCTTTAATTGCACCTAAGCCATAAATAATGGTGTTTACATCACTGGCATAGAATTGGTAGAACGACATATTTACCGATGGCGGCAATACCACTAAGTTGTTGATTCGGCAGTCATCAATTAAAAATACAATGTTATCTGTATTTTGCATTTCCGAAGACATGACCGCAGCCATAAATTCAGAAGGGTAATGTGCTTTTAACCAAGCCGTTTGATAGGCAACTAAAGCATACGCAGCGGCATGTGATTTGTTAAAACCATAGCCTGCGAATTTTTCCATATAGTCAAAGATATGGTTGGCTGTACCTTCATCAATATCTTTTTTCGCAGCACCTTCAATAAAGGTGGCACGTTGCTTGACCATTTCCTCAACTTTCTTTTTACCCATCGCACGACGAAGTAAATCTGCACCACCCAGTGTATAGCCAGCACAGAACTGTGCGGCTTGCATCACCTGTTCCTGATATACCATGATCCCATAAGTGGGTTCGAGTACACTTTCTAATAGCGGATGTAAGTATTCAAACTCACCACCATGCATACGATGGATAAAGTCAGGGATAAGGTCCATTGGACCCGGTCGATATAAGGATACGAAGGCAATAATTTCTTCAAATTTACTTGGGCGTGCTTCTTTAAGCATTTTTTTCATGCCCACGGATTCAAACTGGAATACCGCGGTGGTATTTGCGTCAGCAAATACTGCATAGGATTTAGGATCGTCCAAAGGAATGTTTGAAATATTTAACGGCTTATCAGATTGAATACGCTTATTAATATTTTGAATCGCATCTTCAATTACAGTAAGGTTACGTAAGCCCAAGAAGTCGAATTTTACTAAGCCCGCAGCTTCTACATCATCTTTATCGAATTGGGCAACCCGTCCTGTACCATCAGCTTCACACAAAATTGCCGAATAATCGGTGATTTTGGTTGGTGCGATCACCACACCACCTGCGTGTTTACCTGTATTACGGGTAATGCCTTCAAGCTTGAGTGCCATTTCCCAGATTTCAGCAGTATCGTCATAATCTGGGTTGGATGGATTGGTCACAATATCTTTAAGTTGTGGTTCAGCCTCAATAGATTCTTCTAAGGTGAGTCCTAAAGGTTTAGTCGGAATCATTTTAGAAATACGATCTGCCAAACCGTAAGATTTACCTAAAACCCGTGCTACATCTCGAATCGCACCTTTAGCAGCCATAGTACCGAAGGTTGCAATCTGAGAAACCGCATCACGACCATAATGGCGTGCTACATAGTCAATGACCTTATCACGCCCAGCGATACAAAAATCGATATCAAAGTCAGGCATGGATACACGTTCTGGGTTTAAGAAACGTTCAAAGAGTAGGTCATAACGCAGCGGGTCTAAGTCAGTAATTTTTAAACTATAAGCGACGAGTGAGCCTGCACCTGAACCACGACCGGGACCTACAGGAACCCCATTATTTTTAGACCATTGAATAAAGTCCATGACGATGAGGAAGTAACCAGGGAAATCCATTTTATTGATAATGCCAAGCTCATAGGCCAGACGTTCATCATAAGGCTTACGAATTTCAGCCCAATCTTCATCACGTGTTTCAACAGGGTAAAGGAAGTCTAAGCGTTCTTCTAAACCAATTTCAGAAAGATGCTCAAAGTAAGAATGGATAGTATGACCTTCCGGAATTGGATAGTCTGGTAGATCATGAAATCCTAAACGGAGTGAAACGGTACAACGCTTTGCAATTTGTAAGGTGTTTTCTATGGCACTTGGAATATCTGCAAATAGCTTAATCATTTCAGCAGAGGTTTTAAAATATTGCTCAGGGCTGTAATGCTTAGGACGTTTACTATCGCCTAGAACATAACCATCTGCGATACAAACGCGTGCTTCATGTGCTTCATAATCTTCTGCTCTAACAAAATGCACATCATTATGTGCCACAACACCAATATTATATTTTGCAGCGAGTTTAACCGCTTCTTCATTGAAGCTTTCTTCTAATGGGCGACCTGTACGCGTCAGTGCTAAATAAACACGATTGCCAAATTTTTCGATCCATTGTTCTAACAGCGGTTCGGCTTTTTCAGGATAAGCTGCACAGAGCATTTCTCCGACATCACTATGTAGGCCCAAAAGTACAATGATGTCTTGAGACTGTTCAAGTACCCAATCTTTTTGTACACATGGAATCGAAAGCTGTTGTCCTTCAATAAAGCCGCGAGAGACAATTTCAGTCAGACCACGCCAGCCTTTATTGGTCATTGCCAGTAAGGTTGCTTTATGGTTTGCATCATTTAATCGAATTACACTGCCGAAAATAGGTTTAATCCCTTTCCCCAGCGATTTGTTATAAAACTTAACTGCTGCATGCAGGTTGGATAGGTCTGTAATGGCTAAAGCAGGCATTTCATCAGATGCGGCAGCTTTAATCAGATCAGGTATACGTACGATCGATTCTGTAATCGAGAATTCGGTATGAATACCAAGATGAACAAACTGCATAGACCTATCCTATATGAAACTGTCGGCTATTTTATCACGCTTAAACTGTGATGTGCTGAAATAAAATGTTCTGGATAAATTATTGCTTTGTATTTAAGTGTTTGAAATATATTTAAATATACTGAATTTTTTAATTTTGGCTTTTAGTTGCATGATTAACCAGCAGTCAGCTTGAGTTGTGTGTTGATGGTCTTTTTTACATAGAAACGAATAATTTAAGCTTTATTTGAATGATATGGATTGAATGAAACAGGGCAATCCATTCAAGCTATTGTTATCGAATAGGACAAAGAAGCAGTGAAATTTTATCGGGTGATAAATGGGTTTAGCATGAATGAGCTTATTGGACGTTTTGATATCGCTATTCGCTTAGCTTACTTATTCTTATCGCACATGATCTAACTGATAAATAATAAAAGCCCTGACTGTTGTTCAGTTAGGGCTTTGTATATCTAAAAAAGTCGGACTTATAAAGCCTTTAAACGTTCTGAACCAATCCAATGTTTAGAAAATTGATATGCTGCACGCCCTGAGCGTTGACCACGAGCTTGACACCATCTTAATGCTTCAGCACGAACATCATCAGCAAAGGGCATATCAGCTTTTGCTAAATAATGCTCCACAATTTCTAAATAAAGATTTTGATCCATTGGATAAAACGACAACCACATACCGAAACGATCTGATAATGAAATCTTTTCTTCGATGGCTTCTTGCGGATGCAACTCTTTATATTGCGGCACATCGACTTTGGTTACAGGTGTGTTTTCATGCATAAATTCAGGCAATAAATGACGACGGTTACTGGTCGCGTAAATCACAAAATTACTTGAGCCAGATTGTAGCGAGCCATCTAACACGCTTTTTAAACTACGGTAATTTTCATCTTCAGCATTAAATGCCAAGTCATCACAATAAACAATGAACTTTTCTGGACGATCTTTAATAATTTTTTGAATTTCTGGCAAGTCAGACAAATCATCTCGTTCAATTTCAATTAAACGTAAGCCCTGTTCTGCATACTGGGTAAGTAAAGAACGGACAATGGATGATTTTCCTGTACCGCGTGAGCCAGTCAGTAAAATATCGTTGGCAGGTAAGCCGTGTAGAAATTGTTCAGTATTTTGTAAAATTTTAGCTTTCTGACGTTCAATCCCTTTAAGATCATCCAAATGCATTGCTTTCGGGTTATAAATCGCTTTGAGTTGTTTATCGTGCCACCTAAAAGCCACTGCTGCAAAGTCAGTATCTTGTTTCTTTTCAGGAAGGACTTGATGTAACTGATCAAGAACTGTGGATAATTTTTGGATGATATTGTCAGGTAAGTCGAAAGTTGCCATATTCGTTCGCTATTTTCAGAAATTACAATGTGTGGTTGATATTAGCACAGTAATTTTATTGAGCTAATCTCAATAGGCGATAATCGGAATCTAAAGCAAGAATTAAATGACTTATGGTAATTGATTATCTGGTTATTTTTCAGCATAGTTTATCGACAGGTATTTAAAAGTGTCGGATTAAAAATCAAAGGAATATTAGAAATGTTATTAGAACTCACTCAAGATTTAAATCCGCATCAGGCTTATCGTATTAAAAAACTAAAAAGAAAACTGAAACATGCGGAAAACTATGAAGAGTGGAAATCTATAGCGTTAAAACTGGATGAAGAAACGGGGGCACAGGAGTGGAAGCTAGATAATACCTCACCATATTTTGATGCTGAAATTATTTCCCATCGGTTAAATTTATTGCGCCGTTACCGTCTACAAAATCGCACCCAAGATTTGATGTATATCCTAAGAGAAGGATTTAGTCACGATGTTGCCAACATCGGGCATCCGATGCTATTTGCACATACCTATGTTGGAACTAAAAAAATAATTGAAGATTATATCGATGAAGTTAGCAATAGCTTGGCATTCATTGCTTCAGAAAGTTGCCAAGCCTTATGTCATGAAAGCAAAAGGAAGTTTTTTGAAAATTGTGAAAAGGCCTATGGTCAGCCCGCACTGATGTTTTCAGGTGGAGCAACGTTAGGTTTATTTCATAGCGGTGTTTGTAAAGCATTAATGGAACAAGACTTAATGCCAAAAGTACTTTCTGGTTCAAGTGCTGGGGCAATCATGACGACGATGCTGGGGGTAAATGAACCAGGTGAGATTCCAAACTTGCTGAGTGGCGACCAGTTTTATAGTGAAGCCTTTCACTTCCGTAGCTTCAAAGAATTAATCAAAGGCAATGGTGGTTTTGCTGATGTCCGATATCTTAAAAAGTTCTTGGTCGAAAATTTAGGTGATGTAACCTTTCAGGAGGCATTTGAAAAATCAGGCTTAGATATCAATGTCACCGTCGCGCCTTACGATGTTTCTCAAGAAGATGTACGAATCATGAATAAATATACCTCACCAGATTTATTGGTCTGGAGTGCGGTATTGGCATCATGTGCTGTACCTGTTTTATTTCCGCCTGTGCGTTTGATCAGTAAACGTTACGATGGTGTACATACCCCTTATTTGGCAAATACGCGTTGGGTGGATGGCAGTGTCCGCAATGATTTTCCCCAAGAACGCATGTCACGACTTTATAATTTGAATTACACCATTGCCAGCCAGGTTAATCCACATATTGTACCGTTTATGCAGAATGATGAAGAACGTTACCGTAGAGATTTACTGAGTTGGCCTGAACGTATTGTGCGTAGTCAAGGACGCATGGCTGCAATGGGGATCATGGACTTTGCCAGAGGTCGTATGGGACGAGTTCCTTCTATGCGTCGTTTACTCGATCACGGTTACGGTATTATTGACCAGCGCTACTATGGTGATGTCAATATTATTGGGGAGTACAGTCTGCGCCATTATAGCTATATGTTACAGAACCCACGCCCATATCTATTTAAGCTGTTGCAACGAGAAGGTGAGCGTGCAACTTGGCCAAAAATTTCAAGTATAGAAACACATGCGCGTATTGGTAAAACAATCCAACATTGTCTAGAAGTTTTGAATCATCCAATGACGAAAGATATACCCGCAGAACAATTGACAGAAGTATGAGCCAAAGCAGAATTCTTCCAGCTGCATATAATTCAATCCAAAGTCAAAAATTTGGTCGCCGTATTTATCAAATTCAACAGGAACAGCAATGGTTTTGGTTGAAATTGCAGCTCAAAAATTCAAATCGCTGTTATCAACAGCACTTTTTCAATGAACTGAACTGTTATAGCGAGTTGAATGCATTGGAGACTGAAGCTCAACCTGTATTGGTAAATTTTTCAATATTTGATCCATTTCAGCAATTTAAAATTGAAGAAGAGGTCATTGATCAAGCTTTATGTGTAGAAGATGCCCCAAAGCTTTTTCAGGATCTACCAGATCAACTTAGCTTGGCTGAAATTGGTAAGCGATTAGTACTCAGCTTAGATGTGCTTGAACATTTGCATGACTATGGTTATCTGCATGGTGATATCAAAGTTGAGCACTTTCGCATTAAGGATGAGAAAAGTTATTTGATTGACTTTGAACAGGCTGTAAACACCGCTCAAGAGGCAAATTTAACAAATATCGCAACACATACAGCAACACCACGGTATATGGCACCAGAATTGTTTCATGCGCAACCAAAATCATTTCAATCCGATATTTATGCGTTAGGAATTGTTTGGTTGGAGTGGTTTACACAACAGCGCTTATCGGCAAAAAGCTATCAAGATTGGGCATTTTTGCATTGTCAGCAGTTAAATGTGGTGTTACCACAGCGATTTAAAATTTTTGAAATGGTTTTAACAGCGATGTTAATGAAAAAAACAGGGCAACGTTGCTCAAATATTTATCAAATAAAACAAGTATTAAGCCAAATTGTTTAAACAAAAAGCAGTATTTGCAACATTTGTTTTTTATTTAAACAAACGAGTGTCTTTTTCGAAAAAAGGGCTTGTCATAATAAAACGATCTCTATAATATACACAGCCATTGGGGACGTGGCGAAATTGGTAGACGCACTGGATTTAGGTTCCAGCGCCGCAAGGTGTGAGAGTTCGAGTCTCTCCGTCCCCACCAAGCAATTCATTTTGTGGTACTAAAACAAAATGAAGGGTTATAGAGGATTGGTGTAATGGTAGCATGACGGTCTCCAAAACCGTTCGTCAAGGTTCGAATCCTTGATCCTCTGCCAAGTTATTTAAAAAGACTACAGCGTTAGTTTTTATTCGGGGACGTGGCGAAATTGGTAGACGCACTGGATTTAGGTTCCAGCGCCGCAAGGTGTGAGAGTTCGAGTCTCTCCGTCCCCACCAAATTTAAAAAAGCATGATGAAAATCATGCTTTTTTTATGCCTAAATTTTTATTCTCACTATGCTGTATCTTGATTAAAGGTTTCTTAGAATTAGAATTTTATCCAGATCAATAAAAAGACCTAAACGAAATCGTTTAGGTCTTTTCAAAGAGAAACTTCATTTAGACACTTACTAAGCTTTTAAGTGATCTTCAAATTCTTCACCGAGCTGCATTGCTAAGTTATTACCAGATAAATCACAAGTGACTAAACCATATTCTTTTTTAAAGCTGAAAGTAAATCCTTTTCCATCAGCTAAATTTTTTACTGAATAGCCTAATTTTTCTAACCAAATACGAAAAGCGATTAAATTCTTTGCCTTTACAACCTTTTTCACAGAAGATCTCCTTAATTCCTGCCTATAAATTTAATAGGGGTGATCATTAAATTTTTAAAGGGGAAATTTGATGAAACTTATTTTTTATATCAATATTTGAGCAATTTGAGAAATAAGGCTTTTGTATCAATGCGTATTTTTTTGCTGCCAATATGGATGAAATGTGAATTTAATAAAAAATATTAAAATAAAACAATGGATTAATTAATCCTAAAAACTGTGTTTGTAATATTTTGATGCAAAGATATCAGTTTAAAAAAGCAGAATTTTTCTCATTTTCACTGTGGTTAAATGTAAGTAAATTTAACAGAAGCATGGGGGATTACAGTTGTACAGGATGATGTAGATCTAAGAAATCTAAAATATCGCTAAGCAGTTGTATCTGATCTTTACCTAACGTCATGAGATGCCCAGTATTGGGATAACTTTTAATTTGTTTTTCTGTAGAATTCACATGATTATAAATGGTTTGTGCACTGGATTGATAATGTGCATCATCTAATTCACCATACAATAAAAAGATAGGTGCGCGAATTAAAGAAATATCACTTATGGTTGCGGCAACAAATTGATGAAATGGCTGTAGTTGTATTGCTGCTTTATTTTCTAAGCTTTTTAAGTCTAAACCTGTATGGGGGTTTTCAAATTGGGGGAGATATTCAGCATAGTGTTTTAGTCGCTTAAAAAGATCATTTACACTTCGATTCTGTGGCGTAGACATGCTAATACATGCATCAATTGGAAAGTGCTCAGTGAGTTTTAACGATAAAATTGCACCTAAAGAAACCCCAATGACAGCAATATGCTTATAACCCTGATTTTCTAAGAATTGATAAGCATTATATGTATCTTGCCACCAATCCGCTGTCGTGTAATTGAGAAACTCATCAATCGTTAAACCATGCCCAGCGTAGCTAGGCGCATAGCAAGTGTAGCCATGTTGATGCAGAAATTTTGCTAAGGCCTTCATATCTTGAATGGTACTGGTATAGGCATGTAATACCAGTACCGCCTGCTGAGAGGCTTTTAAAAACAGAGGCTTAGGCTGCCGCAGTTTTAACATTGTGGGGACAATAATCGTGATTGCTTAAAAATGATCTTTCAATGCACGAATACGCGCAAATTCTTCAGCACTTTCGACACGTAAAAAAGGATTGGTTTCAAGCTCAAGTTCAATGGTGCTGGGCAAGGTGATTTTCCCATGTTCACGGAGCTGTTTGATTTCTTCGGCACGTTGTTGTATTGCTCGGTTCTCTGGCTCGATATGCAAAGCAAATTGTGCATTAGAAAGCGTATATTCATGGGTGCAGTAAACTTTAGTTCTTGGCGGTAAAGCAGCAAGGCGATTGAGAGAATGATAAAACTGTTCAGCAGTTCCTTCAAACATACGTCCACACCCCATAGCAAAAAGGGTATCACCACAGAAAACGCTGTCTAATGCATCAATAAAATAAACGACATGTCCTAGGGTGTGACCTGGTACAGAGATAATGTCGATGTTTAATCCATGAAATTCAAATTGATCATCGTGTTGCAGCGGGTAGGTAATAAAAGGAATGTGACTCAGTTCAGCGCGTGGCCCATAAACAGGAATATTATGATCTGCGATTAATTCTGGAACACCACCAATATGGTCTTTATGCCAGTGTGTGAGCCAAATTTGTTTTAAATTCAGCTGATGTTCAAGGCAATAATCTTCAACCAGCGATGCTTCTGTGGGGTCAATTGCAACGACATCGTGGCTGTGACTGTCTTCGATCAGCCAAATATAGTTTTGTAATTGATTTTTTACATCTATGACGTGAATTTTAAATTGCATCGTTGAATTCCATATATATGCTGATACAAATTTAATAGCAAAATTAGGCTATAGACAAGTTGGAAAGCTGATTGTGGGCATATTTATGTGAAAACATATGTAATTCGGCTGTACGGCATTCTATTTGATTGAACAAACAAGTTATGCCGTAGATTATGCTTTTAGAGAGTAGTATATAAACCACAATGCTATTCTTAATAAGACTTAACAAGCCATTCCTTGGCTGATTTCTAATTTACTGAGTTTGCCATTTTTAAAACTAAAATCGACATAACTGCGATAGCCTGTTTCAAATTCAGCAGGATTTTTTAAAAATTCTTTGGCTTCCGACGCAGTTAACATTAAAACATGGGTGCCAGTTTTGGCACTGTTTGGAAAGTCTTTTTTAAATTGATTGATGCTATACAGATTGGTGACGGGTTTGTTGTTAATCAAAACGGTGTCTGTCATCTTTTGTGCATTTGTCCAAGAAAGCCAAATTCGCCCTTTGGTCGTACCAAGTTGTTGAAAAGTATTTTTGCTTTTATAAAAAGCGTCAGATTTAATCTGTGGATTTTCTTCACTAAAAATGTCAAATGTTAGATTTTTTCCTGATGCAGTAGAGATTGAGTATTCATAGTTTCCTGTACATTCTGAAAATGTTTTTATAGGTTTTTGAGAGGTTTTTCCAAGCAATTTTTCAATTTGTGTTGCACTTACTGCTTGGTTGAGCTCGACACCATTAACTTTCACTGTGGTGGTGTAATCTTCTGAATGTTGCGCAGCAAAACTGCAAATAGGTAGCATAAGGAGCAACGGGGCGATGGTTTGGGTAAAATTATTCATTTCAAATATTTCTTAAGGTTTCTATAACATAATTAGTTATGACTGATTGATCAAGAGCAGATGATCAAATGAGTAGAATTAAAAAGGATTTATAAAATTTATAAGTATTTATATCTGTAGCTAACTCAAGAAATAAAAAATACCCTCAACAAGGAGGGTATGATTTTAGAACTAAGAACAACTGGAAATGGCAAGCAAGGATTATCGAAGCTTAGATAACCAATTTCCAAGACTCTGTACAATTTGTACAAGGATCAATAGGACAATCACAGTGAGATAAACCACACTTTGATCGAAACGTTGATAACCATAAGAAATTGCTAAATCACCAATACCGCCAGCGCCTACAGCACCCGCCATCGCTGTTGCACCAATCAAGCTAATGGTTGCTGTGGTAAGGCTCAGGATGAGTGAGCTACGAGATTCGGGGATAATAAATTTAAAAATAATCTGCCAAGGCGATGCCCCCATTGCTTGTGCAGACTCAATAATCCCTTCATTTACTTCAAGCAATGATGTTTCTACAAGACGACCAATATAAGGACCAACATAAATGGTCAACGGTACAATCGCTGCCCAAGTACCAATAGTTGTACCCACGATCGCTTTGGTGAGTGGGAAAACCGCAATCAATAGGATAATAAAGGGTAGGGAACGTAGCGCATTGACGATAGGATTTAAAATTTGATAAACAGCGCGATTGGGTAAAATGCCATTAGGGCGTGTGACCAGCAAGGTAATTGCTTGAATAAAGCCCCAAATGGTACCAAACAGCATTGCAAAAATGACCATTTGAATGGTTTCTTGCATCGCTGTAACAAATTGGTCAATGCTTAAAGAGCTTTTCCAAAATGGTGCTGTGAGCGTAGTGAGCCATTGTACAATGAGTTCTCTCATAGTCTAACTCCTGACTGTTCCACCTTGACCCCATTTTTTTCAAAGAAATCTATGGTTTGGCGAATGCTTTCAGCATCTCCCAAAAGTTGTATAAACATTTGACCGATCACTGAACCATTAATTTCAGTCATATTGGCAAATAAAATATTTAAACTGACATCAAATTGCTTAATTGCTGCTTGTACCACGGTCTCTTGCGCTGAAGTACCCAAAAATTGCAGACTATAAATACTTTTATGATTTTGATTTTCGAGATTGTTTAAGATATTAACAGGGAGTTGTTGCTGTAAAACGGTTTGAATAAAGTTTTTCGTCGTCGGATGTTGCGGTTGACTAAAAATTTCTAAGGTAGAACCAGTTTCAATCACTTTGCCTTGTTCCATGACCGCAACAAAATCACAAACAGATTCAATTACATCCATTTCATGCGTAACCATGACAATGGTAATCCCTTGCTCTTGATTAATCTTTTTAAGCAAAGCGAGAACAGATTTCGTGGTTTGTGGATCAAGTGCAGAGGTTGCTTCATCACAAAGTAAAATTTTTGGGTGGTTGGCCAAGGCACGTGCAATACCGACACGTTGCTTTTGTCCTCCCGATAGTTCATCTGGAAAAGCATCTTTTTTGTGCTTTAGATCAATAAACTCAAGTAACTCATTTAAACGTTTTTCACGTTGGTCTTTACTGACACCCAGCAACTTTAACGGTATTTCAATATTGTCAGCTACAGTTTTGGTTTGTAGTAAATTGAAATGCTGAAAAATCATGCCTATATTTGCACGTTCTTGACGTAATGCACGTGCATCAAGTGCCGTAAAGTCTTTTTGATTAATGATGACTTGTCCTTGGTTGGGACGCTCAAGCAAGTTAATCAAACGGATTAAGGTACTTTTACCTGCACCACTATAGCCGATAATGCCAAAAATACTGCCCGCTGGAATCTCAAGATTAATCTGATCCAGTGCACGTATGGTTTGACCTTTCAACTCATAGTGTTTTGAAATGTTTTTAAATTCAATCATATCGTCAAAAACTATAGCAAAAAGAAAAAACAGGCAAATTCACTTTGCCTGTTTTATGAGGGCCTGTAGACCTTTCATAAAAGAATGGTCAATAGACCTGATCCATTATAAAACTATTTTGATTCTGTAAGATAGCTTACAGGTTTATTCACATCAACTTTAGTTCCACCGAAGTGTTCTTGAACATATTTACCTACAGCAGGAACATGATATAACTCACCCACTTTTTTCAAAAGGGCATCGTCTTTACGTGCATCTGCAACAGCAAGTACGTTGACATTCATTTTGGTTGTTTGGTCAACTGGCTCATAATAAACCGAATCTTTAAGCACGTTTAAACCGCCTTCCATTGCTAAAGTATTACCTAAAACAATTGCATCAACTTCATCTTTAGCACGTACCGCAGTCGCCATTTGAATTGGTTTGATGACAATTTTCTTCGCATTTTCAGTAATATCAGCAGGTGTGCCTTTGACTAAATCAAAGCCATCTTTCAATTTGATGAGGCCAGCAGATTGTAAAAGTAATAATGCACGCGATTCATTTGCGCCATCATTTGGAATAGCAATGGTTGCACCATTTGCAAATTCTTCAACTTTTTTAACTTTACTAGAATAAATACCCATTGGCTCTAAATATGTTGTAGAGATTGGTGCAATTTTTTCTTTGTTTGATTGATTGAAAGCAACAAGATATGCATAAGATTGGAATGCATTAATATCGACTTCTTTGTTCGCAACAGCAGTATTCATTGCAACATAGTCAGTGAAGTTTTTAACTT
>Ga0207712_10001822_pt1 | contig 14078 bp, 3 predicted proteins | sample KBSS44metaG_FD_184402 | JGI IMG/M metagenome (GOLD analysis project Ga0207712, IMG submission 184402) | Switchgrass rhizosphere microbial communities from Kellogg Biological Station, Michigan, USA - KBS S4-4 metaG (SPAdes) (version 2) | ecosystem: Host-associated > Plants > Roots > Rhizosphere >... | reverse complement strand
TGTAGATTTGGTAATGTGTCTACACTTCGATGTGCTGTACTGGCATCACTATGGATCCCTAACGCTGTAGTCGTTGTTGCTTGACCACCAATCGTGATATTACCTTCGCTTAAGGTTGAACGAGTGACACTACTGTCTTTGTCAGATTCATGCTGTGGTAAGCTTGGGCTAAAAGTCGTGCTATCTCGCCAATTGACGTTATTGGTATATTTATTTCCCTGATTATCTGTTTTGGTTTCTTCTCCAAAGCGTGTTCCACCAGATAAACTCACCGAAGTCGCATCATAACTGCTCTTATTGTTGATATCGCTAAATGTCAAACTATTCGCAGTCAAATCATTATTTTCTTTCTTCGCGGTAGAAACAATTGCACCACCTTTGAGATCAACTTGATCGGCTTTGACATGGTAACCACCATCACCAGCGAATAGGCCTGCTTGCTGATTCACACTATTGGATGAACCGTTTGCACTACTGTTGGATAAATTTCCAGACGCTTGCCATGCTGTACCCAATGAAGCTTGGAGACGTGCTCCGGCACCACGTTGATCTATCTTTTGTGCAACTTGGTCTTGTTGACTGATGATACTGAGCTTGCCCCCCACATCCGCATCAATACGATTTGCTGTGGCTTTAGCGCCAGCCAAAGTTGTATCACCCTTACTCGTCAAACTCACTTTATTGGCTTCTACTGTCGTTTGACTATGCGTATTGCGATCAAGCTGATTACTACCTTTACCGTAGCCTGCCTCAGCATAGATATACGCACCTGTTTGAGCTCCGACCGATGCACCTACACCGACACTTAATCCAGCATTACTATTTTTCCCCTGTGCCTTTTCTTGGCTTTGTCCTGATTCTAAGAGAATATTTTTAGCCGAATCTAAGCTTATTGTATCGCCCGCTTTGACTTGAGTATTCTGTAAATGAATATCACCTGCTGTACTGGTGAGATTAACATTACCTCCCGCACTGATCTGGTTTGGTTGTGAAGTTACATAGCTATTGCTTTGTTGATTTTTACTGGTACTAAAACCTATACCAGCCTCAGCTTTAGCAACTGAACCGCCTTTGATGTCACTATAACTTTGATAGGCTTGCGCACCCGCTGCCAATCCCTGTAAAGCTTGGGTACGATCATCTGCAGCATTGCCTTTAGAGGCTTTGTCTGCCGAACCCAGCAAATCTAAAATTGGTGAACTTATCCGTTTAAATACACCGACTTTTAAATCTTTCGATGAACTGTCTGAGCTTCCAGTATTGTAATCATCCAATACACTAATTTGTTTCCCAGTAATATTGATATCTTTATTGGCAACAATATCTGCAACTTGCTGATTATAGTGATTCCCTGCCTGAATATTGACATTGCCCTCTAAACTTCCGACTTGGCTACGTTGCTGTTCAATACTTTGACTATTGCTTTGGTTGTTACCCTTCATATAGCCATAAAATTGTTCAGTATCTGAAATCTGAGCACTACCAATGCCTTTATTTGAACTGCTTTGACTTTGGCTTTGACTACTCTGTGCTGATTTAATATTGACATCATTCGCAGCATTGATCTTCACATCACCTTGTGAAGCGACTGAACTGCCGAGGATATTGATGTCACCTTTTTCTGTTTGTAATGTGGTTTTTCCACCCACAGAAAGTTGGGTACCTGTAACCTTATCTACATTTCCTTGACCTTTGTCTTTATTATTATAAACACCTGCAGGCGCGGCCCAATTTCGTGTGTCAACACTAAACCCACTTTGTTTACTATTTGCATTCTGATCTTGACGATCAGTCACATAGTTCAAGTTAATGTTATCTTTTGCATGTAACAGTGCATCACCTTCAACAGCGAGTTGTGCACCTTGGCTATTTATATTTCCGCCTGTTGCAATGATATTTAAATTACCTTTCGCTTCTGCTTGAGTCACAACGGCTTGAGTATTTGTATAGTTACTACTTTGATTGGATTTTTGATTTCCTGCAGTCAGCACAATAGGCGTTTGTGCGGCCATCAATGCTTTATCAACAGCATCCGCTCGTGACATCACCTGACCTACAGCACTATCACTAAATTGACCATTATCGGCATTTTTCTTATAGGTTGAAGTCGCTGCTGTTGCAGGTGAATAGGTTAACCCAACTGAAAAACCTGAGTTTTTACTCTGTACCTTTGTATGTTGCTTACTACTTTCATATCCTGCATTTAGACTAACATTAGCGCCTTGTAGATTGAGGTCTTTGCCTGCACCCAAAATAGCGGCTTCCGCTGTCAAATCCTTGCCTGCTAGAATATTGGTATTTCCTTGCGTACTTATAATTTTACTTTGTAGTAACTCAGTTGATTGATTATCCTGCTGAGCTTTTACATTTGATTTACCATAACCAATACTGGCTACACCACCTGAGAGGCTTGCAGTAAAACCAGATTTTTTAACACGCTTTTCTGACTCATTTAAGTATTGGTTTTCAGCAGCGGTAATACTGACATTTTCTTTGGCCTGAATTTGTGTTAATTCATCTGAAATTATTTTACTGCCTTGTATCTTGACATTTTTGGCATCTAAAATAACTTGCTTACCATCAACAGTACTGGCTATGCCCTCATCTGACTTATCTTTTCGGTAAGTTTGGGTCGTTTTACTGCTTAAAAAGCTCTTTTTCTTCACTTCATCTGCATGTTCAACTGTACTACGAGCACGCCCTTCTTGAATATTGAGTTGTTCTTCAGCACTTAAAGTCGTCCGACCTAACACACTACTGACCTGAGAACCTGTAATATCAATATTTTTCCCAGTCAGGGTTAAATCGCCTTTTGCAACGATTTGATTACCTACATCTTGTTGCGTTGTACTAAAGTCATAATTTTTATTATTTTTATAACTATTGTTAATCCGCTCTGTTTGTAATGTGGCTAAATTTATATCCCCTTGCGTTTGTAGAATAGTTGAACCATTGCTATTTAAAATTTCTGCGCCTTTCAATGTGGTATTACCAGCCACTTTGATATTTAAAGTCGTTTTTAAATTATCACTGCCTTCCACTGAGCTAGTCTGGCTATTACCCACATAGATCCCTGCTTTACGATCTATAGCGGTAAAACCATAATTACTTCGGCCTTTTTGTTTATTATTACTGGTCAATGTACTATTTACATTTAAATTTCCGCCAATATCAAAAGATGCTGCTTCTTTTGCAACAATCTGGCTGCCAATATTGTTTAAATCATTTTGCGTTTTAATCCCAACACGATTGGCTTCCATTCGTCCAGCCAATTGGTTGACATTATTTGCATTGATGATCAGTGCTTCACGTCCAGCGATCGTCGCTTGATTAAGCACATCACCGTTCATATTCAGTTGCACTTGATCAGCACTGATCAAAGTACCATCACCTTTTAAATCACCTGGTCTTGCTCGAACATAAACTTGTGGAACCAATACTTTACTGCTTGTCCCATCTGCCAATGTGATGGTTTTTTCTTCTAACCACACAATATCACTGGTAAGCTGTGCAATCTGAGCAGCAGTTAAAGCAATTCCAGGACGTAAATTATAACTTTTAGCAAAGGTTAAGCCGTTGTTCATTAAAGCTTTATATTGCTCTTCATCACTACCATAACCAGATAAAAAACGATGCCCTGTCAACTGTGCAATTTGATCTTGCACCAAACGTTGCTCATAAAAACCATCACCTAGGCGTTTTTGTTGATTTGCTGGATCTAAACCAAGTGCACTCAGCATATAATCGGATGATAGCCATTTTTTATATTGGCTAAATGCTGGATCAGTTTCTACCAAATACTGCGCTTGGCTATCTTTGGTTGTGCTATACAATGCATTACTTGGTAAGGTAATTGTCTTTTGTTCTACACTACGCACTTCATAGTCAGATGCTTTGTCTACCCCAGACACCTGCTTGTCTAAAGCATTTAGCTGTTGAGCTGAATCAACTTTTTGATTTTCAGTTGGTTGGACTTGCTGTTGCGAGCCATTCGGATCAAGCTCACCAATCTGCTGATTTTGTGCATTTTCTGATTGTTTAACATTGACCTGTTGTCCAGCATCCACTACAACTTGCTTTTGTTGAGCCTGTTGTTTGGCATATTCAAGTGCTTGTGCTTGTTTGGAACCTGTTAAATGCACTTGAATAGTGTCATTGGTCTTGTCTTTAATCTCTGTCGTTGGAACAGCAATAACTTTATTGCCACCATAAAGGCCACTTAACTGATATGGCTCTGTCTCGTCAGCAGGTGCATAGGCCATTGAACTCTTTCGACCTGAATCATAAAACCATTTTTTTGGATTTTTAAATTGAATGAGTTTATTTGCTAAATAGGCTTTGTTATCAATATCAGTTCCTTCTACCTTTAATACTCCTGCTGCAAGTATTTGGCTCTGATCATTTACGATATGATCAGATTGAAGCAACATATTGCCCCCACTCAATATTTGCCCAGGTGTACTGGTTAATACTCCGGGAACATAGGTTTCTTTATCATATTCAAAAATATTATAGGTACGTAAACGTCGCCCATCACTTAACACAAGCCAGTAAAAACCACCGTCTCTCTCCAGCTCAACAAGCAAATCTGCAACATCAATCCCAGGATGTCGATTATCCTCATAACTATGTACAAATTTGGAAGACTCTAATACTTGATGTACTGAAAAATTATCATTTAAATTTTGAATTTCTTTTGCAGTGAGTCGCATATTGCCTTGAGACTCAATGGTTGCACTACGATTATTAATCAGTTGGGCTTGACCTTGTGCTTGATAATTACCATCCAGTGAGCCCCCAACATTTAATTGCCCCATACTCAATATCCAAGCATTGTCTTTTGAGTCACTATTGATCAAACCTCCTGCTTGGTTATTTAAAATATCAATCCCTAAATCAATATCTCCACGTGAAGCAATAACTGCGCCTGAGGAGGAACGAGCAGAGCACTGCTCTGCTCCGACGCAAGATCCGTTCGATTTGTTATTTAAGGTCTGTGCTTGTATAGCAATATGATCACCATAAATTTTAGCACCATCATTCCAGACTAAATTTGCTTTTAAGTGGGTTAACTCACCATTAATTAAACCTTGATTATGTAGCACATCGTTGGCGATTAAATGTGTTTCAATACTGCTAATACTCGCCCCAGTTTGATTTAAAATATTCTGAGCATTTACGGTGAGGCCTTTGCCTGCACTTAGGACAGATTGATTGATGAAATCGTGTTCGCTATTGATCTTGAGTAAACCATTGGCACTCAGTTCATCACCTTGCTGATGTGTATAACTTTGCTTTAAATTCAACTCAGCATCACCAAGGCTAATGATTTTACCTTGATTAATTAAATTGTTCGCACTGATTACTAACCGATTTTGCGCGATGAGTTCCCCTTGAGTATTATTAATATTTAAGGTTTTTTGAGAATCACCAATCAATAATGTTCCTAGGCTGGTCACACTGCCTTGTTGATTATCAAAGTTCTGCTGAATCAAAAGTGATGCATCTTTGCTTGCTCTAATTCCACCAGATTGGTTTTTTAACTCACGTGCATTTAATTGGATATTTTGAGCATCTAAACCACCCAAAATCGTATCATCTAAATTTTGTCGATTATCGATCACTTGCGCTTGGATTGATAAATCCTCAGCAGCAACAATATGGCTGCCTTGACCACTGTTGTTCAATTGGTCGGTATGAATTTGAATATTTTTTAATGCTTGAATTTGACCTTGGTTATTCAGTACCCCGCCTGACTGTTGTTGAGCAATCGTTAGATTGCCTTGACTATTGATTTGTCCTTTTTGATTGGATAATTGCTGTGCGCTGATTTCTACATCATCTGCTGAAGCAAGAATGCCGTTATCATTTAATAACTGTTGGACATGGGTTAAATTAAGTTTTCCTTGGCTGAGTATTCCACCACGAGCACCAGAATTTTGATTCAACAAATCATGCTGATTGGTATCGATGCTTAATTCAGAATTAGATTGGATCAAACCTGAATTATTATTAAGCAAGCCAGTTTTTAGCAAAATTTGATCTGCTAAAATTTTACCTGATTCATTATTCAATGTTTGTAATTGACTGTCTAAATTCAATTTTTCTAGTGATGAGATTTGCCCTAAGCGATTATCAATCCCTTGAGCAACAACATTTAATCCTTTACTTGCAAATAATTCGCCCTGATGATTATTCAATGCACCTTGTACAGTTAAATCTGCGCGTCCCTGTTCTGATTGAATAATACCTTGCTCATTATTTAAATCTGTACTGTTTATCTGTAGATCTTTTTGTGCAGCGATTATACCTTGCTGATTTTGAATTGCTGACTGTGCCAACAGTTGTAGTTGATCTTGGCTATCGATTGTTCCAGATTGATTATCTAAAGTGTTTGTTTCAATCTTGGTTTTTAAAATACTCTGTATTTTACCTTTTTGATTGTTGATTTGCTGCGCTTTTAAATTCGCTTCTTGTTGTGCAAATATTTCACCTGACAGATTACTCAGCTCATTGTCTACAAATAAATTTAACGAACCTTGTTCTGCTCTGATTTTACCCAAATCATTAAGCAATGACTGTGAGGTTAAATCAATCTGTTTAGACGCAATAACCCCTGAAGTATTATTCACTTGACCAGTGGCTACAATCTTAGACTGGTCTTGTGCATAAATCACACCAAGATGATTGTCTAATGTAGCGGTATTTAGGTGTAATTTTTGACCCGCTACAGCTTTACCTTCAACATTATTCCAATGACCACTATTCATTGTTAAGTCTTGCGCTGCTGAAATCTCGCCTTTGATATTGCTTAATTCATTGGCAATATCGAGCTGCATTGCAGATTGCTGTGCAATTAATTTACCAGCATTATTTGATAATGAAGCTGCATTTAAATTAAATCCTTGATTAGCAGCGATCACACCATCTTGATTGTTAATATGCGCTAAAGCATTTAATTTTAATTGACCATCTGCATAGAGTGTACCAGCAGTATTATCCAAAGATTGAACAGTTAAATCAGCATGTTGACCGGCCTGAATTTGTCCATTTTGAGAAGATAGATCCTGTGCAGTGATCGCAACATTTTTTGCTGCCACAATAATGCCTGAATCATTGTTTAAATTTTGCTGAGTAATAATATTTAAATGTTGTTTTTCAGAGCGTATTTGCCCTGAAGTATTATCTAATGATTGAGCATTAACTGAGATATTGTTATTGGCAGCAATTGTACCAGACTGATTTTCAATTCCCCCGTCTATATCTAAGTTTAAGCCTTGATTAGAAAAAATTGTTCCAGATGCATTGTTTAAACTTAGACTTTGAATACTGATATCTTGATTAGACAACAGTTTTCCACGTTGATTATCCAGCGCTCCACTGATACTGAGATCAAGATTTGACTGTTCGGATTGAACTGTACCCTCTGTATTATTTAATGATTGCGCCTTTACATATACCGCTTGTTTGGCTGCTAAGATACCTTGCTGATTATTAATGCCATGTTTTGCAATGATATTAAGCGAATCGTCTGTATATACAGTACCTTGTGTATTGTTGATATCATCAGCTTTTATCCCCAGTTGTTTATCTACAAGAAGCTTACCTGCACTGTTATTCAGTTGAGTAACATTCAGCTGAGCGCTACCAGCAGCACTAATCACACCTGAGCTATTATTCAATGTTTGTGCAACATTCACTTTCAACTGCCCATTAGCATCACTTTGAAGCAATTGTCCTTGTTGATGGCTCAGTTCAACCGCATTCAGATCAATATTTTGTGCAGATGTAAGCGCTTGGTCTAAATTAGCAATGCCTAGATCGAGTTGTAGATGGCTGTTACTTTGGATTTTGCCTTGTTGTCCTTGTAGGTTTTGTGCAGTGATTTTTAACTGTTGATCACCTGCATGTAAAATCTCACCTGCAACCGAGTTCAGTGTATTGGTCTTGATTACAGTACCTGTAGCATTACTGATAATCTGCCCTGCATTGTTATCAATCTGATTTGCGACATCCAGAATAAAATCATTTTTACCTGTGTGTTGAATTAAACCTTGGTTGTTATTCAACTGTGCTGTATTAAGATTGACCTGTTTTGCACTATATTGCCCTTTTTCATTGACAATACTTTGTGTTGCGGTTAAATCCAGTTGCTCATCTGCAATAATTTTTGCATTGCTGGTATTCAGTTGGGTTGTAGCAATGTTGATATTTTTGGCTTGGCTTTCACTTTGACTTAAGTCTGCTGTTTGAGCTGCTTTAATTTGCAACTCAGCACCTGCCAAAATTTTCCCTGCCAGCTGAACCTGTTGCGCATCAATATTCAGTGTGGCATCTGTATTGCTTAGTTTCCCGTCTTGATCAAGACCTGCGACCCATACTGCATTTTTATCACTGACAATGGTATTTGCTTGAACCTTGATTTTGTTCTGTGCTGCCAATTGACCATGCTGTTGTAACTGATTCACAGTTAAATCAGCACTATTGCCAGCATAGATTTGCCCAGTACTTTGTAACTGCTGGGCATTCAATTTAAGATTTTGCGCAGCAATCAGATTACCTGCTGAATCTTGCGTCGTACCATTATCAATTTGATCAATATTGATGTTTAGATCTGCTGTTTTGGATTGAATTGTACCCTGTTGATTGTCTAAACTCTGACCTGCCAGGTGTACATTCTGTGCTGAAATCTCCCCTTTACGATTGTCTAAAGTTTGAATAGACAGCTTGGCATCCGCATTGACTGAACCGATTACGCCTTGGGTATTATTGGTATTCGCAGAATTTAGAGTTAATGCACCCGCAGCAAGTATTTGACCTTGGCGATTATCAATCTCAGCTGAATTTAAGTTGAGTGTCTTGGCGCTTTGTAAACGGCCTTGATCGTTATTTAATTGTTGTGCGGTTAAATCAAAGCTTTGATTGGCATTAATTACACCTTTTTGATTATCCACCTGTTGTGCAGTGATATTCACCACATTCGTAGTGAGTTTACCTTGTTGGTTGTCAAAGTATTGCCCATTAAATTGCAATTCAGGCAGTTGAATTTCACCACCTTTGTTTTTAATACTGCCTTCAACTCTAAGATTGATTTCAGCATTGTTGACAATTGCACCTTCCACATTGGCTATATCTTGAGCAATCTGAATATTTCCTGCTTCAAAAGTTTTTGGTGTCAGGTCTGTGGGTGCAACTTCAACCGTACTTGAGTCTTGCGCTGAAGACTGTTGCTCAGGATCAGTCACACTTGGCGATGTGGTTCCTCCCGGTGTTTGTCCTGTCCCACTAGGATCGACGGTTGCCTGACCAATTAAGCCCTGAGTATTGTCTAAGTTTTTTGCAGCAATGTTGAGTTGTTGCTGACCTGTTTGCTCAATTTTACCTTTGTTATTGGTTAAGTTTTGTGCAGTAAAATCAATTCGTCCTGCGTTGATCACTCCCTCATTATTATCAATCTTGCCTTGAGCATTGAGTTTAATTTCATCACGAGTCGCAATCAGCCCAGTGTTTTGAATATTGTCGGCTTGAATCTGTATTTGTTGTTGTGTACTACTGATATTACCGCTGTTTTTTACATTGCTTGCCTGAATTAGAATTTGATCTTTATTGGCAATCATATTGCCTGTATTGGTTAAGTCACCATTGGTATTTAAATGCATTTGACCGCTCAAAGCATTGAGTGACCCGGCATTACGCACCCCTAAACCTTTTTCAGTACCGACCAAATAGATTTTTCCAGCATACATCCCACCTAATTTTCCAACATCAAGAGCAAAGCTCGGTGTAGGTGAAGACGTGGTACTTGTTGTGGCAGTAATCTTTGCTGAGTTTGGATCTTGAACATTAATATCGTTTTGACCCAACACGGTTTTTAGTTCATTGGCATATAGACCCGCATTGACGTTTAAAGCACGTGCATAAATATCAGTATAAGGGGTTAAGCTTCCATTTAAGCCTTTCCCTTCAATCGTGACTTGCCCTTCACGTACTCGGAATGAATCAAGATAACCTTGATGCATTACTGCTTGACCTGTGGTTAAGGTAAAACGATCTGCGTTAATCACCCCACAACCATCACAGATCAAGCCAGATGGGTTGGCAATTACCACTTGCGCTTGTTTACCCGCAACCTCCAAATAGCCTTTGAGCTGGCTCGGATTACTGCTGTTTACTTCATTCAGGATCACCTTGGCTTCACCTTTGGCGAGCCATGGATTGCCTTGTACCCAGCCACCCAATTGGGTTTGGGTATTATTTCGTGCGTTATTTAGAATCGCACCTTCCTGACCCACATCAAACTGGCTATAGGTATTACGTGATACACCACCGGCACTTGGAGTTTGAATATTGACTTGGGTCAAGCCATTACTGGTATTGAGTATCGTGGCTTGTTGCGAATTTGGTGCCGATTTATCAGCCACAATATGACTTTCAGCAATCGTTGCCATCGGCAAGGTATAAATTACTGCACCTAATAGGCTCACCACAGCAAAATTGACAGGATTGAGTTTTTTATAGGTGATTGAAGATGCTCCCGTGACATCCTCTATTTCGATTTCACCAATCGCATGTGATTGCCCCGCTGTTTTTGTACGGCTTTTTACAATCTCAGCAACCGCAATAAACATGCCATGTGCTTGGCTAAAAATAACGCGATAACGATTCTTATTCATAATGTTTTACCTAAATGTTTTAATATTTTTTCAAGATTGAATTTTTTGAAATCCATCAATGATCAGTGGCAAGAATCGGATGTTGTTTGATCCAATCCCATTTTTCTAATTTAGAAACTGATTTACCATGAAATGTCATGACTTTAAGCCCACGAATAGCCCCCTTATGATAAAGCGCTCTAAAACATTGCTCAGGAAATAAGTGTTTTTCAATGAGGCGCTTAATCAAAGCACTTTGACAAAATGGGGCAAACCAATTGATTAACCACATGCGATCACCACAATTCCAATTTTGTAGGCTATAAATCCAAGGTTCTGAATGTACATATTCAGCCTCAGATTGTTCATCTAAATTCGCCCACGAAATATATCCTAAGGGCGTTGTACCTTGGCTAAACAGTGCAAATTGGCGGCTTTTAATCACAGGTAAAACACGTCTTGCCATATCCGATACTGTTGAGTGCTTACAATTTTCAGATAAAAGCCACAACCATGTCATTGCGCCGAGAACCTCGGCTTCATTCCATTGTTCTTTGGGAAATAACGCAGGTGAAATGACATCTATATCTTCAAATTTCATGGTTTCAACCTATTCTTTTTAAAGCTTTATTTAGCTTTATGATTAAACTTAATACATCCAGTTCAGGCTAAATCCTGTCGTCACATTGTCTGTTCTATAATGTTCTGGTTTTTTTAACGGTGTCCCAACAAAGACGTCATAATTGACAGATTTTAATACTTGCCCACGTAATCCAAAGACAGCGCCCATCAAACTTGTTCCCAGCAATGGATTCGGTTCATGTGCGGTTTTACCCCCCACTTCACCATAGTCAATTCCTGTGTACCATTGCATCGGAAGCTTAAACATCGAGCCACTGATTTCATTACGGACTAAAAATCCATTATCTGCCAATAAAGTTTGTTCACCATCAAACCCTCTTACGGTATAGCGATTCCCAATTGAGAATCGATCTTGTGGGGTCAATGGTTTTTTACTGTGCTGTGTTCGCCATTCAGCGAGGTACTGTAGCGATTGATTACCGACTTTAAATGGCACTTGCAGACTGGCATTGGCTTGTAAAATACCGACATGGGTATACGCTTCGCCAAACTGTTCCTCATATGCACGCATCGCATTAAATGCGCCTGTGCCTCGTTTATAGGTTAAATTGCCTGTTAAAGTCGCATTGGCTAGATATTCTGTATGATCCAGACTGGCTTTCCAGCCGCCGGTTTTTCGACGTTGTACTTCAATTTCGACATCATTGATGAAGTTTTGTGATTCCCGATACCAGCCTCCTACACTGGCTGTAGTTTTTCGTTTGGCATCACGATAAAGTACCCGAGATAAATCAGCCCCGATCAGTTTGCTTTTGCCGCTATAGTTATAGCTTTGGCTATCACCTGCAACCGTTTGGTTATAATCAGACTGACTATAACTGGTGCTAAGTAACCAATATTTGAGTGGAATGCTATAACTTAAGTAATAGCCATCTGTTCCACGTTTACCTTGATCTCCCCCGCCCAAATCATGGTTATAACTGCCATAAAACAAGTCATTTGCAGTAAACAGATGGTCTAAAGATAAGGTTGCTGTGCCTTGATATTTCCCCGTTGAATCTGAGCCTGCATCATCAACCCCCAAATGAATCCGATAGGGTTTTGATTGTTGCCATGCTAGTTCTAAATCACTATAGCCAGGTTGGTTACGCTGTTCTGAGGGCTTGATTTTAAAGTCAGCCTCAACAGTCGGCACGCGTTTAAAGTTTTCTAAACCTTGTTCAATATCCCGAATATTTAAAATATCCCCAGACCGAACAGGCAAGGCGTTAAATTTGTGAGCACGCTTAGACGTCCCTTGAACAAATTGAATTTGATCTACTTTCCCAGCAATCACTTGCAGTTTAATCTCACCTGAAGCAATGTTCTGTTGAGGTAACAGCATGCGGGTGGTGACATAACCATGACTAATAATACTGTTTTGAATGAGATCTAAGGCTTGGTTTAAGCCTTGTACCCCAATACATCGGCCAATGAGATTATGTTGACCTTGCGTGACGGGGCGCATCGCAAAAGTAAATTGACGTGCATCCTCCCCGATCAATACAAATTTTTTAATTTTAAAACACACATCTTCACTGTTTGATTTTAGATATTGCAGTTGTGGTTGAGTTTGAAGTTGTTTTTCTAGTCCCGTTTGCACTACAGCTTCGGGCTGTAATTGCTTTTGTAATGCTTCGTCACGTTGTTGTTGACGTGTAATCGCTTCAGCTTCTAGATCGGGTCGCGGCTGTGGTTCTGCAGCTTGTATTGTTGTTGCTAAAATCGTAAAAAAAATACTCAAAGTAAGTTTATTAAATTTAAAATTATTCATGTCAATAGTGATTGTGATGAGTTTCACATTTAATTATGTTTAAATTATTACACTTTGTAAATAGGACAACTTGTATAGTCACTCATTATTCTTTTTTAATTGATTTAATAAAAATAACAAACTGATTTTTAATCAAAAAAAATACCCATGAATTATGGTACATGGGTATATAAAAGGGTATAAAAAGATGCTCATGCTTTGGGGAAAACATGAGCACATAAAACTCAATACACTTAACACTATTTTGATATTAGGTAATTTTTATCACAATTTCAATCATTATTTTTAGATAAAGATAAAAAATAAAAATGAATAATGAGCGGAGAATCTTTAGATTCTCCTTCAATTTAATTAATTTACAGACATTACAGTTTGCTGTAACCCTTTCTGAATATCCTGCACAAAACCCTCTCCCTGATTGGATTTAGCTCGAACTTTTGTTTTCGAATCAGGCTGTGTTTGTTCAGATTCAGAATATTCATGCATGTAAAACTCTTCCACCAAATCCAAGCCCTCTTCAGAATTTAACTCAAACCTTGCATTACCATAACCCTGCCTTGCCGTTTGATCCAAAGCTGTTTGATTAAATCCTGAAGCTTTGCTTCGTTGGTCAATCTCCTTAGCCGTTTGAATGGCTTGTTGTAAATTGGTTCCATCTCTTAAAGTTAAATCCACGTAATACACAGGGGTTCGATAACTTTGTGTGGTAGATTTTCCCCTGAGTGTCAGTTGCAATGGTAGACATGACAATAAGCCATTCGATGCTGCATGGTAGTAAGACAATCTCGCTGCCAAAGTTCGGATACTGTTAAAACCCGTGGTTCTAAAAATGAATGTACCTAGTTCATCCGATTCATCTAAATTGACATGCATACGCCCAAAGGGTTTACAGTTCCCTCCCTGAGCCAATGGGCATAAATCTGGTGATGGACATGGGTGTTGTTCAATACCTTGGTTGCTTTGCCTTTGACAAGTTTCACCATTTCCCACACAAGCAGGTCGCCCTGTTTGTCGATCAAATAAAGTATATT
>Ga0207712_10001818_pt1 | contig 14087 bp, 8 predicted proteins | sample KBSS44metaG_FD_184402 | JGI IMG/M metagenome (GOLD analysis project Ga0207712, IMG submission 184402) | Switchgrass rhizosphere microbial communities from Kellogg Biological Station, Michigan, USA - KBS S4-4 metaG (SPAdes) (version 2) | ecosystem: Host-associated > Plants > Roots > Rhizosphere >... | reverse complement strand
CACCAACTGGAATAATCTTTCAAGAATAAGCAATAGTACCAATTCTAATTATGTAGAGAAAACTGCTGTTGCCAGTCTCTCTTTACAAACATTAGCTAATGATAATACTGTTGCAGGCACAGTAACAGGTTTAACGTTTACAGGCCAAAGGAAAAAGCAGACTGAAGTACAATTGAACTGGACATCGCAAACTGAAACTAATATAAATGGCTACCAGATACAGCGTCGATTGGATAATGAAATTGATTTTTCCAACAGATCTTTTGTAAATACGCTTGCTGCGGGTGGTAATAGTACCTCACCATTCAACTACCAGAACGTAGATGCGAATGCATATACTGGTGTTTCTTATTATCGTCTTAAAATTATCGACCAGGCAAACAATGTTTCTTACTCCAACATAATTTCTATAGCAGCTAAAGCAAAAGGGGTAAAAGGTGGTGGTAATAATAACTTGCTTATATCAGTTGATGAAGAATTGTTGACAACAAAATCAGTGAATACAATTACCGGTACATCATCAAAGATCACCGTTGGGCCGAATCCAAACAATGGAAATTTCTGGTTTCGCGTAAATGGACTTGAAAAAGAAACAATCGCTACTCTTTATACCATTGATGGAAAACTGATGCAGCAATTCCGAATCAATAACCTGCAGCAACAAAGTGTATATGGATTAAGAAGCGGATTGTATTTGTTGAAGATACCTGGATTTAAAACACAAAAGATAGTTGTGAATACACAAGGCGTGAAAACATATTATATGCAAACAAATATTCAATCCGCAACGCATAAATTAGCTTTAGCTACTTCGACCGGTACTTATTTTTTTAATCCCGATGAAATTGTAAGGCTCGAAGCCAGCAGCAATTACACCAATATTTATTTCAGCAATAAGAAGAAAATGATCACCGCAAAAGTGCTGAAAGAATTTGAAGCCATACTGCAACCATTCGGATTTGTTAGAACTCATCGTACACATTTGGTAAACCGTCAACATATACTTTGCATAACATCGGAAGGCAGTATTATTATGAAAGATGCATCTGTTGCAGAGATCTCAAGGAGAATGAAAAGCGGGGTCATGAGAATATTAAGGAACGCTGCTTAATAACGTGAATTGCCGGCTGGCGACTGCCAACTGCATTATCTATCCACCCATTTTTTAAATAACGGCGCTTTTTCACGGCTGATATCGATCTCAATCTTTAATGGTGCTTTTAATTGCACCATTAATTTTTGATTGCCGAATGGTTTTACGGAATGAATTGAGTTGATATTGATGATGGCCTGCCGGTTGGCCCGAAAGAATAAATGAGGATCTAATACCTCTTCAATATCCTCCAGCGCAGAGAAATCATAGATCATTTTATCGCCATTAAATGTATAGAGATAGTTCAGATTATCCTTATAAAAAACAGCGATATCTTTTGTTTCTACAGGCGTCCATTTATTATTCGCGTTAATAATAAATCGTTCCTTATATTTTGCCTGGGCTGAAGCTGGTTCAGTGAAATATTTCACTAATTGCTGTAGATCGCCGGGAATAAAAGATTTATTTTCCCGCATACTCCTTACCTTGTTGATCGCTTTTTTCAGTTCTTCCTCCTGCACGGGTTTTAATAAATAATCAACCCCGTTTACTTTGAAGGCCCGTATAGCATATTCTTCATAAGCCGTACAAAATATAACAGGGCATTGCAGCATGAACTGTTCGAACAATTCGAAGCTCAACCCATCGCTCAGTTTAATATCCATAAAAAGAAGATCCGGTTCGGCGTTGGTCATGAACCATTTCTTTGCTGCTTTTAAACTTGGCAATATATCCATCACCTGCACATCCGGCGAAATGGTGCCGATGGCGTTCTTCATTTCTTCGGCGATGAGACTTTCGTCCTCAATAATTAATGCTTTCATAACAAAGGAATTTTTACAGTAAAGTAATTGGCATCATCTGTTATTTCAACCGGGGTATCGGAATAGTAATGATACAATGACTGCAAACCAGCTAAACCTTTTTTATTACTCGTCTCCACAATCCGGTACCGCTGGAGATTGTTTCGGACAACAACCCGGTTATCTTCCGTAAATATTTCGATCAGCAATGGACTTTCTGTGTCTGCAGTATTATGTTTAATAGCATTTTCAATTAGTCCCTGGAGCGTAACAGGAGCAACATACTTATTATATTTATCTTCTGCCACACATATTTTTACCTGTAATCCCTCTTTAAAACGCGTTTTTTGCAGTTCAACAAAAGTTCGAACAAAGTCCAATTCATCTTTTAAGGGAACCATATCATTGTCTCCGCTTTTCAATACATACCGGTAAACCTTACTCAAACCATCCAGGAAACCGGCTGCTGTTTTCGTATCCGTCTTGATCAGGCTTCGCAATGATGTCAATGAATTAAAAAGAAAATGAGGGTTCAATTGTTGTTTCAAACTTTCATACTGCACCATTGTTTTTTCTTTTTCTAATAGTTGAGCTTTGTTTTGAAGGACCAGGATCTTTTCTCTTTGGCTCAGCCGGTACCTGTAAAAAGAAATAACAATCCCGGCAAAAATTAAAAGGAGGAATGTTCTAAACCACCAGGTTTTATAAAAGACTTGGCCTATTGACACTGCCAGCGTTTTTTCCGGCACCGCCCAATTTGGATCGTCGGTAATTACTTTATACCGGAAAGAATATTTTCCCGCAGGAACGTTGGTATAACTGATCTCACGTTTATTGGTAAGCTTCCAGTCCTTTTCAAATGGTTCCAGCTTATAGGCATACACACACTGGTAAGGGTTTATATAATTGAGACCAGCCAATTCAATACTAAAAAAATTTTGATTATATCTTAAGCTGATTTGTTCAAGGTTTTCAGTGTTATTAATGGTCTTTTTGCCAGGTACATTGAAAGATGTGATATAGACCGGAACTTTTGAAACGTTTTCGCGGTACTCTTCAGGACGAAATACCAGAAACCCTTTGTAAGCAGGATAAACAAATAAACCATCATGTGTCTTATAAGCAGCCTGTTCATTAAATTGAGTTGTCAATAATCCATCATAGATATCAAACCGTTTTATTCTTTTCCTGTCTGCGCTTAGCATACACAGTCCGTTTGATGTTCCGATCCAAAGCCGGTTAAACGAATCTACCATCAGGCTATTGGTACGGTCTGAAGGCAATCCGTCTTCATGTGTAAAAATCATTGAGCAATTCTTTTTCCGGTCATAGGCTGCTAATCCATACTCCGATCCAATCCAAATGATCCCATTCTTGTCTTCGGCAAATGAAGAGAACCGTGTATCGGAGATCAATGAATCTTTTATTGTCAAAAGTTTTTCGGTTTTATTATTGATGTCGTAAATAACAAGGCCTTTATTTAAAATCCCGATCCATAAACAATTTTGGCTATCCAGGAACAATGCTTGTACATTTTGATGCGCATGTTTTGAAAGCATTGAATCCTGCAACAGGTCATCAAACCTGTTTTCTTTTCGTTGATACCGGTATAATCCGCTCGCCGATCCAAACCAGACTGCACCATTTTTATCTTGTGTCATCATCCAGAAAAAAGCAAGCGGTATTCCCTGTTTGTTATCAAAGAAATCGATTTGCTTGGTTGATGAACGATAACGATTCAGACCTCTTGCCGTACCGATCCAGATATCACCATAATCATCTTGTAACAGTGAACGAATAGAATTGTAATGAATAACTTTATTTTCTTCATTATCATTTTTAATGATAGCAAATTTCTGGGTCTGCCGGTCATATTTTATCAAACCTCTGCCGGTACCCAGCCAAAGATTATTCTGTTTGTCCTCACAAACCGAACGACACCAGTTATCAGGCAAGGCATTCGTTTGATCATGGGTAGGAAATAAAACAGAAAAAAAGCTTCGATCGGGATTGAAAAAGCATGCACCATAACCAGTTGTTCCTATCCAAATTATTCCCTGGCTGTCCTGGTACATTATACCATTCTGATTGGATAGTAAGCTATTACTCACCAAAGCGTTACTCGTATAATCAGTAAAATCATCTTTCCCTTCATTATACAATGATAGCCCGGAGGCTGAAGAAGTAACCCAAAACCCTTCCTTTCTTGTAATAAATATCCTGTTGATCGTGTTTGTAAAATTTTTTGTACCGGACTTTGTAAAATGTTCATAGTATTTGACAACATGGTTTTTCAAATCAATTTTGTTTAGGATAGAAGTCAAATAGGAACAGCCTGCCCATAAATTGCCATGAACATCGAATGCTACTGAATACACGATGTCATGTGAAAGTGAAAATCTGTCATTAGGGTTGTACCGGATCTCATCATATGCATAGGTCAAAGGGTTAAATATTTTTACCCCCTTGTCAGAAGCAAAGTACCATTCACCACCAGGTGAAGAGATCATTTGATGAATAACGCATTGAAATTTTTTTTGAAAAACTGTATCATTCTTTAAAATAAATTTTTCAATTGTTTGTTTGGACTCATTTACAAGCCATAAGCCGTTTTGGGAACCCAGCCATATTCTCCCTTTTTTATCTTCCAAAATATCAGTAATCGTTACAGGAGACGAGGTATAGCGTATAAACTGATTATTTGAATAATCATAACGGCACAATCCGCTCTTTGTACCTACCCATAAATTTCCTTTTGAATCACGATACAATGAATAGACATAACTATTCATCAATGAATGATCATCATGAGGGTCATAAAACCAGCTTTTGATATTGATCCCATCAAAACGATTAAGTCCATAGCGTGTACCGATCCATATAAATCCGAATTTATCCTGTACAAACGACTGGATCATTCCATCACTTAAGCCCTCATTATTTGTAAGATGTCTGAAATTATAAGAAGTGATCTGTGAAAATGAATGCGCAGAATAAAATAACTGAATGAATAAGATCAGTATTCCTGATCTCAGGCAAAATAGAGATGATCTGAAGCTGCCTAACATAATAGAAAATTACAAAGAAACCCGGCAATCAAAAATCCGGGTTCCTGAAATTGATATACCGCCGTGCCAAACGGATAAAACAATATCCAAAGCGTAATCAGTTTTAATCAAAGTTTATGCAGCTTCTTTTGCAGAATTATCAGCTGCTGAGATCATTGCATTGGAAAGAATTGTGTAACATTCAATCCAAGCCTCCTGTAATTCCTGGTTCCAGTTCTTTCCTAATCCTTGCTCCAATGTCCAGATCAGAATATCACCTGCAATGATGTAATGTTCTGGTTTTACACCATAAGTTGTATGTCTTTGCGCCAGCTTGTGCACTTCACCAATAATATCTTCTAGCTTATCCAACTTCGAAACGATATACGATAGCGTTGCCATTAGTGTTTTTGAACGTTCAGCTATTGATTCCCGAAACAGCTTTTTTGTTTCTGGCTCTATTTCGAATAACCGATTATAAAATAATCCGCCAACCACAAGAGGATCTATAGTCGAGATTATCGACCATGATGACTTTACCAGCTCAATTTGTTTTTGTGTCATAAAATATTTTTTGGTTCTTAATAAACCAAATTTGATGCAACCAAAAGCCATTTTTAAATAAAATTTATCGAGCACTCCGAAAACAATCCTTAAACAGTATAAAATAAGCGCTGAAGCGAAAATGCATTGCATTTGATCATCAACCGGAGTTTTTTATTCAATAATTCATCGATTTCATTTCACCCTATTCATCTTTACATCCCACTTTAAATTTTATCCGTTACGGTTTGCTAAATTTTTCTTCTGCTTATCTGCAGTGCATTTTTGGTAAAAGTTTTTTAAACCTATTTAACCATAGCCTTAACAAATGCATTATGAAAAAAATTATCCTGATCATTTTTATAATTTATGCGTCGAATGCAATAGCACAACAGGGAGTTGCTATTACAACCGATGGCAGTTCACCGCATAGCAGTGCGGCCCTTGATATCAAGTCAACATCCAAGGGTTTGCTTATTCCAAGAATGACAACTGTACAACGCAATGCAATCGTTAATCCAGCTACTGGTTTATTAGTATGGCAAACTGATGGTACTGCGGGTTTCTATTATTATAATGGAGGCGCATGGTCTGCATTTAGTGCCGGAGCACCCCTACCATTAACTGGCTGGTCAACTACTGGTAATGCAGGAACCGATTCATCAATAAATTTTATCGGTACAACAGACAGCAAACCTTTGATCGGAAAAGTAAATGGAGAAAAGGTTTTTTATTTCTCCTCAACAAATGGCGTTACCCTGACAGGTTACCAGGCAGGCAAAAATAATAATGGAGTATGGAATCACTTTAACGGTTACCAGGCAGGATATACCAATACTACCGGTGGTGCAAATAATTTTACAGGTTACCAGGCAGGTTATTCTAACACGATAGGATCAAATAATATCTTCCAGGGATGGCGGGCTGGCTATTCTAATACAACAGGCCAGTACAATATATTTATTGGTGATGAAGCAGGCCATGATCATGTTTCCGGGATCCATAATATATTTATCGGTCGTCATGCAGGTTTCTCGGATACGTTAGGCAGTGGTAATCTATTCATAGGTAATTTTTCAGGACGAGAGAACACAGGAAGTGATAACCTGTTCATTGGGCAAAGTGCGGGAGAAAATAATGCCAATGGGAATGGCAATCAATTTGTCGGTAATTCTGCCGGTATATTTAATTCCACAGGAATAGAAAATCATTTTGAAGGCTACTCCGCTGGTCATCAAAATCAAACAGGAAGCTTTAATCATTTTTCAGGCTATAAATCTGGTTATTGGAATAAAACAGCAAGTAATAATACGTTTATTGGCTATAAATCTGGTTATAACAATACAACGGGCTTCAATAACCACTTTATAGGTTTCCAATCAGGATTTAATAATACAACAGGTAATTATAATCACATTGAGGGAAACCAGGCTGGTTATAACACTATAACCGGTATAGGTAATTTCTTTGAAGGATATCGGAGTGGCTATTTCAATACAGCGGGATCACAAAATCATTTTTCCGGTCAACAAGCAGGCTATAGTAACACAGCTAATCAAAATCATTTTGTTGGCTACCAGGCAGGGTTTAATAATACCACAGGGGCTTATAACCATTTTGAAGGTTTTCAAGCGGGAGGCTATAATACCACAGGAAGCAATAATTATTTCGATGGGTACCAGGCGGGATACAGCAATAACACCGGGCATGATAATCAGTTCGCAGGTTATCAGTCGGGATATAAAAATACCTGGGGCTATGAAAATTTATTTATCGGGCACAGTGCAGGATATAATAATACCACAGGGAGTGATAATCAGTTTGTCGGTTTCAACGCTGGTTATGCTAACACTACCGGTTCATATAATTATTTCAGTGGTCTCAGTGCAGGAGCCAGTAACAGTACAGGAGGCTTCAATCATTTTGTGGGCGTTTGGGCAGGTTATGGCAATTCTACCGGTGAGAAAAATTTAATGGAAGGAGCAGAAGCTGGTCAGCAAAACACGACCGGTTCGAATAATGTGTTTGTCGGATACCAGGCCGGCTTCAGCAATTCTGGAGGGTCAAACAATACAATGATAGGTTTTGGCACGGATGTAATATTTCCCAATCTAAGCAACTCAATGGCATTAGGATTTGGTGTAAAAGTGAATACCAATAATAAAGTGATGATCGGTAATTCCTCCGTTACATCAATTGGTGGTTTCGCTAACTGGAGCAATTTCAGTGATGGGCGTTTCAAGCGAAATATAAAGGAAGATGTATCCGGAATAGCGTTTATAAAAAAGTTACGGCCTGTGACTTATACTCTCGATATAGATGCTATTAATGAGTTCAATTCAAAAGATCTGCCAAAAGAAAAAAGAATTCCAACACTAAATCCTGATAAAAAAAATGAAGTGTACACCGGGTTTCTTGCGCAGGAAGTAGAGCAGGCAGCGAAAGAACTTGGCTTCAATTTTAGCGGTATTGATAAACCAGCAGATCCCACCAAACAAACATATGCTTTACGCTACAGTGATTTTGTAGTGCCGCTGGTAAAAGCGGTACAGGAACAGCAGCAACAAATTGATGAACTAAAGAAAGAGAATGCAGACCTGAAAGCCGAAATTTCACAAATCAAAAACCTATTAACAAAGTCATTAACAAAAACTAATTAGAATGAAAAAGATTTATCTTTTTTCCATTGCATTTTTTATATCTAAAATTTTCCTAGCGCAAAATATAGGTGTAGGCACTACATCACCCAATGCAAGTGCTCTAATGGATCTGACAAGCACTACAAAAGGATTACTTATTCCCAGAATGACAACTACACAACGCAATGCTATTGCAAACCCTGCAACAGGATTGCTTATTTGGCAAACAGATGGCACCGCTGGTTTTTATTATTATAATGGTAGTGCATGGACTGCATTTACCGGAGGAGGAGGAGTACCGATACCATTAAGCGGCTGGTCAACTACGGGTAACTCAGGAATAGATTCGGCAACTAACTTTATTGGAACCTTAGATTTAAAACCACTAATTGGAAAAGTAAATGGAGAACCAGCATTTTATTTTTCTCCAACAATATCATCAACATTAATTGGCTACCAGGCCGGAAAAGATAGCAAAGCTCTTTATAACACCTTCGTAGGCTACCAGGCTGGTTATTCAAATACTTCGGGCAACGGCAATATTTTCCAGGGATGGAAGGCCGGGTATGCTAATCAAACAGGAAATTATAATACATTCATTGGTAATCGTGCTGGTTATTCCCATATTTCGGGTCTCAATAATATCTTCATTGGCCGTCTGGCAGGTTTTTCTGATTCAACTGCAGACAATAATATTTTCATAGGAAATTATGCCGGATATAGCACCGCCACTGGCGATAATTTATTTTTAGGAAACAGCGCTGGTTATTACAGTACGGGAAGTAACAACCAATTTATTGGTAATTCTGCCGGATATTTTAACACGACCGGGTTGGAGAATTTTTTTGAGGGTTACTATTCAGGCTTTAATAATAAAACGGGAAGCTTCAATCATTTTTCAGGTTTTAAATCCGGCTATGCGAATACCACCGGCTTCAATAATTTTTTTGTAGGTCACCAGGCCGGACTTAATAATACTACGGGCACTTATAATTACTTTGAAGGAAATGATGCAGGATATAATACTTCAACGGGAACAGGTAACTTTTTTGCAGGATATCGAAGCGGTTATTTAAATATAACGGGTTCACAAAATCACTTCTCGGGACAACAGGCAGGATATAGTAATACTGCTAACCAAAATCATTTCGTCGGTTACCAGGCCGGGTTTAATAACACGATAGGTGCTTACAACCATTTTGACGGTTTTGAGGCGGGAAGTTATAATACGACTGCTTCTAATAATATGTTTATCGGTTATCAGGCAGGTTTTAGTAATAACACCGGGGATGGGAATCAATTTATTGGATTTAAAGCCGGGCTTAGTAATACAATAGGATATGCAAATTATTATTCGGGGCCCGAAGCGGGCATGCTAAGTGTCATTGGTAATTTCAATCATTTCTCCGGCTACCAGGCTGGTCGTAATAATATCGCAAGCTATAATCATTTTGTAGGTTACCGGGCTGGTATTAATAACACAACAGGAACAACGAATCATTTTGAAGGAAACTCGGCGGGAGGTGCAAATACTACAGGTTCGCAAAATTATTTTAGTGGTTATGCAGCAGGAGCCAACAACACATCTGGTGGCAGCAATACTTATATCGGCTACCAAACCGGGCATTCAAATACCAGTGGAAGCGGAAATGTAATGATCGGCCACCTGGCCGGATATAATGAGACAGGAAGCAACCGACTTTATATTAGTAATACCAGCGGCACTACGCCACTTATATATGGTCAGTTTGACAACCAAAGACTCCTGGTCAATGGTGATTTACATGTTCAAAAGGGATTAAGCAACAGTAACCCAACGCTTCAGCTAACTGAGCCAGGTAGTAACACAGTAACTGTTGTATATAATAGTACAGGCCTGGCTAACTACTGGAAGACCTATTATAGTACCACGGGTTTAGCAGTCAATGCACTTTATGAACTATGGACAAACGCACATGCCGGTGATGGGACAGTGATGCAAGTTTACGGCAGCGGTGGCGCCTGGCTTGCAGGAAGCTGGACAGAAGCATCAGATAAACGCCTGAAGAAAAATATTACTTCATTGACAGGCGCTTTAGATAAAATAAAACAGATACGTGGAGTCAATTATAATTGGATTGATGAAGGAAGAGACAGTGCTGAACAAATTGGATTTATTGCACAGGAAATAGAACAAGTCTTCCCTCAATTAGTGAAAGCAAATAGTAAGGGAGTTAAGGGTGTTGCCTATTCACACCTGGTGCCTGTTTTAGTAGAAGCACTGAAAGAACAACAACAGCAGATGGAGGAGTTGAAAAAAGAAATAGGCGAATTAAAAAATAGCGTAAAGGCAAACAAATAATTAAACCATATTTAAAAACATTATCATGCAAACCATTGACACAACTCTATCCATTGCCACTTCAGAAGGCCGTTATTTCTTTAGTCCCGGAGAAATAGTAAGACTTGAAGCCAGCAGCAACTACACTAACATCTATTTTTTAAATAAAAAAAAGATGCTTACGGCCAAGGTATTGAAAGAGTTTGTACAGCTCCTGGAACCCTTTGGTTTTGTGAGAACGCACCGCACCCACCTGGTGAATCGCCAGCATATTTTATGTATTACTCCAGGTGGAAATATTATCATGAAAGATTCTTCCGTAGCTGAAATATCAAGAAGAATGAAAAGCGAAGTGATGAAAGTATTGAAGAATGCTGCATGAAACAAGTCAGAAGTTATTGGTTGGTAGTTCAGAGCCAGGAAATGATTACTATCAGGTATTGACTCCAGACTCTGGACTATTGGCTACAAACTATCCTCATCTGTCCATCCACTTCTTAAATAGCGGTGCTTTTTCCCGGCTGATATCAACATCCATTTTAATTGGCGGTTTAAGTGTAAGTACAAGTTTAGAGTTCTCTAACGGTTTTACACTTACAATTGAATCGATATTAATAATGCATTGCCTGTTGGCCCGGAAGAACTGTCGCGGATCCACCAGCTCTTCTATTTCATCCATACTTTCAAAATCAAGGATATGCTTATCACCCGAAAAAGTATAAATATAAAAAAGGCTTTCCTTTGAAAAGACGGCAATATCATTTGTATTGACCGGCATCCACTGATGACGGACGTTGATAATAAATTTTTCTTTGAAGCGGTTTGCAGCAACAGCCTGGCCGGTTGCAATGGTGTGTAAAAATTCTTTTATACCGGATGGATATTTATTTTCGCTTTCAATGATTGCCCTGCATTTATCAATAGCCTTTTTCAGTTCATCGTTTTCTACAGGCTTCAAAATATAATCTACCCCGTTTACTTTAAATGCCTTTATGGCATATTCATCGTATGCTGTTGTAAAAACTACAGGACATGTAATTTGAAATTTATCAAACAACGAAAAACTTACACCATCCGAAAGCTGGATGTCCATAAACAACATGTCAGGCAACGCATTATTTAAAAACCACTTGCCTGCTACTTTCAGGCTTGGAATAATTTCAATTATTTCCACATCATTGCACACTTCGGCGATCTTTGTTTCAAGCTCCCGTGCAATGAGTAATTCGTCCTCTATTATTACTGCTTTCATATCAAAGGAATTTTAATAGTAAAATACATGTTGTCTTCATTGATCTGTAACGGTCTCGAATCAAGATAACGATAGAGCGATTTCATATAATGTAAACCTTGCTTGTTACTTGTTTCCACAAATTCCTTTCTTTGCAGGTTATTTCTTACAACCAGGTAATCATTCTGGTCATAAATATCGATAATCAGCGGTGTTTCATCGTCCACAAGGTTATGCTTAATCGCATTATCGATCAGGTTTTGCAATGTAACCGGTACAATTTTTTCAAAAAGATGATCATCGCTTATATTAAAATTTACCTGTAGCCCGTTTCGAAACCTTGTTTGTTGCAGTTGGATATATGTTTGTACAAAATTGATCTCATCTTTTAATTGCACTAATTCCGACTCCCTGCTTTTTAAAATATACCGGTAAATCTTTGACATCTTTTCAAGGAAGTCACCCGCATTCTTCTGGTCCACCCGTATTAGGCTACGGAGGGACGTTAATGAATTGAATAAAAAATGAGGATTTAGATGTTGCTTCAGGTTTTCATACATTACCAATGCTTTTTCTTTTTCAAGCAACTGGGCTTTGTTTTCCAAAACATGTAATTTTTGCTGCTGGGCAAACCTATACCTTATCAATAAATAAACTATTCCAGCTGTTACTAAACTGATCAATGAAATAAACCACCATGTTTTATAGAAAAAGGTACCAATTAAGATCCCGAGTTGCTGTTCGGGTACATTCCAGTTTTTTGAATCGGCAGTGGCTTTGTAATGAAACGTATACCTGCCTCCCGGTATATTTGTATAGTTGACTATTCTTTCATTGGTATAGATCCAGTCATCATTAAAACCATCCAGCTTGTATGCGTATTTGATTTTTTTTGGATCAGCATAATTCAATCCGGCCAGCTCGATCGTAAGAAAATTCTGATTGGGTTTTAAACTTATTTCCTTTACTTCCTGTATGGGTTTTCCCGTAGAAATTTCTCTCCCCAGCACTTTAAAGGATTCAATTATCACATCAGTTTGTGAAGAAGGAGAAATATGAATGGCAGATGGATTGAATAATACAACTCCGCTATAAGTAGGACATGCAAATTCTCCCGTATTCAATTTATATGCAGCACCTTCATAAAAGTAATGCGTTGCCAAACCATCCTTCTCATCAAAGCGATGAAATTTTTTGCGATCTGCATCCAGCATGCACAAACCATTAGTTGTACCGATCCAGATACGATCAAACGAATCGATCAGTAGTTCGGATGTTTTATTAGAAGGCAACCCGTCGGTAGTATTGTACTGGTTGATCTTCTTTTTTTCATAATCAAATGAGATCAATCCATAATAGCTGGAAAGCCACATTACCCCATGAGTATCTTCCGCAAAAGATGTGATATAATCATAAGCAAGAGATTTTTCATTTAGCTTTTTGAAATTGAAAAATTCAACAGAATTTTTCTTCTCATCGTAAACTAATATGCCTGTGAGTGACAAGCTGATCCAGTAACGGCCCTTTCGATCCTGGTAAAAAGTGAATACTCCGCTATTCTTATAGTTTTTGAATGCTGGTTGTTTAAAAAGGTTTTCGAATTTTCCGGTTTGCCTGTTATAGCGAAATAAACCAGCGGGTGAGCAGGCCCAAATATTTTTTTGCCTGTCTATCGTAAGATAATTTATAAACGCTGCGGGAATAGAATCAGCTTCATTTACCGGTAGAATTTTTCGGGTAGCAGGATTCCATCGGTTCAGGCCGGCACCCGTGCCGATCCACACCGACCCATCATCATCTGCCAGCAGCGAACGAATAGAATTATTAGCTTCCCGGCTTTCCCGTTGCGCCAGGAAATAATTTGTAAACGAATTTGCCTTTCGATCATAGAAGGACAGTCCACGATAGGTGCCTATCCATAAATTACCCCGTTTATCTTCTGCTATTGACTGGCACCAGTTATCAACCAGTGTTGGAGAATGAAAAGAAGAAGCGCTGAGTGTTGTAAATGAATTATTATCGGGTAAAAAATAATCTGCGCCTGAACCATGGGCACTTAACCAAATGCCTCCATCGCGGTCCTGGAATAAAACGAACACTGTATGTGAAGTAACAGTGGCTGAATTTAAGGGGTCGTACAAAAAGAAATCAAAATCATTAAATTACATTCAGTTTCACATACAGAAATTTCTGGTTATTAATTCAAAATAATTGAGTTTAAATAAATTTGATATATTGATATTGGGGGTATGGCATGCCTGTTATTTCACTTTTTTAATTCTAACAATGTATTACGCTAAATAAAAATTCATCCAGATTATTATCAATTATTTTTTAAGGATAACATATATTAAAAAATAATAATGAATCTTTTTTCTAAATTTTTATCAACTTTTATTATTGGATTCAAT
>Ga0207712_10001817_pt1 | contig 14093 bp, 15 predicted proteins | sample KBSS44metaG_FD_184402 | JGI IMG/M metagenome (GOLD analysis project Ga0207712, IMG submission 184402) | Switchgrass rhizosphere microbial communities from Kellogg Biological Station, Michigan, USA - KBS S4-4 metaG (SPAdes) (version 2) | ecosystem: Host-associated > Plants > Roots > Rhizosphere... | reverse complement strand
GCCACCGCCACCGCCTCCGCCACCTCCGCCACCGCCTCCGCCGCCTCCGGCGACGCAGACGTGCCCGGACGGCTCGGTGATCCTGGCGACGGACACCTGTCCGGCTCCGCCGCCTCCGCCTCCGCCTCCGCCTCCGGCGCCAGAGCGCGGACTCTAAATTCTAAGTAAAACCGCAAGGTCAGGCGGCGGGAAGGAGACTTCCCGTCGCCTTTCCTTTTGCGGTCACCCCGACGGCGCGATCACGCGCAGCGCGCGCTTGCGGATCGCGTAGTCGAGCGGCGGCGCCTCGCGAACGATTTCGCCATCGAGCGAGACGGCGAGGTGGCTGCGGTGGCTTGCGACGCGAAGTCGCTCGACCCCCTCGATCCGTACCATGTCGTCGCTCCGGCTTCGGCCCACCAAAGCGCGGAGGCTCGCCGCGATTAGGCCACGGCGAGTCTTCTTGCGCATGACGAGCACGCAAAGTTCGCCATCATCGAGGGTCTCGCGCTGGCCGGGAGCGCCGAGATCGAGCCGATAGCCGTTGTTGCCCACGAACAGCAGCGGAGTGTCGATGCGGCCCTCCTGCTCGTCGTTGACGGTCAAGTTGAGGCGATGGTGGCCGAAGCGCGCCAGAGTCCTCAACGAGGCCACGAGCATCGCCAGCCTTTTGCTCCGGCCAAGGCGTTTGCGCTGGAGGTCGCGGTCGACCACCATCAGCGGATAGAGGCCGATCGCACTGTTGTTGATGAAGATGCGGCCGTTCATCTCGGCCACATCGACGCGGCGTTCGCTGCGCGAGGCGATCAGCTCCGCGGCCTCGTCGAGGTCTGTGGGAATGCCGAGGTCGCGGGCAAAGTGATTGAGGGTGCCAAGCGGCAGGATGCCGAGCAGCGTGTCAGACCCGGCCAGGGCCGAAGCAGCTGCGCCGACCGTTCCGTCGCCTCCCCCTACGATCAGATATGGGTCCCCGCGCTCGGCAATCGCCCGGCAGCGGACTTCATAGTCGCCGCCGTCAACCAGCTCGATCCCGGCGGCGACGCCCGCCGACTTCAGCGCATCGGCAACCTTGCCGACGATCTTGGGATCAGCGGCGACCGCGCCGCCGCCGCGATTGATGAGAACGACCGCATCCGTCACGCGGTCGTTAACGGCTCAGTCGGCGGGACCGATCCGAAGGCCGGTGAGCGTGGCTAGCCTCCCTTGATCGTAAGCTTGGTTTCCTTGCCCGTGCATTCACCGATCCGATGCGCTTCGGAATGCATCTTCATGGTCATCCCGCCTTCGCGGCCGCCGGTCATCTCCATCGCCACCCGGGACGTGTAGCTGTCTGGCGAATAGGTGCCGCTGATCGTCATCGTCATGGTGCCCGAAGGCTTGCCCTCGCAGCGCATCACGGCATCGACCTTGCCGCCGGCCATATCGAAATGATCGTACTTGCAATTGTCCGATTCCTTGCCGGTGAAGAACTTGCCGCGGGGCCGCTTCGCTTCCTCGGGCGTGAGGCAATATTCGTAGGTGTAGCCCTGACGTTCCCCCAAGATCCTTTTCATTTCGGCCTGGGCGGACGGCGGCAGTCCCGGCATATTCATTTCGTCCATGGTGCCCTTGAGGCGCCATTGCCCGGCCTCGAGGAGGCTACCGGTCGTGACGCCGGCCTCGTGAGCGGCGTTGACGACGTCCCCCACGCTGGCGTTCGTCTCATGGATTTCCGGCCCCTTGTTGCACGCGGCGAGCGCCGCCGCGCAGGCGATCAGAACCAGGCTGTGTTTCATGCCGACTCCCCTTGTTGCTCGTCGAAAGAATAGCCGCGCCGCCGTGGCGGGCAATCGGGATCAGCCCCAGGTGTGGAAGAATGCGGCGGTGTTGGGCAAAGCGTCGATCGCGCCGTGCAGGAGCACAATGAGCAGCAGGCTGCGCGAGCGCGCCCACAGCAGGCCGAGCGAGAAGGCCAGCGGAGAAAGCGTCGCAATGGTGAAGCAGGCGACCTGGATCGGGTCGGTCGACCAACCGTCTACGTCCGGCCCGCCGCGCAGGTAGAGTCCCGGCCAGTGGCTGAGAGCGAAGAGGATGGAGGTCAGGGCGATCCCTGCGGCCGGCGACTTAAGCCAGGCCGTGAGGCGCGACTGGATGCAGGCGCGGAAAAAGAATTCCTCGCATAGGCCGGCCTCGACCGAAATCCAGGCCCACGAGCCGAGCACCCAAGCCAGCGCAACAGCCGGCGTCAGGCCGAGCGCGCCGATCTGCTTCAAGGACGGGCTGACGACGGCCAGCAGCGCGAACATTAGCCCGCAAAGAACGACCAGCGCCGGCCAAAAGCCGCGCCGTTTGATCCCGCTGTCGAAGAGTGGCCGGATTGCTCCGCCGAGGAGAATGATGATCGCGGCGGGAATGCCGACGTGAATCAGGAGCTTGTAGGCGAGGACCGCCAGTTCCTGCGTCCGCTCGTCGGGAACGGCCTTGCGCACCGTGCCCAGCCAGATGCCGATCAGCAGGACTGCGTAGACAATGAGATAGGCGAGCAGCCCGAGCGATTCCCGCTTCGGGTTGGCGACCGGCACGGCCGGTGCATCCATCTTGAGAGTGAGGAGCCAGCAGGCCGCGCTGAGCGCGAACCCAAAGATTCCGAGCGAGATGAACGGGAAAATCCAATCGCCGCCGCTGGCGCCGATGTAAGCCGTGGTGATGCCCCAAACGGCGAGATAACCGATCAACGCGCGGATACCGCCGCGGCCGAGCAAATCGGATCGAGTCATGCGCGTTCCCCCGTGGCCGCTCCTAGGCCGCTACGGCTGTTCCGGCAACGCAACGGCGCGTGTTCGCCGGTTGTTCCGTCCATCGCCACGCGCCATATGAGGCGGCCCATGCCGATCCAAATCCGCACCACGCTGGAAGAGCCCGACACGACGGCGTTCGTGCCGCACAAGCCCGCGCGGCCGGACAAGGCGGAGGGCGGGCGGAGCTTCGAGCTGGTCTCGGAATACGATCCCGCCGGCGACCAGCCGCAAGCCATCGGCGAATTGGTTAGCCAGGCAAACGACGGCGAGAAAAGCCAGGTCCTTCTGGGGGTCACCGGCTCCGGCAAGACCTTCACCATGGCCAAGGTCATTGAGACGCTGCAGCGTCCTGCGCTGGTGATCGCGCCCAACAAGATCCTCGCCGCGCAGCTCTACGGGGAGTTCAAGAGCTTCTTCCCCGACAATGCGGTCGAGTATTTCGTGAGCTATTACGATTACTACCAGCCCGAGGCCTACGTCCCGCGCACCGACACCTATATCGAGAAGGAGTCGAGCGTGAACGAGGCGATCGACCGCATGCGCCATTCGGCGACGCGGTCATTGCTGGAACGCGACGACGTGATCATCGTCGCCTCGGTCTCCTGTCTCTATGGCATCGGCTCGGTCGAAACTTATTCGGCGATGACCTTCAGCCTGAAAAAAGGCGGCGTCGAGGACCAGCGCGAGGTCATCCGCAAGCTCGTCGCGCTGCAGTACCGCCGCAACGACCAGGCCTTCGCCCGGGGCAATTTCCGGGTGCGCGGCGACAGCCTGGAGATCTTCCCGTCGCACTACGAGGATATGGCGTGGCGGATCAGCTTCTTCGGAGACGAGATCGAGGACATCAGCGAGTTCGATCCCCTGACCGGCAAGACGATCGCCAGCCTCGATGCCATCAAAGTCTATGCGAACTCACACTATGTGACCCCTGGCCCGACGCTCAAACAGGCGATGGAGGCGATCAAGCATGAGCTCGCCGAGCGGCTGAAGGAACTAACCGCTGAAGGGCGGCTCCTCGAGGCTCAGCGGCTTGAGCAGCGGACCAACTTCGACCTCGAGATGATCGCGGCGACCGGCTCATGCGCCGGGATCGAGAATTACTCGCGCTTCCTAACTGGTCGCCTGCCGGGCGAGCCGCCGCCAACCCTCTTCGAATATCTCCCCGACAACGCACTTTTGTTCATCGACGAGAGCCACCAGACGGTGCCCCAGATCGGAGCGATGGCGCGCGGCGATCATCGCCGGAAGATAACGCTCGCCGAATATGGCTTCCGGCTGCCGAGCTGCATCGACAACCGCCCGCTGCGCTTCAACGAATGGGATGCGATGCGCCCGCAAACGACCTTCGTTTCCGCGACCCCCGGCCCGTGGGAGATGAACGAGACGGGCGGCGTGTTCAGCGAGCAGGTGATCCGTCCGACCGGCCTCATCGACCCGCCGGTCGAGATCAAGCCGGTCGAAGACCAGGTCGACGACCTCGTCCACGAGGCGAAGGAAACCGCGCGCAAGGGCTATCGGACGTTGGTCACTACCCTCACCAAGCGCATGGCCGAGGATCTCACCGAATATCTCCATGAGGCGGGCCTCAAGGTCCGCTACATGCACTCGGACGTCGAGACCCTTGAGCGTATCGAGCTGATCCGTGAGCTGAGGCTCGGTGTTTATGACGTGCTCGTCGGGATCAACCTGCTGCGAGAAGGTCTCGACATTCCCGAATGCGGCCTGGTCGCGATCCTCGACGCGGACAAGGAGGGCTTCCTCAGATCGGAGACTTCGCTGATCCAGACGATCGGCCGTGCCGCGCGCAACATCGACGGGCGCGTGATCCTTTATGCCGACACCGTCACCGGATCGATCGAGCGGGCGCTCGCAGAGACCAACCGCCGGCGCGAGAAGCAGCTCGAATATAACGCCGAGCATGGCATCACTCCCGAGAGCATCAAGCGCAACATCCACGACATCATGGCGCACGTGACGGCGCGCGAAGGGATTACGGTCGACACCGGCGACGATGAGCGGCCGCACCTCGTCGGCCACAATCTCAAGGCCTATATCGGCGATCTCGAGGAGCGGATGCGCAAGGCCGCGGCCGATCTCGAGTTCGAGGAGGCCGCGCGGCTGCGCGACGAGATCCGCCGCCTCGAGGAAGACGAACTCGGCATTCCGGATCCCGACCGCGTCGCCCCTCGGCCATCGGGCCATTCGACCGAGGGCAAGCCCGGCACGCGCAAGGGGCGGTTCGGCAAGCAGCAGCGCACGCGGTTCGGAGGCCGGCGCTAGGGAAATTCCCGGGCCTCCGAGCGTTTCTCTGCCCCATGCCTTCGACGGTCATACGGCGCTTCGCTTATGATTCCGACAAAAGCGAGCTGTGGGTCGAATTCGTGAGCGGCCGTCGCCACGTCTATGAGGGCGTGCCGGAATCCGTCGCCAACACCTTTCGATCCGCCTTCGCGCGCGGCGTTTATTTCAACAGCCGGATCCGCGACCGCTTCAACTATCGCGAAGCGCCGCATCACGAAGAAGCAACCGAATCTTAAAGCGGCGGCGCGACAATTCGCCGCATGATCCCGATGAAAACCAGCTCGATCTTCAAGAGTCGGTGGATGGCGCTCATCTGGGCCGCCGGGATCCTCTGGGTCGCGTGGGATGTCGCCGGCTCGACGCCGCAGGATACGAACAACAGCGCCAACGCCGAGGGGCCGACCGACGTAACCGGGGCGCCGATCACGGTCGATGACGAGAAGAAGTTCGAGAATGCGCTGAACGGGCTCTAGGTCCGGCCTTTCCACTCAATCCGTTCGATGTGCCATTGTCGTTGCCGGTCGGTCGAGCCAGGCACGTCGTTGACTCGCCTGAGAGTGACTGAAGCGGGCAGGCGCAGGGCCTCACCCTTCCGCGATTGGCCGTAGAAGACCACGGGAACGGTCGTGTACATCGACCCGGCTGCACCCTCGATGTCTCCCAGGTCGCCTATCTCAAGGTGCACGTCCCGGAACCGCGCGCCGAGATCCGTCGCGAACTGCCTGGCGAGATTGATGTCGCCCCACAACCGCTCGGCCTGGAGCCACCGGGATCGCTCGATCCGCGCGCCATAGTGCTGCACGACCTGCCCCGCGGCCTCCACGCTCTTCGGGTCGATCGGGCCCTTGGGCTCGGGCAGGGAAGCGTTCGAGACGATATTGTTCCCCTTGGCCGCGGGCGCGTCAGGAGCAGAAGCGGCATTCTCGGCCGCTTGACCGGCCTCCTCCAGGTTCGCTTGCGGCTGATGATTTGTGCCTTGGCTACAGGCGCCAAGCCCCGCCAGTGCGGCGAAAAATGCGGTTGCCGTCCTTCTCATGCCCGCTCCCATGGCTGGAACCGCCCCATCGGCAGTTCGTTCGCTTCGCCAGACAACCTGCCAAACAGGGAGAGTTTCCATGGCCGATGATAACGGCGGTAGTACCGAGCGCGAACACACGACCATCGTAGAAACCGGAGGCGGCGGAGGCGGCGGCGTTCTCGCGGTCGTGCTTCTCATCATTGTCGTTCTCGTGCTTCTGTTCATGTTCCGCCACCAACTCGGAATCGGTGGAAGCAAGACAAGCATCGAAGTCCCCAACAAGATCGACGTCAACGTCAACACCCACTGATCGGAGGGGATCAGAGCGGGCGGGTTGCGAGTCCCCGTCCGCAGTCGGGCGCGGTTCCTTGGAGGAGCCGCGCCCGTTTGATTGTGCACGCATGACGCTTTAACCGACGCGCATGACGACTGGCTACATGACCGGTTTCGGCGGCCACTTCGAAAGCGAAGCGGTCGAGGGCGCGCTTCCAAAAGGGCGCAACTCGCCGCAGCGTCCTGCCTTCGGGCTCTACGCCGAGCAGCTTTCGGGCAGCTCCTTCACTTCGCCGCGGCACGAGAACCGCCGCAGCTGGCTGTACCGGATGCGGCCGACCGCGGACCACCGCCCGTTCACTCGATACGGGCGCGCGCCCCTGTTCGGTACGCCGGCGTCGGTCGAGCCGCTGGCGCCGAACCGGCTGCGCTGGGATCCGCCCGAACTCCCGGCGGACACCGACTTCGTCGACGGGCTCGCAACCATGCTTCATGCGCGGGTGCCGGAAGATCTCGAGGGCGTCGCGGTGCATGTGTATCGCGCGGCGCGGAGTATGGACGCCCGCGTCTTCGTCGATGCCGATGGCGAGCTCGTGATCATCCCCCAGCAGGGGTCGATCGACATTCAGACGGAGCTTGGCCGGATGGAGGTCGCTCCGGGCTCAATCGGGGTCGTCCCGCGCGGAATGAAGTTCCGTGTCCAGCCGCTCGAAGGCGAAGCGCGCGGTTATGTCGCCGAGAATTACGGCTTGCCCTTCCGCCTCCCCGAGCTCGGGCCGATCGGAGCGAACGGCCTCGCCAACCCGCGCGATTTCGAGACACCTGTCGCCTGGTTCGAGGATCAGGATGATCCGACCGAGGTGGTCCAAAAGAGCCTCGGGCATTTGTGGACGACGACGCTCGATCATTCGCCGCTCGACGTCGTTGCCTGGCACGGCAATTACGCGCCCTGCCGCTACGACCTATCGCGCTTCAATGTGATCGGCACGGTGAGCTTCGATCATCCCGACCCGTCGGTCTTCACGGTACTGACCAGCCCGAGCAACGTGCCCGGCCGGGCGAACGCCGATTTCGTGATCTTCCCCCCGCGCTGGATGGTCGCCGAAGACACGTTCCGCCCGCCGTGGTTCCACCGCAACGTGATGAGCGAGGCGATGGGGCTGATCACCGGCGCCTACGACGCCAAGGCGGAGGGTTTCGCGCCGGGCGGGCTCTCGCTCCACAATCTCATGAGCGGGCACGGCCCGGACGTGGAGAGCTGGCGCAAAGCGAGCGAGGCGGATCTCAAACCGGCCAGGATCGAAGGCACGATGGCGTTCATGGTCGAAACCTGCTGGCCTTATCGTCCAACGCAATGGGCGCTCGATCGGGCGCAGAGCGACTATGACGAGGCCTGGGCCGGCTTCCCTAAGGCCAGGCTGCCGTGACCGACGAAACCAACGACTCCGCGCTAACCACTTGGGTCGAAAGCGCGTCGGGAAGCGATTTTCCAATCCAGAACCTGCCGCTCGGAATCTTTTCGGTGGGCCAGCGGCGCAGGCGCGCGGGGGTCGCGATCGGCGACTTTGTGCTCGACTTGGTGGCGATTGCCGACCTGCTGGATGAGGAATGGCGGGGAGACCTTTCGCAGCCGGTGCTCAACAGCTGGCTGGCGCGGGGCCATGTCGCGCAGGGCGAGCTTCGCGAGCGGCTGCAGGAGCTGCTGACCGACGAACGCTACCGCGACGATGTCGAGTCCCACCTGATCGGCCAGACCGAGGCGCGCATGCATGTGCCCTGCCTGGTCGGCGACTACACCGACTTCTACGTCGGCATTCATCACGCAACCAACGTCGGCAAGCTGTTCCGGCCGGACGAACCGTTGCTTCCGAACTACAAATATGTGCCGATCGGCTATCACGGCCGGGCGAGCTCGGTGCGCGCCTCGGGTGAGCCGGTGATCCGGCCGGGCGGCCAGCGCAAGGCGCCGGACGCCGCCGCACCGGAATATGGTCCAAGCCGGCGGCTGGATTATGAGCTGGAACTCGGGATCTGGATCGGCCGCGGCAATGAGCTGGGCTCGCCGATTCCGATCCGCGAGGCGGGCGAGCATATTGCCGGATATTGCCTGCTCAACGACTGGTCGGCGCGCGACATCCAGGCGTGGGAATATCAGCCGCTGGGGCCGTTCCTCGCCAAGAATTTCCTGACCAGCGTCAGCCCGTGGATCGTGTCGGGACAAGCGCTCGCGCCATTTCGGTCGGCCATGCGCGAGCGCCCCGACGGGGATCCCGCGCCGCTTGCGTATCTCGACGATCCAGACGATCGCGGCTCGGGCGGGCTTTGCGTCCGGTTGGAAGCGACTTTGACGACCGAAAAGATGCGGGCGGCGGGGCTTGCGCCGCATATCCTGTCGAGTGGGTCGGCAGATGCCGCAATGTACTGGAGCGCGGCGCAGATCGTCGCCCATCACAGCTCGAACGGCTGCAATCTACAGCCCGGCGACTTGATCGGGACGGGCACTTTGTCGACGAACAGTCCAACCGGGCTTGGATCGCTGCTCGAGATCAGCAGAGGGGGGAAGGACCCGCTGAAGCTGCCGAACGGAGAAACGCGCAGCTTCCTCGAGGATGGCGACGAGGTGACTCTGAAGGCGTGGTGCGAGGCGGAAGGCGCGGTTCGGATCGGCTTCGGCGAATGCGTCGGGCGCGTGGAGGCGGCGGCCTAACCTTTCTTCCGCATCGGCCATTCGAGCGCGGGATCGCGCTCATTGTCCCAAATCATGTGGACGATCCGCCAGCCGAGTTCGGGATCGCGGAACAGCTGGATCGAGTTGATCCCGCGCCGCTCGGGCGGGTTCTCGTCCGGGAAGCGCCGCGCTTCATAGCCGCTCCAGACGTGAGCGATATTACCGAACAGGTCGACCCGCCGGCTGGTCTCGACCTCATAGAAGTCGTTGGCGTCGAAGAAGGGCTGGGTGTTTGCCGCATATTCATCGAGGCTCATGCTGAGCTTCTGCGGCCGGCCCTGATCATCGACCCACGTGCGGACCTGTTTCGCCTCGGGGAGGAAGCAATTGTCCTGCCGCGACCAGTCGCGCGGCCCCTTGGGACCCGAGATCATCGCGTACATTTCATCGATAGCGGCGCCGATTTCGTCCTGGTCGGTCATGCGAGGGCCCTCTGTGCCTGGTTTCTCGGCTCTAGGTGCTGAACCTCCCGAGTCCAATGCCCGCAAAGGGTGGAAAGCCGTCGTTAGCCTTTCGGCGCTTCGTCCGCCGGATAACGCGCGTTGACGATGCCCCAGACGACCCCAAGGAAAAACCCGGCCCAGGCCAGCTTGGAGGACGGCGACTGGATGCCGGTCAGGACTATGGTCACGATGCCAAAGAAGCCGAGCGGGTAAAATCCTGGAGGCGAACCCTTCCCGGCAAGTTCGTAAGCAATCCAGTCCCTGCTTCGGGAGAAGCCCAATTCTTCTGCGGTCTTGAACTGATTTCGCCGTCCCCTTGAGGCTAAAAGCACGACGGCCAGGCTGCCGACGATGATCGCAAGATCGTCGGTCAGCCAGACGGGCGCATCGATCCACCCGCCCACAAGCGCGGCACACAAAGCGAGTACCACGATCACAGGCGCCCGCTTCGAAAGCATGTCCAGGAATGCGCGTATCCGCACCGACCTGCATATCGCCTGTGAGCCCAACGTCCGCAATGGGTCGAAACCGGACATTTGCGGCCCGGAACCCGTCTCTTCAGAGAATCTGGTTTTTTCAGCTGCTTATGTCTGTAGTGGTGCAGTACGCAGTTAGCCGAGAACCTGTCTCTTTCCCATTGTGATGGGAAAGTAGTGGGAAAACTTCCAATTCATGCTCATTCTGCGACGCTGTGGCCAAGCAAGATCCTCCCAAATCCACAGAAAGTCTGAGCGGTTTCCCATTTCATGATTTGTGGGAAGAGTCCGCCCCGCCGTCGGAACGCCTCTACGAACACGGCCTCGATCGAGACATCATTGATCGTGCGTTCGAAAGAGCCCGGCAGCTTGGCGCCGATGAGCTCTCCCTGACCAAGGAGCAGGTCCGGGGAATCCTCGCGCCGCTCAAACTTTCAGCCGATAGCGAAGACCGGCTATCCGAGAAGCTCTACTACTACGCTGGGCACTACTATTCGCCCTGGTTCCACAAGCTTTTCGGTGACGATCCAGTCAGCGCTCGGCGCCATCTGAGGAGTGTAGCGGCGACCGCTGCTAAATTGCAGGCACTGACATTCGAGATGTCTGCGTCAGTTGCGCGGCAGTTCAATGCCATCAGGCTTCAGATTCATTCGAAGCGAAGAGGCTTGCCGTTCATGGATTGGGCGGAGCTGGCTAAAGAATTGGCTGATGTTGAAAAGGCAGCGAGAACTGTCGCGGCCGAACTTCCGGTTCAGAAGCGAGGTGCGAACCCCAAAACCCTACAAGGTCGCTGGCTTCGCCATGCTGCAGAAGCCATCGAAGAGGCAGTCGGCCGGAGGATCGAAACAAAGACCAGCGACTCTGCGGGCAAGAACTTCCGGTTTGAGGGCGTCGAAGGTGAGACGTTCGAGAAATACTGCAGGCTGGTCAACAAGGGCTTGGCCCGGAAGACCCTCGTCGCCGCTGTCAAAGATTACCATCGGGATAAGGGGCAGACCCTCTAAATCGCACAACAATTCGATTTAGGAGGCCTCCTAAGCCACTCAGTCCACCGGCATGCTGCTTCTCGGTCTGATGGGGGAGGTCATGGCGCAGAGGGCTCGCACGCTCGATCAGCAACGAGAATTGGCTATCACCTATGTGGCAGTCGGATCACTGATCCCATATGCCGGTAACGCCCGACGTCACTCCCCTAAACAGATCAAAAAGATCGTCGCGAGCTTCGATGAGTTTGGGTGGACCAGCCCACTGATTGTTACCCGCGCCCATGAGGTGATGTGCGGACATGGCCGGCTCGAGGCTGCAAAACTGCGTGGGCTTAACGAAGTCCCGGTGATCGTCATCGACGATCTCACCGAAGCCCAGAGGCGGGCCTACGTCCTCGCCGACAACGCGCTGGCGGAAAAGTCGTCATGGGACCGAGAGATGCTTGCCACTGAACTCCAAGGTCTGATTGAGCTCGGGTACGACGTCGAGACCACTGGGTTCGACGCGCTCGAGATCGATACACTTCTCACCGTCGGCAATGACGACACTGCTCCTGAAGAGGAGATAGTTGAGCTTCCGGACGAGAAGGCGGAGCCGCTTACCAGGCTCGGCGACCATTGGGTCATCGGGCGCCATCATTTGCTGTGTGCCGACGCAACGCTGCCTGAAAGCTACGAAACGCTGCTCGGGAACACGCGGCCGGAGCTCGCGTTTCTGGACCCCCCGTACAACACCGATTCCCGGCGCATCTCCGGACTTGGCCGCGTCAAGCACGGTAATTTCGTGCAAGGCTCCGGAGAGCTCAGCGACGGCGCCTTTGTCCATGAGCTGTTGCGGCCGATGCTGCGCTGCCTCAACCGGTTCTGTCAGCCCGGCGCAATCGCTTTCGTCTGCTGTGACTGGCGGATGGATCCGCTGCTTCGTGAGGCAGCCTCGGGCGTACTGCACGAGCAGAAGAACCTCGTCGTCTGGGCGAAGACCTCGGCTGGCATGGGAACGTTTTATCGCTCCCAGCACGAGCTCATCCAGGCATGGAAGGTCAGCCCTGGCCCAACGATCAACAATTTCGGCTTGGGCGAAGGCGGTCGTCATCGGAGTAATCTTTGGACCTATGCCGGCGCAAACGTCTTCCGTCGCGGCCGTATGGAGGACCTTGAAGCTCATCCAACGACCAAGCCGACGCGCCTGATTGCGGATGCCCTTCGCGACTGCTCGCGTCGGGGCGGCGTGGTTGTCGACCCGTTTCTTGGATCAGGTAGCACCCTTGCCGCGGCGGAGGCTGTGGGGCGCATCGGCTACGGGCTCGAGCTCGATCCCAAATATTGCGACGTAATTCTGCGGCGGCTTGCGAAGGCGACCGGTACGGCGCCGACGTTGCTCGATGGCACACCCCTGGACGAAGTGCGGGCAGCCCGCCACTCCGGAATGGACGATCGGTAGTGGGCGTGGACAAGGACACCGGTTCGGATCCACCTTCCGAATCCAATCGGAACGCTAGCCGCTACTTGCCGGGTAACACTCGGGAGGATGGAAGTTATCGCGTCGGAAGGGGGAGAACGCCCGAACATACCCGTTTCCGCCAGAATGACGGCCGCAAGCGCGGGCGGCGACCGAAGGGCCAACGCAATTTCGATACCGAGTTCGACGAGGAAGCGCGGCGCCTGATGACGGTTCGCGAGGGCGGAAAGGATCGCCGCGTTTCCAAGATGCGAGGAGCGATCATTCGCGTCTTCGACAGTGCGACGGCCAAGGCGGATCCCCGATCGGCCAGCCTGGTGTTCAACCATGCCAGCCGCCTGGCCGACAAGCAGACTCCCGGCACTTCGCGGCTTGCTGCCGACGACGACGAGGAACTGAATGCGTGGCTGCGCGAACGCCTCGCGCTTATCGAGACTACTGAACCGGGCGAAGTTCCGGCGGCTCAGCCTTCATCGCCCGCTCGGTCGGAGGAGCAGGGCGCGGGCGATGACGAATGACCAGCGCATGCTCCAGGCGCTTCTTCGGCGCGAGCTATCTCTTTTCGTGCGCTACGGCTTCCGGGAGATCAGCGGTGAAGGCGATTATCTCCATGCCTGGTACATCGATGCCATCATCCACATACTCGAACTGGTCCGGCTCGGCGAAATCCGCCGGTTAGTCATCACTCTGCCGCCGCGGCATCTCAAGAGCGTCATTGTATCGACCTGCTGGCCGGCCTGGCTGCTCGGCCTGAACCCAGCGCTGCGGATCATCGCCACCAGCTACGGCCAGGATCTCGCGGAGAAGCTCGCGCGCGATTGTCTGCGGATCATGGACTCGACCTTCTATCGCGCGGCGTTTCCCAATCTGGCGCTGATCCGCCGCAGCAACGCGGATTTCGAAACGAGTGAGGGTGGAGGCCGGCTTTCAACCTCGCTCAATGGTCCGCTGACCGGCCGCGGCGCAGATCTCATCCTTATCGACGATCCACTCAAGGCTGCCGATGTCATGTCGGACACCGCCCGCAAGGCCGCAATCGAGTGGTTGACGAATGTGTTGATGTCCCGACTGAACGACCAGAAAACCGGGGCGATCGTGCTCGTCATGCAGCGACTTCACCAGAATGACCTCGCCGGCGAATTGCTCGAGCGGGGTGGATGGCACGAGCTGCGCCTGCCCGCGATCGCGCCGGAAGAGGCACTGATTTCAATCGGCGGCGGACGAACTTACCGACGCGCCGAGGGAGCAATTCTGCACCCCGCTCGTCAGTCTCGCGAAACGCTCGAAGCAATCCGAACCGAAATCGGATCGGTCGCGTTCGCAGCGCAATATCTGCAGGATCCGCTTCCGGCCGAAGGCAATGTCATCAAGGCGGCATGGCTGCGGACATATGCGCCATTCGATCCGCTCGCTGGTCCGGGGCAGATCGTTCAGTCTTGGGATACCGCAAGCAAGGATGGGCTGATGAATGACTGGTCGGCATGCGTTACCGCCCATGTTCATCGAAGCGAGGTGCGGATTCTCCACGTGTTTCGGGAACGTCTGGCCTTCCCGGCCCTAAAACGTGCCGCGATCCGCCTGGCGCGAGAGCACCAGGCGCGAACCATTCTCGTCGAAGATCATGCCTCAGGCACTCAGCTCATTCAGGCGTTG
>Ga0207712_10001806_pt1 | contig 14143 bp, 15 predicted proteins | sample KBSS44metaG_FD_184402 | JGI IMG/M metagenome (GOLD analysis project Ga0207712, IMG submission 184402) | Switchgrass rhizosphere microbial communities from Kellogg Biological Station, Michigan, USA - KBS S4-4 metaG (SPAdes) (version 2) | ecosystem: Host-associated > Plants > Roots > Rhizosphere... | reverse complement strand
CGGATCGGTCAGCTCCAGCACAGGGGCTCGAAGCTCCGACCAGACCGGATTCCCCCGCATCGCGGGACCCGACCCGATCAGCACCAACCCAATCGTCCGTTCGGGATAGTCCAGCGCGAAGCGCTGCGCAATCAGGCTCCCCAGCGAATGCCCCACCACGACCGCTGAATCGATCTCCAACGCATCCATGAACTCCGCCAGATCCTCGGCAAAATCACTCGGCCCATAACCGGCGGTCGGGCGGCCCGTGTTCCCGTGCCCCCGCTGGGAAATGGCGTAGGAGTGAATCGAAGACGGAAGAAATGGCAGGATCGGCTCGAAGGAATGCCACGAGTCGCTATACCCGTGCAGCATCACTACCGGCACGCCGGAGTAGCTTCCCTGCTCCGCGTACTGGACCCTAACTCCCGTCGCCAACTCGACATACTTCACATCCGCAAACATGGCTCCTGCCTCCTGCGTTTCACATGGTTCAGCACTGCCTACCATGAGATGCGCAGTTGGCCTGACCAGTCAGACATGGTTTGGTATTTAGTTCCGAGTTACGAGTTCCGAGTTTCGACGGCCACGTCTCACGTCTCACCTCTCACGCCCCTTGGTCAGCACCACATGCGTCGCCGCGGCAGTCATAACATGCTCCGTGACGGCGTAGCCCAGTGCAGGAAGGTTGAGCCCTGCCAGCAGGTTTTCACCGGTGCCCAAGAGCACGGGCGCGATCGCGAGATGAAGCTCGTCAACCAGTCCGACTTCGAGATACTGCCGAATGGTCGAGACTCCGCCGCCCAGCCGGACATCCTGACCTCCCGCGGCTTTCCTCGCCTGGTCCAACGCGTCACGGATGCCTCCAGCGACAAAACGAAATTCGGTGCCGCCTTTCATGGTGAGCGGCGCTCGCGCATGGTGAGTGAGCACAAACACCGGCGTGTGGTACGGAGGCTCCTCTCCCCACCAGCCCCGCCAGGCCTCGTCGGGCCAGGGACCTCGGATGGGCCCAAACATGTTCCGGCCCAGGATCCAGGCACCAATGCCGGCCATGCCGCGGACCGCGAAGTCGTTATCGATGCCGGTTGATCCTCCCTCCTGATGCTGCATCTGGTGAAATGCCCGGGTGGCCACGACCCAGTCATGCAATGCGAGCCCGCCGACGCCGAGGGGATTCTCGAGGGCCTGATCGGGGCCGGCGCCGTATCCATCAAGGGAGATGGAGAAGCAGTTGACGCGAAGTCTTGGCATTGGAAATTGAAGATTTCAGATGGAAGATTTCAGATTTGGAGCCAAAGTACCGAGTACCGAGTACGTGGGGTCACGTCCGTCTACATACCACGACCCCACGTACTACGTCCTCCCGTCCGATTAGTCCCGGGGCTTGTCCCGAAGGCTGGTCCAATTGCTGTCCGCCAGCTGAATGTTACCGGGGATGTCCGCCAGCCATTTCTTCTGCACGTCCTTGTTGTAGTTCAAATACAGCTTGTCCTCCACCACCCGGAACGCTTCGGGGTCCACGTCCACCTTGTGCCCGTGAGCAACGCCGTAGGCGCAGTAGCCGCCGTACACGGGGAGGTACCGGGCGGGATTCGCGAGAAACGCGTCGCGGTTTGTCGTGGTGCTGAAGCGGTATGTGGCCCCCGCTTCCGTCACGGTGATCTCCGGCGAGCCTTTGACGGCGCTCGCGGTGGTGAAGTAGGCCACGGGGTCGTAGCCGCTGATGGCCACCCCGGAATGGTTCACGTTGAGCTCCTGAGCCCCGGCCACCACTGGGGACAGGCTCACGGCCAGTGCCAAGAGGGCAGCGCCGGCGAGGTGTTTCGCTTTCACTTTTCCTTGCTCTCCTTGCTGAAGTTCTACCGGCACGCAGTGAGCCGGACTTCAGCAAGAACGCAGCAGTGGGAAGAATGGTTCCCTAGCCCCGCGCGACACTCCACCACACCAGGAGAGCCGCGGCGACTGGGACCGCAAAGACGACGAGGAAGGTAGGAGCCTCCTCGGCGACGGAGTACCCCGCTTTGGAAACCCCGATCCACATATTGATTCCGGAGGCGACGAACCAGATCGGGATAAAGACCTTCGCCGCCTTAGCCAGTCCGACAGCCGGCGTGGGGTCTCCTGTCCATCGACCGATGAGGAGACAGAGGGCGAGAAGGAGAAAACCTCCGGCGATGACCCTGATCGTATGCATCTTCTACCCCTTCGGGTTAGGAACTGAGTTGGAAGCCGCCTGACGCCGCGCCTGCGGGCGACACGTTACTCCGGGCGAGAGGTCTGACCACATTGCGATCCGCGCTGCTGCGCATCCCTCAGGCTCTCTGCCAACTCCGGGGCGATATGGCGGGCGGCGAGGTCCCACACTCCGGCGGGACCGGCGACGATGAAACGTCGGAGTGCGCTGTCTCCGGGTTCTGGTTCGCTGGCAAGCCAGAGGGCCGCGGGAATGGCCCCCCACTTCCGATCAAACGGGCCCGAAGAGAGGGTCGCGAGGAGCGGCGCGGCGCTGGCCGAATCGGCACAGGCAAGAGCATGGAGATTGGAGGCGAAGCGGGGCTCGAGGACCGCCAGGGTCTGCCGGGACCGGTCGGTCAGCTGGCCCTGCGGATCGAGCCATTGGTCGGACAACGAGTAGTAATTGCCAAGGCCTTCCGTCCAGATGTCGAATAAGGCGGCGTTCAAGGGGGAGGTGATAGCCCAGGGGTGAGCCGCGAGCCACGCCTTCTGCAGAATGTGAGAGAACTCGTGGCGGAAGAAACGGTCGATGCGGACACCGTTCGCGGGATCGCTGGCCGGACCATAGATGGAGACGAGTCGGGACAAATCGAAGGCGATGGTGTGATTGTCGGCAGTGAAGGCATCGTCCGCTCCCCGATTGCCCACCATCACCCTGACTACCGCCGGTGGCTGAGCCGGAGAATAGAGCGACGTGATCGGCGCGGCCAGCCCGATCCAGGCCGGTGCCCGGGCGTGGATGAGGGAATCCCAGGCCGCTTCGTCGGGTGCGAGAGCCTTCTGAAGCGGGGCGATCGAGTCGTACTGCGCGGGAGACAGTCGGGTCCGAAGAATAGCGAGCCAGTCGTCCGTCGCGTGACCCTCCTGAGTAACCGCGGTCACGACGACGAGATCGAGCGGCGACCTCGCCTGAGCGATGAGCGGTGCAGCGACAACGCTGAGCAGCGCGGCGCCTGCGAGTCTCAAGCGGCTACACGACACCGCTGATGTTCGACTGCTCCAGCCATTGTCGGGCATTTACAGCCGCCACCAGCAACCACAGGGTGAGCGTCCCTTCACCGAGGATACCCGGGGCCATGTTCCAGGGAGACAACTTGCTCGAGAGTGATGGCGACAGAAAGGTCAGCCAACCCAGGCCGCCCAGAGCCATCAGCACACCGAGGAACCGAGGCAGAAAGGTCGAGCGAAGAATCAGGTATCCGATCAGGAGGCAATAGAGTCCGAAAAACACCAACGGGCTGACGGGAGCGGCGGCAAGGTGCAAGGTGTCCAGAGTGGTAATGACGCATCCTGTGATGCTGCTGAGCGCCGCCAATCCGGACATCGTCCGGTCCACCGGACGGAAAAGGTGATAGAAAAGAATCGTGACCCCGACGTAACAGATGGTCGAGATGAGAAGTAAGGCGGACGCCAGCGTTCCGTGAGCAAAGAGGACGGACGCTCCAGTCAGGATGTTGAGCAGATAGAAGATCCCTGCAAGCCGGGCGTCGAACCGCACCGACACCTCTGCATCCGTGCTGAGGTCCATGAGCGCTATCCCGCGCGAGACGTTGAGAAGCTCCGAGGCAGACCGGCCCGCACTCAGTGTGCGACTGACCCCGTGGCGTTGCCGGCCTGAAAGACCCCGACGCCTCCTTTGGTGGCGTCGGCAAAGGCATGGGTGACGAAGGGGTATAAACCGGGCTCTGCGAGCCGTAGCTCGAAGATGGCGCCACCCCCCACCGGGACATTCCAGGTCTGCATCCCGTCAAACGGCCGTCCGAAGCCGTCGGCAATCACCTTGTCGAAGATTGCGCCGACCACGTGGAAAGAGCTGATCCGGTTGGGCCCGGCGTTGACCACATACAGCCGGATCGGCTTGTGCTCCGCCACGGGAATGGGATGCGTCGCATACCGCGAAGCGACACCATTAAACACGACATAATCGGGCGAGGCGTTGAGCAGCTTCTCCCAGTCCATGCTGCGAACCGAGTCCTTGCCGGCCGGCGGCCCCATGTAGAACTCGCTTTGCACGAACACGAATTCCTGGGCTTGAGGTCGAGGGGTGCGAGGATCGACGATCAACGCACCATACATCCCGTTACTGATGTGAGCCGCGACTGGAGCGGTGCCGCAGTGATACATGAATGCACCGGGTACGCGGGCCACAAACTGGAAATGAATGCTGTCTCCCGGCATCACGTTCCGGTATGCCTTGTCCGGTGCGATCTCGGCGGCGTGGAAATCCATCGAGTGGGGCATGATGGCCCCATTGACGAGGGTGAAGTCCAGGGTATCACCGACCCGCAAGCGAAGCGTTGGCCCCGGGACCATCGAGTCGAAGGTCCAGGCGTCATAGACCACTCCGGGCGCGACTTCGTGGCGCACGTGGGCCGTGACGAACCGGATCTGCTGGCGCCGCTGCTTCGAAGGTGGTGGAGCGTCAGCTGCCCGGTCGGGTGCCGTGAGCGGGGGACCGATGGCCGCTTCGCCGTGCGAAATTGCCGTGGGAGGCTCGGTCGGAGCAGGTTTGGCCTGGGTAGTCGGCTGCCGGCCGGCTTGCTCGCTGGCGGGGGGCGCCGGCTTCCCGCAGGCCGTAATCAGGAGCACGAGAAGAATGAGTATTCGCGAAGGCATGATTCCCTCCGGCATGCACTACTAGTCGTTCCCAACCGGCGCCCAGCGAGATCCCGAGCCTCCATGCGCCGGTTACTGCACACATTCTGAAGGCCAGAGTCGTCGCGCGCCAGTGCACCGACCTGAATAGGAGTCACGTTCCCCTTCGAAGCGCGTGGCCGCGATCACGCCTCCATGAAGCCCTCCTCAGGAAGAAGAAAACGACTCAGCGCACCTCGGTCCCCGGGAAATCGGGTATATTCAGTCGGCAGTCCTTCCCGCGTGCAACTCCCGGACGTCCCCCCGGGTCCAAGGTTAACGATGTCGCTACGCCGCCCCGGCTTCGAGGGGCGTTACATCGTCGTTGCCGACGAGGATCGTACCATTGCCAACGAGATCATCGAGGTCCTCACTGCCGAGGGACATGCAGTCTTCCTGGCCTACGATGGCTTGTCCGCGCTGGAACTGGCCTTCGGGCTCAAGGTCTGTGATCTGGTGATCAGCAACAGCCGAACCGGGGGCAAGCCCGGGGTGGAATTGATCCACGAGCTGCGCACGATGCTACCGTGGGTGTCGGTGCTGTACCTCGCCAACGGGGGAAGATCGACCCCGGATTTAGAGCGCGAGCTCCCAGCTGGTGTGGGAATCCTGCGGGAGCCGTTCAGCGTGTCGGAATTGCGCCACGCGGTAGGGTCGCTGCTGCCGGCGTTCTGAGCGACCATAGCAGGGTGTCGGGGTCGTGAGTCTTCTCATGCCGGCTTCATCATTCATGGAGCTCCGAACGGTGGACCGATCGCTGCCTCGAAGACATGGAGGTTCTTCCATTCAGTGAGGGACAGGGCGATTAGCGTCGGCCCCAGCGGGTCCGCGATGCGCGATGAGTCGGTCATCCCGACTTCCGTGATAGCTCCAGCCGACGACCCCGCCGTAGAGCAGGTGGCCGAGCAGGCTGCCGGTGATCAGCTCCAGGTCGCCCCGTGAGAAGAAGCCCCCGCCGACCAGCGGCATGAAGACCACCTGAGCCACGACGAAGACCATCACGCCATAGACCGCCCCACGCACCACAGGCGGTCCGGGAAGGCGTCCGTCGAAAGCGGCGGCATAGATCAAGGCCAGCACGATGCCGATCCCGAAGTGGAGGCACCACCCGATCGCCGGGCCGATCGCCAGGTGCGCGGTCGTGAAGCCGAGCGACGTGCTCAGCACCTGACCCATCGCGATCTTCGGCAGACCGATCGACGGCTCCACCAGGAGCAGGGCCGTCATGGCCGCGGTACCGACCAGGCCGGCAACGGCTGCGCGCGCGACGTTCATCGTTCCCCCTTGCCTCACGACGTTAGGGCTTGGCCATCCCGTGGCTCACCGCGTATACGTAGGACGCAACGAGGAACACCTGCGATTCCTCGATGCCCCCAGGGTGCGGCACCATGAGCGTGCCCGCCAGCCCGTTGTCCACCCGATCGATGATCGCCGAGTAGCTGCCATCGATGTGCCGCCACGACTTACCGGTCAGTGCCGGCGCGACCGGGCCGCCCTGCAGCTTGTCGCCGTGACAGCCGAAGCAGGTGCCCCTGCCGTGAAAGATCTTCCGACCCGCGTCGACCATCGCCGTGGTGAGCATCGTGCTGTCCGGCACGGGCCCATGTGCGGTATCGGCGGTTTGCGCGTACGCCTGCTGGACACCGAGGGACAACGCCCCGCTCACCAGCAGGAGCCGCAGTGCTCGGGTCATTGGGCGCCTCGGGAATGGATTGGATTCGGGAGTTTCCTCACTGACTAGATACTTGCACTGCCTCGGACGGGGAGACAAGAGCCCGGCGCGGACAGATTGTCCCCGAACAAAACTTCAAGGAACCTTCATGCTCGCTTCATCGGCATGCCCCAACTGTGGAGCACCTCCCCCCTCGGCGGTTCCCATGCCTGTGAAGCGTTGGTCGGTACTCCTGCTTCTCTGCACACTCGCTTCCCCGCTGTCCGCGACCGACGATCTCGGCGATCTCGCCCGCGCCTACGTGGCGGCGCACAACGGCGCTCACCTCAGCCTTCCCAGCTTCGCCCGCCAGACGGGGCTCGCGTGCAGCGCCTGTCACTATCAGTTCCTCACGCTGACGCCGTTCGGCCGCAAGTTCAAGCTCAACGGATACACGCTCACCAACCTGGTCCCGCTGACCGAGAAGGACTCGACCAACGGTGGCAAGCTGAGCCTGTCGCCCGTCTCGCTGCTAGCCGGGATGGTGACCACGGGCGTTACTCGTACGAAGGACGACCAGCCCGACACGCAGAACGGCGCCGCGGCGTTGCCGCAGGAGCTGAGCGGTTTTCTCGCGGGGCGCATCAGCTCGCAGATGGGACTGTTCTCACAGTTCACCTACTCGGGCGCCGACGGCGCGTTCGGGATCGACAACGTGGATATCCGGTTCGCCAACAAGACGTCGATCGGCAACGCCGAGCTGGCGTACGGGGCGACGCTCAACAACAGCCCCTCGGTGCAGGATCTATGGAACACGACGCCGGTGTGGGGCTACCCGTTCATCGGCTCAGATGCCGCGCCGAGCGGTGCGGCCGGCACGCTGATCGACGAGGGGCTGGCGCAGAACGTCCTCGGATTCGGCGGGTATGCGATGCTGGCGAACCATGTGTACGGCGAGTTTTCGGTCTATCGCTCCGCCCTGCAAGGCTCGGCCGCACCCACCTCGGCAACCGGGGCGATCGACGGCGTGGCCCCCTACTGGCGGCTCGCGCTCCAGCAGGAGTGGGAGCACCAGTACCTGATGATCGGCACCTTCGGCCTGCACGCGAACCTGTTCCCCGACGCGGTGAGCGGGCCCCAGGACGACTACACCGACATCGGTGCCGATGCGCAGTTCGAGACCGCGGTGGGCAGCGGGAACATCGTGCTGCGTGGGTCGTATGTCCATGAGGACCAGACGCTGGATGCGACCGCAGCAGCCGGCGGATCAAACAACGTCACGAACACCCTCGAGGTCATACGGTTCAACGCAAGCTGGTACCCCAAGCAGTGGATAGGCTTGAGCGGGGGATACTTCGATACTCAGGGTTCTACGGATGCCGGCCTATACGCGCCCGATCCCGTCGAGGGCAGCGCGAATGGTAGCCCCAAGACCGACGGGTTCGTCGGGGAAATCGACCTGAATCCGTGGGAGAATACCCGGATGGGGCTCCAATACACCGGCTACTCCAACTTCAACGGCGGGAAGACAAACTACGACGGGTCCGGCAGGAATGCGTCGGGGAACAACACGCTGTTCGCGTTCGTCTGGCTGGCGTTCTGAAAGACGGTAAGGAGGAAGAAAAAGCCCCGCATCCACTTGGGATGTCGGGGCTTCCAAGAATAGCAGGGGCGGGACTCGAACCCACGACCCCGGCATCATGACTCGGCCTCACTCAGAGGGAGACACGACTCCTCCCTTTGAGAAAGCGCCATGATGCGCCACGGTGCGCCAGGAAATAGGCACGTTCATGGTGCCTCCTGTGGTGCCACTCTCCACCACCCGGAACGCCTTCAGGTCGACGTCCACCTTGTGGCCGTGGGCGACGCCGTAGGCGCAGTGGTGCTGGTCTGGGCCACGATCGCGCTGGGCGGGTCAGGGTAGACCCCAGTCCCCTAGAGACCGATCGAGCCAGACAGTTGCAGGGAATACCCCTGAAACGTCGAACGATTGTCAAATTCCTTGAAATACTTGAGGCCCACACTAGCCCTGTGTTTGGGAAAGGCCGAGTTCACCCCGATCCCAATCGCGTTGACGGCATAGCGTTCGTCGGAAGCCGACTGCGAAACTGTCGGTCCAGTCTTAGCGGTGGTTTGCCGCTGTTCGTAACCGACAACGCCCACTTGAAGCTGAACATCCTGAGACACAGGAAGCGATCCCATAAGCGAGTAATCGAGATCGAATGTGTCACCCGGATGAATCCCGGTGCCTTCCTGAGTAGTGTGAAGCTCGTACATCTGAAAGGCGGACAGAATCAGCCGCCTATTGCCCGTCAGATAGAAGGTCTGTCCTGATGACAGGGTGTGCGTCCAGTACCCCGAGCCGACATTGTCGCTCGCGCCGTCCTCGAACCGCCCTGTAGGCGCGAGAAAACCGTACATGGCTCGGACTGCGGCCCGGTCCCAGCGCCAACTGAGGATCACCGGCAGAAAGTAGGAGTCGGCGAGTCCGCCCCCTCCACTGACTCTCCCTGCGACATCCGAGGTAAGGCTGTTCTTCGCGACAGGAAAGGTTGCGGAGGCAGAGTAGTGGGCGCCAGCCAGAACGGTTTTCTTGCTCACCCAGGCCAAGGTATTCAAGTCCATGAGAACGTAGTTCTCTCCAGCGACCGGCAATGTGTTGCCTGCGTCGTCCCTGGCGTGATCGCGCGAGTAGAAGAGGAGCTGGTTGACGTAGGTAAAGCCAGGCTGGGGCGTGACTCCGGAGTTGGTCGCGCTCATGCCGAGCGGGTAGACGCCCCGATTCTGCGCCTTGGCTGGCACCGCGAAAAGCAACAGGCCGACCGTGAGCAGGAGTCCCAGCCTGGTCGTGTCACCGGTATGCTCCATCACCTCCCGGCCGTTCTCAGTCGATCCCCGACCGACCTCACTTGATCCCCACGAAATTGGCCCAGAAATGCTCCAGGCTCTCAGTACCGCCGAACAGGGTGGTGAAGATCGTCGAGTCGGCCAGCACGACCTGGCCCCCGCGTTCTCCCTGGGGGGGCATCCAAATGCAGGAGTTGAACTCCTTGTTGCCCGCTTCGACGAAAGGATGGGGCCGGTCCAGGTCGATCGGTTGGCGGGAGAGAACGTGGACCGACCTACCGTCGTCGCTGGTCAGCGCGTAGTGCGGCAGGTGTTGGTGGAAATTGAACGTGGTCACCTTGTTGAACAGGCCGAGCTTATCCAGATCCTTGATGATCATCAAAGGCGAGATCTCGCGGGTGCCTTTGACGACCGCGGGCCGGAGCCCGTACTGGTTGGTCACCGGGACGCCGAGCCCCTTCATCAATGAGCGGGTGTATTGGCCGAAGCGCTGCTGGCGTGGTACCAACTCGTCGCCATGGTGCTTGTACTCCATCTGGCGCTGTTTCATGTCGCTGGTGAAACCGACATCATGATGCGGCGCGAGCAGCAGGCAGGTTCCGTCTCGTTTCAGCCACTCCTGGATGGCGGCAATCTCCTCCGGTGCGGCGGACTGTTCGGATACCAGATGGTCGAGGCCAAAAACCATCAGGGTATCCGTGTCCGCCAGAATCCGTTCGTCTATAGGCAGCTGGTATCCGGCCTGGTCAATCCGCTGGAACACGGCAACGGGCTGACCGGTTACCTCGCCCGCCAGCTTCTGGAATGAGAGGGTGGAGCGATGGAAGAGCTCCAGGGTGCCCGCGATTCCCTGGAGGAAGTTCATCGCATCCCATTCCGAAGTCTCATATCCCGGCCATGCGACCCGCCTGACCTCACTCATGGTTGAAAAGCGGTTGTCCAGCTGCGTCACGTCGCGGTTTGCTTCCCACGGGTAGCTCCACGTCCAGTAGATGCTCACGCGGCGTTTGCCCGGTGTGTATTTACGGGGAAGATGTGCTTGATTGTACGTCCGCGCCGTCGCTCCGACTGCACTCATTGTCGTGCTCCCTTCCAAACCAGCCTTGAGACGAGACCAGACTTGGGACTACGAGTTGACTGAACCCTGAGGCTGCAGCGAGACCTTCTCAGCGACCCTGAATGCCTGCTTCCGCTTCGCTGCCGAGCGTCGTGAGGTACCGCAGTGCCTTGAGCCCGGGTAGGAAGAAGTAGGCTCCGCCACGCACCGTGGTGAATGCCGGGAGGCCGGTAATTTTCTTCCGGATCGGACGCCGCGGGATCTTGAATTCGAACGTGCCGTCCTGGTTACCGATGATTGGATCGCGCTCGTTGCCCAGCTCATGAAAATTCGGGTCGTTGATCCAAACGTTTTGTGCGAACTCGAACTGGCGAATGAGACTGGCGCAGATCACAAATGCGGCAATGCCACGATCGACGCCGTCCTCCGGGGCATCGTCCGGCAGTGGCGGCCCGTAGGTTGCCCCTCGCCGGATCATGCGCCGCCGGTTCATGTTCGCCGCCGTGTCCCGGGGATTCATCCGCCGGCAGTGCGAGCCAAGTGGAATCGCGTAGCCGTGCGGGTCCATTTCCTTGTAGTTGAAGTCGTTGTTCCGCTGCATGTCGGCGCCTAGTGTCGGATCGTCCTTGTCCGGCGCCAGCACCAGCGGCGCACCGCTGCGCCAACGGCCCATGAGTTTTGCCGCTATGAGTTCCTGCTCATCGGGCGTCTGCCCATGCTGGCGCAGAAAATCGCGAAAGGCACCCACATGTTCCTGCAGGCGGCGATAGGCCATGTAGCTGCCGTTCCGCGAGAGTGCCTCGGGCTGAGGGAGATTGGCGGGGGGCCCATCTTCGTCGGGATAGCCCAGAATGAATTCGCCAGGCTTGAGCAGGGGACCGGAGCCGGGCGTCGCCTCCTCGCCCGATCCTTCCATGACCGGCTGCGAGAGCCGGTCGCGATAACCGAAGTGGTCGTGCGCGTAGTCGAAGGGCGGCGTGGCTTCCAGATCCAGCGACGAGAGCACCTCGACACCCTCACACTGTGCGAGGAGTTTCTGGTGCGTCGAGATACACCGCGAGTGCTCCTCGGCGTTTCGAGCGAAGAGGATCACAATGGCGTGGAGGTTCGGGCTGGCCAAGCCTCCCGTCCAGTTATCCGGATGGTTGACCCCGGTGTCACCGAGCATTTCCGCGCGAGCCACCATGCCCTGCTTGAACTCCTCGGGGAAAGTCGCCAGCGACGCTTCGGGCACACCCAACGCCCGCAGGCCGTTCCAGGTGAAGGCTACTGTCACCCAGCGTTTATCCTCGTTGACCGACGCACGAACCTCGGCTGCCGACCGCACCGTTTCCCGGATGCCCGCAAGCCACGCCCGGCCTCCGGCTTGCGACTCAAACGACAGGAACTCGTACCTGCCGGTGAGAGCCGGGGTTCGGGTCAACAGAAGGTGCTGAATGTCTTCGAACTCGAGCATGACATCTCCTGCCGGTTGATCACTGCATCTGGTCCAGCATGTCGGAAAACGCCGCCTTCAGCGTGAGTGCTTTCTTGATCTCCTCGGCACTCACGTAGGGATACTCGCCGTACTCCAGGAAGCTGGGGCGCTGGTGTTCACGGACGAACTTGATGAACGCCGGCGTGTTGGTCTTCCAGTCCTCGGGGAAACCTTCCAGGTTTTCGAAGACCGTGTTGATGCCATACTTCGAGAAGAGCGCCACGGCATCCTCGGTATACTTGTCGAAGTCGGTGTCGAAGATTCCCTGATACATGAAGTAGGTATCCTTGCCGATGTCGAACAGCACCCAGCGGAGGTAGTGAAGCTTGAGAACGGCAAGGCCATCCGGCAGCCCAGCGATGGTCTCTTCGATTTTCTTGCCATAGCCACGGATGGCCTCCTCCCTGCCGGGTTTGATCTTTGCGATGATCGTGAACCCGTAACAGGCGGGAGTCCTCGGAAAGATCGGACCGTACCGTCCCTGCTCGAGCTTGAAAAAGCCTTCTTTCGGGATCGCCATCGCGGCGGGGTTCTGCCAGGAGGGCTTCGTTGTTTTGCCAGACATGAGTGCTGCTCTCCTCGTTGTGTATGCCAGCGTTTATCAGATTGGGATCGGCTGGATTCCCTAGCCCTTCGCCAAGTAGCGCGATAATGGCATCAGGATCAGCAAGCCGACAATGGCAACTACGACTACCATGACCACGACGTTCGGGTCGTCGAAACTCTGTCTGCTCACCACGAGCGCCGCGGCGATGTTGCGTTGCGCAGTGCCCAGTCCGAGCACCCGCCGCGTGTCACCCGCTGGGCCGCCGAGCACCCATCCAATGCCATAGCCCGTCGCGAGAAACAGGAGGCCGGCCAGAATCCCACCGGTGCCGAATACGGCCAGGACACTTTTCACGTTTACCACACTGAGCAACACCATCAGCAGAATGAGGCTCAAGTTCGAAATGCGATCGAGCACCGGCTTAACCCGCGCGGAAGCATCCGGAAACTTGGCCCTGAACGCCAGCGCGCCGGCGAGTGGCAGCAGCATCAGGAGAAACAGCGAGCGAGCGATCTTCGCCGGGTCGACCGAGACTCCGGGGAGCAACGACGGCAGTACAAGCGGCAGATATCCTACGGTAACGACCATCAGTAGAACCATCATTCCCACTGCAAAGGCCAGATTGCCTTTTGCGATCTGGGCCAACTTCGGCAGGAACGGCGCCCCGGCCGCCGTGCCCAGAAGCAGCAGGCCCACGCCCAACGGTCCGTCCAGCCGCAGCAGCCTGCCCAAGCCGATCGCCACGAGCGGCATCAACACAAAATTGGCCACGAGCGATAACAGGATCAGCCGGACATTGCGCAGCGGCGCAAGAATCTCGTGAATCGTGAGACCCAACCCCATCGCCAACATGCTGGAGACCACGAATCCAAGCATTGCTACTGAAATCGCGGTCTGGCTCAGTTCAAGAAGTGTCACTGGCGTCTCACGTTCTGTTTTGGGCGAGTTGGCTCTTTTTCAGCGGCAGGAGCCAGGGGCGTTCTCTGCGAGCACCGATGGCTGAGCGCCACAGGAAAGAATGGACCCGACTGCTTCGTTTGCCAGCTCGGAGGTAATGCCCAACTGGTTGGTCAGCGTCTGAGTGAGGCCTGGCGATGCGCTCCGCCATGCATAGTGGAAAGGAGGACCGACCTGAGCAATTGACCTATGGGGAAGGACGCCGCGGAGGAGCACGGATACGAGAACTCCCGCGTCCACATGGGAAACGGGGCCTAAGGGAATAGCAGGGGCGGGACTCGAACCCGCGACCCCGGCATTATGAGTGCCGTGCTCTAACCACCTGAGCTACCCTGCCAACAAACAGTACCTGGTACCGAGTACCTAGTACCTAGTACAAACAATTTTGACGTCCTGCGTTACGGCGTTTCCGTCTCCCTACTCCCTACCGGGCGCCAATCGTATTGACCACCCCTACTCCCCGTCAAGGCTATCTGCTTCAATGATGTACAGATACTCGCCCTTGGCGATCATGCCGAACTGTTCCCGGGCGATCCGCTCCTGAAGACTGGGGTCGATCTCGATCTGCTTCTTGAGCGCCTTCAGGGAATCTACCTCCTGATGCAGCTGGACCACTTCCGCGCGCATCCGCTTCTCTTCTCTGCGCAGGGTGAGCCAGTTCCAGGTGCTGTACTCGCCGCCCCAGACGGCGAACACCAGCGCGGCACCGACCACGGCGATGGCGAGCCAATTCCCCCGCACCTGCAGCGTTCTACC
>Ga0207712_10001803_pt1 | contig 14160 bp, 16 predicted proteins | sample KBSS44metaG_FD_184402 | JGI IMG/M metagenome (GOLD analysis project Ga0207712, IMG submission 184402) | Switchgrass rhizosphere microbial communities from Kellogg Biological Station, Michigan, USA - KBS S4-4 metaG (SPAdes) (version 2) | ecosystem: Host-associated > Plants > Roots > Rhizosphere... | reverse complement strand
TGTGTGGCGTCGCCGGACTGCTGCTCGCCGTTCCGCTGCTCAGCTGCGCGAAGATCATCGCCGAGCGCGCACCGGACGGAAACATCGTCGCGACACTGCTGTCGCGCTGACGTACTCGCCTCCACGCACGCCTGCGCCGCCCGAGCGCAAGAGCATCGCGACTGAAGTCGCTCCCACGATATTCGGAACGAGGGCGATGTGCTCGAAACGGCCAGTCGCAGCGGCTTCGTGAAAGTGGCTCCGTGGGAACGGCTTTCGGAGCCGCTTCAGCCGCGATGGACGGCGACGACGACACGGAACGGCGCGAAGCGCGCACACGACCGCGCCGCTGGATCATCTTCCATCGGCGGAAGGCGGCGAAGGATGTCGCGGGAGGTGAGCAGCGAAAGAGGTGCAGGGTGCGGCGGAGCGGGGAAATTCTCTCCCTGCGCTGGGCAACCGCAGGGAGAGAGAGGTCTTGCTGGCAGTGAACTACGTTTCTATCGTGTTGCGGTACTGAGTTTGTCGCTACCGGCCGCAGGCTGGGCAATGAACACGTTGCCAGCCTGGGCCATCATCGGTGCGCAGACATCGCGACCGATTCGAAGGCAGGCCTTACTTGGCCTTCTTTACAGCCTTCTTCGCTGCTTTCTTCGCTGCGGGCTTCTTCGCTGCGCCGGTCTTGCGGGCGGTAGCGGTCTTGGCCTTCGCGGTCGTCTTCTTCACCGCCTTCTTGGCGGCCTTCTTAACGGCGGGTTTCTTCTTTGCAGCTGCTTTCTTCATAGCCATATCGCGTCTTAGCTCCTCGTCAGTTGGCAGTGGTTGCCCAGTAAAAGCGTGAAGGAATGCTTCGCACAGCAGATCGCTGTTGGTGGCGTGGCGCAGGTTTGCAACTTGGCGCCGGGTCCGTTCGTCGGACAAGAGTCTGAGAATATGGAAGGGAACCGACACCGTGATCTTCTTCACCGACCCGGACTTGGTGCCGTGTTCAATGTAGGGGACGATGAATCGGGTTGCAGTCATGATTCCTTTATTCGTTTGTCACGCCGGCGCAGAAACTATTACTGTCCTGTGCGCGTGTCAACAAATTTTCAACGGAAACAAGCAGTTCCCACACGACTGCTGGATGCCCGAAAACGATGCCCGGAGGGGACCCTACGGACGCTCTCTCGCCAGAAACATACGAAACGTATAAACGTCTAGACATCCATATGAAAATTCTTCGATGACCATCGAAGATGCCGGAGAGCAAGCTCTGATGCGGCTCTCCGGACTTTCGTGCGATGCACGATCGCAACGTCGACTCGCGCGAATGACCGACGATCCGCATCGACAGCACGCTGACGAAATGCCTCCTCCGGCGGGTTCCGGGAGCCCCAACCGCGGGTGAACGGCCGAAAAATAATTTTGCGTTTCGGGGGTCCGCGAGGCGGCTCTCGACCGAAAAAAGATCGCGCCGAAGGTTCGCCGATGTCGTCGTCGGAGTCGCGATCGACCTCCTCGACGCGTCGGTTTCCGATCGACGAGCGCGCGATCGACGTCGACTTTTTCGATCGTCCGCCACGCGACGAATCGTCGTCGACACCGACGACGCGCGCATTCGACTCGACGCCGCTCGCACGTTCGCGGCGCGTGCGACGCCGGAGAGCGACCACATCCGATCGTCCGCCGCTCCGCGTCGATCACTGCATTCGAGATCGGAGCCGCGCTGCCTCTGCCGGAAGTTCATGGTGCATCGATTCGCCGGTCGCGGTCGCGCCACCGAGAGCGCAATCCTCGTGCCGGAGCGGCGCCGATGAAATTCCGTTCGCAAACGAAAAGGGCGCGCCCCAGGCGCGCCCTCGTCAGGCGATCGGTGGAACGAACGGACTCAGTGGTCTTCGTTCTCGATCAGTTCGGCGTAGGCATCCGGATCGAGCAGCTCTTCCTGCTCCTCGGCGAGGTTGTCCGGCTTGATCACGAAGATCCAGCCGTCGCCGTAGGCGTCCTCGTTGATCGTCTCGGGCTTGTCCGGCAGCGCCTCGTTGACCGCGACGATCTCGCCGGAGACGGGCGCATAGACGTCCGAAGCGGCCTTGACCGATTCGACGACGGCGACGGCGTTGCCCGCCTTGACGGTGTCGCCGACGCTCGGCAGTTCGACGTAGACGAGGTCGCCGAGCAGCCCTTGTGCATGATCGGAGATGCCGACCGTGACCGTGCCCTTGTCTTCGACGCGCGCCCACTCGTGGGACTTCAGGAATTTCAGATCGCCGGGGATTTCTTGCATGGCTCAGGTCCTTGGAGGTCGGCTGCTGGTTGCGATTCTAACAACGTCCGCGCGACGGCGCGAACGCCGTTTCAGATACCTTCGATGGCTTTGCCGTCGCGCACGAACGGATACTTCACCACGCGCACCGGCACCAGCTTGCCGCGGATGTCGACCTGCAAGGTTCCGCTGGTGCCGGCTGGCACGCGGGCGAACGCGATCGACTTGGCGAGCGTCGGCGAGTAGCTGCCGGACAGGATCTCGCCGTCGCCGTTCGGCGTGACGACGCGCTGGCCGTGGCGCAGCACGCCCTTCTCGTCCATCACCAGGCCGACCATCACGCGGTGGCCGCCCGCGGTCTTCTGCTTTTCGAGCACGCCGCGGCCGATGAAGCCACGGCCTTCGTCGAGCGCGACGGTCCAGCCGAGATTGGCTTCCCACGGCGTGACGGCCTCGTCCATGTCCTGGCCATACAGGTTCATGCCGGCTTCCAGGCGCAGCGTGTCGCGCGCGCCGAGACCTGCCGGCGCGACGCCGGCTTCCTTCAAGCGGTTCCACAGTTCGACCGCCTGCGCCTCCGGCACGATGATCTCGAAGCCGTCCTCGCCGGTGTAGCCGGTGCGCGCGATGAACAGGCCGTCGCCCTCGACGGCGACGAACTTGCCGATCTTCTCGGCCTTCGCGCGCGCCTGTGGCGTCAGCAGCGCGAGCACCTTGGCGCGCGCATTCGGTCCCTGCACCGCGATCATCGAAAGATCGGCGCGCTCGGCGACCGTCACGTCGAACGCCTTCGCCTGCCGCTCGATCCAGGCGAGGTCCTTGTCGCGCGTGGACGCGTTGACCACGACGCGGAAGAAGTCTTCGCCGAGGAAATACACGATCAGGTCGTCGATGACGCCGCCCTGCTCGTTCAACATGCACGAATACAGCGCCTTGCCCGAGACCTTCAGCTTGTCGACGCTGTTGGCGAGCAGGTGGCGCAGGAACTCGCGCGTGCGCGCGCCGTGCAGGTCGACCACGGTCATGTGCGAGACGTCGAACATGCCGGCGTCGCTGCGCACGACGTGGTGCTCCTCGATCTGCGATCCGTAGTTGAGCGGCATGTCCCAGCCGCCGAAGTCGACCATCTTCGCGCCGAGCGCGCGATGGGTGGCGTTGAGGATGGTCTGTTGCGTCATGGCGAGGCGCCGTCCGTACGGGGGGCGCGCATTATCGCGGTCGCGGCTCGGCATTCCAACTCGATCCGCACGGACGCCGGCCCGGCGGTGTGCAGGCCAGACTCGGGTGGCGTCGGGAATAAAACATCGCCCGCTCCGATCTGGTGGTTCGAACCCCCACTGCAGGAGCCGCCGCCATGAAACCGTCCTCATCGAATCGAACCGACACTCCCGACGCCGATCGCCGCAAGGCGCTCGGCTGCCTCGCTGCCTGGACCGGCGCCGCCGTCGTCTGGACGGTCGCCGGCGGCGTACCGCGCGCTCTCGGCGCGACCGGCGCCGGCCACGTCGCCGAAGCGTCGAAACATGCGCTGACCTTCGTGCAGATCAGCGACACACATATAGGTTTCCACAAGGACGCCAATCCCGACGTCGTCGGCAGCTTCCGCCGCGCGGCCGCCGACATCAACGCCCTGCCGCAGACGCCTGCATTCGTCGTCCATACCGGCGACGTGAGCCATCTGTCCAAACCGGAGGAATTCGGCCAGGCACGCGACCTGCTCGGCGAACTCAAGGTCGATCGCGTGCACACGGTGCCGGGCGAGCACGACGCGATCGACGACGGTGTCGCGGGCTACCTGAAGTTCTTCGACCACGACGGCAAAGGCCGCGCCTGGTACAGCTTCGACCAGGGCGGCGTGCACTTCATCGGTCTCAACAACGTGCTCAACTTCAAGATGGGCCACCTCGCCGCACTCGGCGAGGAGCAGCTCGCGTGGCTGAAGGCGGACCTCGCGGGGGTAGCGCATTCGACGCCGGTCGTCGTGCTCGCGCACATTCCGATGTGGACCGTGTGGGAGCCGTGGGGCTGGGGCACGGCCGATGCGGCGGCGGCGATCGCGCTGCTGCGGCCTTTCGGTTCGGTGACCGTATTGAATGGTCATATCCATCAGATACTGCAGAAGGTCGAAGGACACGTCGCGCTGCACACCGCGATGTCGCTGGCCTATCCGCTGCCGACGCCCGGGCAGGCCGGCATCGGCGAACCCGGTCCGCTCAAGGTGCCGGCCGGCGAACTCGGCAAGCTGCTCGGAACGCGTCAGCTCAGCGTCGTGCGCGGAAAGCACGCGCTCGCGCTGATCGACACGCCGCTCGACCGCTGAGGACCCTCGAATGACGAAGAAGGAGGGTTTGCCCCTGAGCCGGTCGTCGCGCGCCACCCGCCACGCGCTTGCCTCGGCGCTTTCGGGCGTGCTGTTCGGCGCGATCGTCGCGGCGTCGAACGCCATCGCTGCGGCGCCGGCCGTCGACATCACGAAGTTCGCCTTCACGCCGGGCGAACTGACGGTCGCGCCGGGCACGACGGTCGTCTGGACCAACCACGACGAGGTGCCGCACACCGTGGCCAGCAAGGACAAGCGACTGATGTCGAAAGCCTTGGATACCGACGATCGCTTTGAGCATACTTTCGACGAGGAAGGCGACTTCGCCTACTACTGCACTCTCCACCCGTTCATGACCGGCGTCGTGCATGTGCGCAAACCGTAGCCATCCGTCGGACGAGTGCACGCCGTGAGCGCGGCGCAGGCTCTCGTGGGCGACCTTGCGCTGCGCCACCTCGACGCCGCTTACAACCTCGGCCGCTGGCTGCTCGGCAACGAGCAGGACGCGGCCGATGCCGTGCACGACGCCTTCGTGCGCGCGGCGCGCTCCGCCGATACCTACGCCGGCGGCAACGCGCGCGCGTGGTGGCTGGCGATCGTGCGCAACTGCTGCCTGGCGCGCCTGTCCGCCCGCGGCACCGAACAGCGCCACGTCGCGATCGACCAGGTCGCCGCCGAGCAGGGCCGCGATGCTGCCGATGCGCTGCTCGCGCAAGGCGACGCGGGCGATGTCGAGGATTGCCTCGATCATGCACAGCGCAGCGCATGGATCCGGCGGCATCTGGAGAATCTGCCGATGGAATTTCGCGAGACGCTGATCCTGCGCGAGATCGAGGAACTGTCATACCGCGAGATCGCCGACGTGCTGCAGGCGCCGATCGGCACCGTGATGTCGCGCCTCGCGCGCGGCCGGGCGCTGCTGCAGAAATCCCTCGGCCCGCTGCGGCCGAACGAGGTGAAGCATGGACTGTAGTTCCGCCCGCGATCTGCTCGCGCCGTACTTCGACGGCGAACTCGATCGCGCGGCCAGCCGCGAATTCGAAGCGCACCTCGACGACTGCGCCGACTGCCGAGCCGCGCTGATCGAGCTCGATGCGTTGCGCCGCACGCTGCGTACCGACCTGCCGCGCTACGCGGCACCGCAGGCGCTGCGCGAGCGCATCCGGGCCGAAACGCCGAAGCCTGTCGCTGCGCGCCTTCGCCCGTCGCGACAACGCTGGCTGGCATTGGCCGCCTCGTGGGCGATAGCGTTCGTCGCCGGCGCTGCGCTGGTGCCGTTGTGGTCGTCGCACGGCGGCAACGTCGGCGGGCAGACCGCGCGCGACCTGTTCGCCGGGCATTGGCGGGCGCTCGCCGCCACCTCGCCGGTCGACGTGGTGTCGACCGACCGTCACACCGTCAAACCCTGGTTCGCCGGCAAGGTGGCGCAGGCGCCGCTGGTGCAGGACTTTGCCGACCGGGGCTTCAGCCTGGTCGGCGGTCGCATCGACTACGTCGGCAGCGCGCGCGTGCCGGTGCTGGTCTATCGGCACGGCCAGCATCTGATCGACGTATTCGTGTTGGCGCAGGTCGAAGCGGGAACGCTCGCCGCGACGGAGCGCCAGGGCTACTGGCTCGACGTCGTGACGCTCGGCGGGCAGCCGGCTGCCATTGTGTCGGACATGGATGCATCCGAGCGCACGCGCTTCGCGCAGGTGCTGGCTGCCGCGAACTGATCTCGACATCCGCGGATCGATCGCCGCGTTCGCCGATGCGGCGCGGCAGTCGCTCGGCTAGGGCCTGCTGGCGCTGGCTTCGACCAGCGGCAGCCCATCCTGCTGGCTGAAGACGAACTGATAGTCGAGCTGCATCGGCAGCGGCTTGGGCTGCCCCCTGTATTCGACGGGCACGCCGTTCTCGACGACCGTCGTCGGGCCTGCATCGAGATCGAGCTGGATCAGCGGCGAAAACGTCCACCGAAGGCAGGTCTGCTTCACCGCCGCGAGAAACCGGCCCTGGTCCTGCGACGCGAACGGATCGACGGATACGACATCGACGACCTGTCCGTGGGCATCGACATTCAGGCGTACGGCCACCAGGACCGGAGGCAGGCCGAGGGCGAGCAGGTCGTGCGGATACACCGGCACCGCGTTGTCGGGACGAGGCTGCGCGGGAATGTAGTCGATATGCGCAACGTGCTCGTGCTGTTCGGCGTCCGGCGGCGGCTTGGTCGGCACCGGCGCACAGGCGGCAAGCGCGCAGCACGCCAGCGCGGTGCCCAGGAAAGCCGCCATTCCAACCCGATCGTTCATTCGCTCTCCGACGGCTGTCGTGGCGAGGCGCCGCTGCGCCCGCCTAAGCGCGTACGCGCGTCCATCGCGAATGCAGCCGCTGCGCGAAACGACGGTCTTCTGTATCCAGCTGCAATGGGATCGTGCGTCCACGCGCATCATCCATGCATCGGCGCCCCGGCGACGACCTTGAGCGTGGTCCCTTGCACGGCGGTGACTTCCACTTCGCTGCCGGCCGGCAGGTCGGGTCCTTCGGCGAGCCAGGTTCCATCGCCGACCTTGACCTTGCCGCGCCCGTTGACGATCGCGTCGCACAGCACGAAACGCTGGCCGACCAGTTGCGCGCCGCGCTTGTTGAGCAGCGGCTGGTCGTCGCGCTGCTCGGCCAGCGGACGCAGGAATTTCCAGTAGGCCAGGCACGCCGCGATCGCCAGCAGCGCGAACACGACCGCCTGCGCGATCGCCGACAAGCCGGGCACCACCAGCATGAGCAGGCCCATCGCACCGGCGGCGATGCCGATCCACAACATGAAGTAGCCCGGCGCGAGCATCTCGGCGGCGATCAGCAGCAGCGCGAGCAGCCACCAGCCGTAGTGATTGACGAGGTTGTCCATTGCATTCGACTCCACTGCGTATTGATCGTCATCCCGGCGAACGCCGGGACCCAGCGCCTCACGCGCTTGCGCGACTCGCAAGCCGTGGCGCCGGCACCCGCCGAAGCGACGGCAAACTCACCGCTGCACCGCCGGCGGCGCCGGCCCGCGCGGCGGCGGCGCGACGCGCGGTTCGGCCTGCCTGTCGAGCGCATTCTTGGCCAGCTCCGCGATCCCAGCCAGGGAGCCGAGCACGCCGGTCGCCTCGATCGGCAGCAGCAGCATTTTCTGGTTCGGCGAATCGGCCATCGCCTTCAGCGCCTCGATGTACTTGTTGGCGACGAAGTAGTTGAGCGCATTGACGTCGCCGCCGGCGATCGCCGTGGAGACGACCTCGGTCGCCTTCGCCTCGGCGGCCGCAAGGCGCTCACGCGCCTCCGCTTCGCGAAACGCCGCTTCCTTCTGGCCTTCGGCGGCGAGGATCACCGACTGCTTCTCGCCTTCGGCCTTGAGGATCGCCGCCTGGCGAAAGCCTTCGGCGTCGAGGATGTTCGCGCGCTTCTCGCGCTCGGCCTTCATCTGCCGCGCCATCGAGTCGACCAGGTCGCGCGGCGGCTGAATGTCCTTGAGCTCGATGCGCGTGACCTTGAGGCCCCACGGATGCGTCGCTTCGTCGACGACCTTGAGCAGCTTGGCGTTGATCTCGTCGCGCTTGCTCAAGCTCTCGTCGAGATCGAGCGAGCCGAGCACGGTGCGGATGTTCGTCATGATCAGATTGATGATCGCCACTTCCAGCTGCGCGACTTCGTACGCCGCCTTCGCCGCGTCGAGCACCTGGTAGAACACGACGCCGTCGACCTTGACGACCGCGTTGTCCTTGGTGATGACGTCCTGCGACGGCACGTCGAGCACCTGCTCCATCATGTTCATTTTGCGGCCGACGTTCTGCATGACCGGGATCAGCAGATGAAACCCGGGCGTCAGCGTGTGCGTGTACTTGCCCCAGCGCTCGACGGTCCACTCGAAGCCTTGTGGCACGATGCGCACGAGCTTGAACAGCCCGATCGCCAGCACGGCGACGATGACGAGCGGCAGAATCCCCATACCCATGACGCACTCCCAGACGGATGTTGCGTCCAGTATAGGCAAGTCCGATGACGCCGGTTGCCGCAGCGCACCGCGAGTGCGCTACGCTCGCGGTCCACGTTCGCCACGCATGTCGGTTTCGATGACGGTCGACCTTTCCAGCGAGGCTGCACAGCACGCGGAGCTGATCGCGGCGCTCGCGCGCACGCTGCCGGCCGACGCGCTGCTTCACCGGAAGACCGACCTGAAGCCGTACGAATGCGACGGACTGACGGCATTCCGCCAGCTCCCGCTCGCGGTGGCGTTGCCGCGGACCATCGAGGAAATACAGGCGGTATTGCGCGTGTGCAACGAGCGCGGCGTGCCGGTCGTCGCGCGCGGCGCCGGCACCGGGCTTTCCGGCGGCGCGCTGCCGCTGGGCAACGGCGTGATCCTCGGTCTCGCGCGCCTCAATGCAATCGTCGCGATCGATCCGCGCAACCGCTGCGCGCGCGTGCAGCCGGGCGTGACCAATCTCGCGATCTCGAAGGCGGCGGCGCCGTACGGCCTCTTCTACGCGCCCGATCCGTCTTCGCAGATCGCCTGCACGATCGGCGGCAACGTCGCCGAGAACGCCGGCGGATTGCATTGCCTGAAGTACGGACTGACCACGCACAATCTGCTGAAGGTCGAGATCGTCACGATCGACGGCGAGCGCCTGACGCTCGGCGCCGACGCGCCCGACGCGCCGGGCTACGACCTGCTCGCGCTGTTCACCGGCTCGGAAGGCTTGCTCGGCGTCGTCGTCGAAGTCACCGTCAAGCTGCTGCCCAAGCCCGACAGCGCGCGCCTGCTGCTGGCGGCATTCGCGAGCGTCGATGCCGCTGCCGGCGCCGTCAGCGCGGTTATCCGCGCCGGCATCGTGCCGGGCGGCCTCGAGATGATGGACCGGCCCGCGATCACCGCGGTCGAGGCATACGTGCCCTGCGGCTATCCGACCGATGCCGAAGCCGTGCTGCTGTGCGAACTCGACGGCATCGAAGCCGAAGTGGTCGAGGAATGCGCGCACGCCGAAGCGATCCTGCGCGCCTCCGGCGCGACGTCGATCCGCACCGCGATCGAGGCTCACGAACGCGCCGCCGTCTGGGCCGGACGCAAGGCCGCCTTCCCGGCGCTCGGCCGCATGGCGCCGGACTACTACTGCATCGACGGCAGCATTCCGCGCGGCCGCCTGCCCGACGTGCTGCGCGGCATCGCCGAACTGTCGCGCGAGTACGCGCTGCCGGTCGCGAACGTCTTCCACGCCGGCGACGGCAACCTGCATCCGATCATCCTCTACGATGCCGCGAATGCCGGCGAACGCGAACGCACCGAACGGCTCGGCACGGCGATCCTCGCGCTCTGCGTCGAAGCCGGCGGCAGCGTGACCGGCGAGCACGGCGTCGGCGTCGAAAAGCTCGACGCGATGTGCACCCAGTTCGCCTCGCCGGAAATCGAGCGCTTCCACCGCATCAAGCACGCGTTCGATCCGCACGGCCTGCTCAATCCCGGCAAGGCGATTCCGACGCTGCATCGCTGTGCCGAATTCGGCCGCATGCACGTGCACCGCGGCGCCGTGCCGTTCCCCGGAATCGAGCGCTTCTGATGGCCGATGCGGACTGCAGCACCGAATTCGCAGAGCGCATACGCGCCGCCGCGCCCGCACGCGTGCCGCTGTGCCTGCGCGGTTCCGGCAGCAAGGATTTCCTCGGCCACCCTTCGCCCGGCGACGCGCTCGACCTGACCGCGCATGCGGGCATCGTGCGCTACGCCCCCGACGAGCTCGTGCTGACCGCGCGCGCCGGCACGCGCATGGCCGAGATCGATGCGGCGTTGGCCGAACATGGCCAGATGCTCGGCTTCGAGCCGCCGCACTTCGGCGCCGACGCGACGCTCGGCGGCACGCTGGCCGCAGGCCTTTCCGGTCCGCGCCGCGCGAGCGCCGGCGCGGCGCGCGATTTCGTACTCGGCACGCGCATTCTCGATGGCCACGGGCAATCGCTGCGCTTCGGCGGCGAGGTCATGAAGAACGTGGCCGGCTACGATGTCTCGCGCCTGATGGTCGGCGCCTTCGGCACGCTCGGCGTGATCCTCGAAGCGAGCCTGAAGCTCGTGCCGAAGCCGCGCGCACAGCTCGGCGTGCGGATGCAGCTCGATCCTGCCAGCGCATTGGACCGCCTGCGCAGCTGGGCGCAGCGGCCGCTGCCGATCTCGGCATCGGCAATCGTCGATGGTTCTCTTTGCGTGCGCCTCTCGGGCGCCTCCGCAGCCGTTCGTGCCGCCGCGGAGGAGCTCGGCGGCGAGCGCTTCGACGACGAAGCGTTCTGGCTGTCGCTGCGCGAGCACACACATGCGTTCTTCGCCGATCCGCGTCCGCTGTGGCGCCTGTCGGTCGCGCCGGCGTCGGCGCTCGGAGATCTCGACGGACCCGTGCTGATCGAATGGCAAGGCGCGCAGCGCTGGCTGAAATCGGACGCGAGCGATGCGCGCATCCGCGCCGCAGCGAGCGCGAGCGGCGGCCATGCCACGCGCTTTCGCGCCGGAGCGGCGCCCGCCACCGTCGATCATGTATTCCATCCGCTGCCTGCGCCGATGCTCGCGCTGCACCGGCGCCTGAAGGCCGAATTCGATCCGCACGGCCTGTTCAATCACGGCCGCATTTATCCCGAGCTGTAGCCCATGCACACTCATCTCGCCGAAACCCTGCGCGACTCGCCGGCCGCCCGTGATGCCGAAGCGATCGTGCGGCGCTGCGTGCATTGCGGCTTCTGCCTGGCGACCTGCCCCACGTACCAGGTGCTCGGCGACGAGCGCGACAGTCCGCGCGGGCGCATCTATCTGATCCAGCAGCTGCTCGAAGGCGAGCCGGCGAATGCGACGACGCAGACGCACCTGGATCGTTGTCTCGGCTGTCGCTCCTGCGAGACGACCTGCCCGTCCGGCGTGCGCTATGGCGCATTGCTCGACTACGGCCGCGGGGTCGTCGAGACGCAGCTGTCGCGGCGGCCGCGTGAGCGTCTGCTGCGCGCCGCGCTCTTGCGCGTGGTGCCGTCGCGCGGGCTGTTCGACGCGCTGTTGCGGCTCGGCCGGCTGTTCAAGCCTGTCCTGCCGCCACGGCTGCGCGCGAAGATTCCGCCGGTCGCGGCGGCGGCCGATACGGCCTCCGCGCCGACCGCTGCGCGCGCGACGCGACGCATGCTGGTCCTCGACGTCTGCGGAGAATCGGCCGCGCCGAATACGCGTGCGGCGACGATGCGCGTCTTCGCGCGTTTCGGCATCGCGCTCGAGACCGCGCCCGCCGCCGGCTGCTGCGGCGCCCTGGCCTATCACATGGGGCGCCACGAAGAGGGCCTCGCCGCGATGCGCCGCACGATCGACGCCTGGTGGCCGCTGGTCGAGCAGCGTGCCGTCGAGGCGATCGTCGTCACGGCGAGCGGCTGCGGCGTGACCGTGCACGAGTACGGCCACCTGCTGCGTCACGACCCGGCGTATGCGCAGAAGGCCGCGCGCATTGCCGCCCTCGCGCGCGATCCGGCGGACATCCTGGCCGGTGAAGACCGCAGCCATCTGGCCGGCCTCGGCGCCGGCCGTTCGATCGCGTTCCATGCCCCCTGCACGTTGCAGCATGGACTCAAACGCGAGGCGCTGGTCGAACGGCTGCTGCGCGAAGCCGGCTATGAACTCGCTCCGGTCGCCGACGCCCACTTGTGCTGCGGCTCGGCCGGCAGCTATTCGGTGCTGCAGCCGCAATTGGCCACCGAGCTGCGCACACGCAAGCTCGCGAATCTGGAGGCCGGCGTGCCGGAACTGATCGCAACTGCGAACATCGGCTGCCAGCTGCACCTGGCCGCCGGCACGAGTCGGCCGGTGCGGCACTGGATCGAATTGCTCGACGACCTCTCGCATTGAGACCGGGGGCGGCCGGAGCCTTCTCGCGCTCGTTCGCGACGTCTATGCCTGCGGCTGCGGCAGCACCAAGGTCACCGCAAGACCGCCGCCATGCCGGTTCGCGAGCTGCACGCGGCCGCTGTGCGCTTCGGCGATCTCGCGCGCGAGCGCGAGGCCGAGGCCGGAGCCGCTGCGCTTGGTCGAATAGAACGGCAGCAATGCGTTGGCCAGCACGGTTTCGGTCATGCCGCTGCCGCGGTCGCCGACCTCGATGCGAACCTCGCGCGCGTTCTGCGCGATCGACATCTCGACGGCATCGGCCGGCCCGCCGGCCTCGTGCGCGTTCTTCAGCAGGTTGATCAATACCTGTTCGATCTGCGTGCGATCGAACCATGCCGCGGTCGCCGGCACCGCGGCGCCCAACCGGAACGCATAGTGGCGCGACAGCGCGTCGAGGAACGGCGCCCATTCGACAGCCTCGGGGCGCGGCAGCGGCAGCTTGGCGAAGCGCGCATAGCCCTGGATGAAGCCTTCCAGATGGCGTGTTCGTTCCTCGATCGTCTCGAACACCGTGGCGAGCCGCTTGGCGTCGCCGAGCCGGGCAAACTCGCGGCCGGAATGCGACAACGAGCGGATCGGCCCGAGCGAATTGTTGAGCTCGTGGCTGATCACGCGAATGACCTTCTTCCAGGTGGCCACTTCCTGGCGCGCCAGTTCGCGCGTCAGACGCTTCAGCTGATAAAGCGTGTGCGGCTTGCCCTGCAGCTTGAACGCGCGCTGCGAGAAATGGAACGTCTCCTCCTCGTTCTCGAACGGGACGCCGAACAGGCCGTCGGCGCCGCTGGCGATCGCGCGCGCGAGCGGCGCCGGCGCGGTCGCGACGATCTCCTCGAAGCGCTCCCCGTTCAAGGCGCGCCCGCCGTTGAGCAGCTGGCGCGCGGCTAGGTTCGCGTAGACGACATGACCGCCCTGCTCGACCAGCACCAGCGCCGTCGGCGTGTTCTGCACGACGGTATCGAGCAGCAGCTCGCGCTGGAACAGGTGCTGGCGCTCTTCGCGCAGGACGCGGCCGAGTTCGTTGTGCGCGGTGACGAGCTCGCCGACTTCGTCGCCGCGCTGGCCGCCGATCGAGAAACTGAAATCGCCGTCGCGAAACGCCACCACGCTGCCGGACAGCGCGCGGATCAGCGCGGCGACCGGACGCGCGAGCAGATGCGCGAACAGCAGCGCCGGCAACGCGAGACCGAGCGCCGCGGCAGCGGCGCCGAGCCACGCCGAGTGCAGCCACAGCGTGGCGAACGACCCGAGCGTCGCCGCGGCGACGACCGCCGCCGCCAGGGCCGCTGCGAGTTTGCCTTCGAGAGATATCAGCCGCATCGCATCCGTCTGCATCCGCTCCGCACGCCTTCGGGGCCGGCGCGCAGCGTCGAGGAGACGCGCGGCGCGGGATCAGCCGCTATCGTCGCAGACCCACGCCCGAACGCGGCAGTCCCGCACGGCATGCTCGCGACAATACTGCATCGCGAGTTCTTCGGCCTGCGCGCGATCGGACGCATAGGCCCAGCCGCGCGCACCGCAGAGGTTGTGGCGCTCGACGGCGAACGCCGCGCACTGGTTGCGGATCGTCGCCGCCGTGCGGCAGCTGGAATCGCCACAGCGTGCCAGGGCGGAACGGCGCGCCTGGCCGAGGTGTTCGAAGCCGTAGGCGGAACCGTAGGCGCCGCACGAACCGACCGCAAGCGCACCGGCCGCCCGGCA
>Ga0207712_10001802_pt1 | contig 14163 bp, 14 predicted proteins | sample KBSS44metaG_FD_184402 | JGI IMG/M metagenome (GOLD analysis project Ga0207712, IMG submission 184402) | Switchgrass rhizosphere microbial communities from Kellogg Biological Station, Michigan, USA - KBS S4-4 metaG (SPAdes) (version 2) | ecosystem: Host-associated > Plants > Roots > Rhizosphere... | reverse complement strand
GCTTCAACAGCGTTCGTGCCTGCTCGCACGACGTTCCCACTTTATATGAGCCGTCATAGAAATAAAGATTTGTTCCGAGACTCGCGAACCTTGACGTGATCGAACTCGCGAACGGAAATCTCTTTCCAATCGCCGCAGCAAGTACCGCATCTGAATCCTGCGGAACGCTATCAAGAACGAGCACCTTCACGTTCATATCTTTCGCCGCGGCTGAGATCGCCGCGATCGCTCCCAGCTCCACACCGTACACACCGACCTCGCTGACAACCGGAATTTGTTCGGGTGTTCTTAGCGAACGCAGAAACTGTACGGCAGCGGCTGCGTCGTTCGATTCGGTTCCGCCGAAGGTGGTCCTCTTGACTAACGGGTTTTCGCCGTGTCCGCGAAGGTCAGGCATCAGAACCGTAAAGTTTGATGATTCGCTAAGTTTCACCCCAAGATTCAGCATGTACGAACGATCGGCACCGTACTTGTGGAAAAGGATGATCCCGGGCGAATTGTCGGTTCCGCGAAGAAGCCATCCGCGGGACGTGGTCCCGTCGCCGTTTGGCCAGGTCTCTTCGGTTATCTGTGCCGCTCTTGAGCTAAGCTGGCCATATTTGTCCGGTTTCATCAGATACGGGGCCGCTTTGATCTGCGATGTTTCATGAACAAGCCAAACCGAGGCTCCCCCAACTGCCAGGACGATCAGGAGCAAGACCGGAAGTATTAGACGAACGAGGCTCTTTAACAGACGTTTTGACTTATACATATAGAGGGAAAGCGAATGAGGAAATGCAACCAGATGCCGTGTTTATGAGTCTTAGGATGAAGCCGCAAGAGATAAAAGGCTTCCTGGGGAGACATCTAAAATGTTAACATAAACGGCAGTTTGTGAGGAATTTTTTTTTGGATACAAAAATGGCAAAGCTCTACGCAATATTGATCGCGCTCACCCTTATCTCGTTGAATATCCACGCACAATCCGTTGTGAAGACTGTCTCGACCGGGGCGGCCGCCACCCAGTTCTTTCCTTTATCCGAACTTAAGGAAGGCATGCGTGGAACCGCCAGAACGGTTTTTCGTGGGAGTGAGCCTGAGGAATTCAATGTTGAGATACTTGGGATCTTGCCCGGCGGTGTTGGACCGAAGCAAGACCTGATCGTCGGCCGTCTGAGCGGCGGCGGAGCGGAGAGAACGGCGGTATTCGCTGGGATGTCCGGATCGCCCGTGTATATTGACGGTAAGTTGGTCGGAGCCATTTCATACAGCTTTCCCTTTTCGAAGGAGCCTATCTGCGGGATCACACCGATCGAGCAGATGATCGCCATCTTCGAGCAAAAGCAGCCTGCAAAGATGCAGGCCGCCGAACCGCGGATCTTTTCGTTCACCGAGCTCGCCTCCACCAGCTGGTTGCCGGAGATGCCAAGGCCGGCGGCCATTTCAGGTTCACCGTCGATCTCCGATTCACGGCTTGCAGCGGTTACGGGACAAGCTTTTCAGCCGATCGCAACGCCTGTCACATTCACCGGTTTTTCTCAGGCGACACTTGACCGATTTGCTCCGCAGCTACTTCAGGCAGGCCTGATGCCGGTTTCTGCCGCCGGAGGTGCTTCCGCGATCGCACCGATGAAAGCCGCTGACGAAAAGACGCTGCTTGGAGGAACTTCGGTTTCGATGCAGCTTACGAGAGGCGATTACAGCCTTGCTGCTTCCGGTACGGTCACGTGGCGCGATGGCGACAAGGTCTATGCTTTCGGGCATCCCTTTCTCGCACTCGGAACGTCCGACCTCCCGATGTCGGAATCGCATGTGGTAACGGTCGTTCCAAACGTTAACAATTCGTTCAAATTAGCGGTTCCCGATTCGATGGTTGGCAGCATGACCCAGGATCGGGCGACGGGCGTTTTTGGAAAACTCGGCCAGGCCCCGAAGATGATCCCGGTGAAAATGAATCTGGAAACCAGCCGCGGCCAGACTCAGACACTTAATTTTGAGGTTGCGAAGGACGATTTTCTTACGCCGTTGTTGCTGAATATCACTGCCTATAATTCGATAGTGGCTAATGAAAGGGGGCTTGGCGATCTGACGATCGAGCTGGATGGCAATATCGATGTGAAAGGTCAGGCGCCGATCAAGGTGCAGCGTCGTTTCGCCGGTCTGCAGGCAGCGCAGGTTGCCTCGGGTGCCGTTGCGGTGCCCATTGCGACTTTGCTCCGCAGCAGTTTCGACGATCTGGACTTAGGCGGCATCGTTTTGAATATCAAGGCCATCGACGGCAGCAAGATGGCGACCCTGGATCGGATCGCCGTTGACAAGCTGCAGGCCCGTGCCGGAGATACGATCGAAGTTCAGGCATTTGTCAGAGCGGAATCCGGCAAGATCTTTGTTCAGAGGATCCCGGTCAAAATACCGGCCGGCGTGTCGACTGGCCCGTTGTCGATCGTTATTGGGGACGGGAGCGTGATCCAGCAAAACGCCGCAATACAACAATTCGTTCCAAAGAATCTCGGTGAGCTGATCGGAACGATGAATAACGTAAAACTGCCGGACAGGCTCTATGCACAGGTCGTGCGTAATACGAATGGAGCAATCGTCGGAGTCAGCGAAATGCCGAACCTTCCCCCATCGGTGCTTGCAACGCTGAATAATGACCGCACCGTCGGAGGCTTTAAGGCCTCGACTCAAACAGTCCTCTCGGAACAGCCGATCGCCCCGGCCGAATTTATTATCTCCGGCCAGCAGACGATCACGATCCAGGTCATCAATTAACTCGGCATCATCACGGATATAAAGGCGGGGAAACCCGCCTTTTTTGCTAAAAAGAAATTCCAAATATCTGCGGAAATGATTTCAGCAACAGCTGAAATGGTTTCAGCAGCTCGAAAAATGATTTCAGCACCGCTGAACTGGTTTCAGCAACGGCTGAACTGGTTTTAGCAACGGCTGAACTGATTTTAGCCAAGGGTAAAGTGGTTTCAGCAACGGCTGAACTGGTTTCAGCAACGGCTGAACTGGCTTCAGCAACGGCTGAACTGGTTTCAGCAACGGCTGAACTGGTTTCAGCAACGGCTGAACTGGTTTTAGCCAAGGGTAAAGTGGTCTCAGCAACAGCTGAAATGGCTTCAGCAACGGCTGAACTGATTTTAGCAACGGCTGAACTGATTTTAGCCAAGGGTAAAGTGGTTTCAGCAAAGGCTGAACCGGTTTCAGCAACGGCTTAAGTGGTTTCAGCAATGGCTGAAATGGTTTCAGCAACGGGAAAATGATTTCTCCAAATCGTAAAATGGTCTGGAAGTCGAGCGGGGACGCGGTTTAGCTGGCTAAATCGTTAGTGTGCACCACCCACAATGCGTACGGCGGCGGTCAACAGATTCTATGGTCAACGAGACAAAGTTTAGATGGTCAAACGGTACAATTCTCGTTTGTCTTGCGATGTTTTTAGTTTTGCAGACGATTTCTGCGTTTATTCAGGTTCGTTTCATTAGAGAAGGTGATTGGACCGGAGTTTTGTTTATCGAGGGTGCGATAGCAATGATAAGTTTTGGGCTTCTCTTGCAGACATTATCGCAGCGGTCAACGCGGTTTTATGACGACGGCATTAGCTTTGTAAAATTCTTTAAGAGGCGATTTATTCCATGGGCGGAAATAACGCAAGTCTCAAACGTATCGTTAAATCAATCGCCCGTGGTAAAGCTGGCCTCCAAATCTGAAAACGTGCGGATCATACTAGCTGAATTTAAGGACAAGACAGAAATTGTGCGTTTCATAGACAGCAAACTTAATGAGGCTAATTCTGCGTCTTGTCGTTGAAGAGCCATGTGCACAGAAAACAAAAGACTGCCTGAAAATTACTTCAGGCAGTCTTTGAAAGGCCCCCGTTGGCCAAGCTAAAAGTCAAACCTCGCCCCGAGCTGAAATTCCCGGTTGTAGCTTGAGTTATTAAAAGAGAATGACGGTGAAGCCGACAGGAACAGTCTCGGCGTAAGAAAATTGGCCGTCTGGACTGAAAGGCGGTTCGGCAGGGCAAGGGCGATATTTGCCGGGCTGAAGTTGTACTGCGTGTTATTGACCGCGATGATGTTCGACCGATTCAACAAGTTGAATCCCTCGACAAACAGCGAGAGCCGATACCGCTCCGCGAATCTGAAAACGCGCCCCGCCCTCATGTCCAGAACATAAGTTGCCGGTGTCGAAAACTGGTTGCGGATCGTCCCGGGTGTACGGTCCGTACCGCTCACCCCGTCGTTATTCGGATCGCCACCTACAATGGTCGAGTATGCAACTCCCGACTGTGCAGTGAAAATGCCGGTGAGAATATAGTCGCTCAATAGGAATTTGGCCACTTTATTCTCGCTATATTTGAAGGTTCCCGTCTCATAAACACTGCTGAAGATAAACCGGTGGCGCTGATCCAGGTCCGAGCGTCCGTATTCATTGGCAAGATCCAACTGGTTCTCGGCAATCTTTCCATCGTCGGCTCCGGGGACAACCGCCGTTTGGTCAGGTCGATCGTCCTTTGCTTTGGAAAGCGTGTAACTTGCGTTGAACTGCCATCGGTTGGCAAAACGCCTGTTCAATTCGAACGATAGACCGTTGTAGAACGACTTCGCACTGCTCTCGAAAAGACTGATCCGGTTAAACCCTGCTATCGGACGCGGATTGGAAAATCTGAGGAACGTGATGCTTTGACCGGTATTAGTTGACCCGCTGAAGATCGGAATCGGCGTCGCAACCGGCGCACTCAAATTCGCGTCTCGTGTTCTCGATAGATCCACACCGCGAAACATCAGGTATTGGACGGAAAAGGTTGTGTTCTTGAATATTTCCCGTTCAAATTGAACTCGAGCCTGATGGGTGAACGGCTGCTTGTAGTCTCGCGAGAACAAATAGAGATTTGTCGGAGGCGGATTGACACCTGTCGGACGTGTCGTGAAAACCGCAGGATATATTGGACACAACGCTGGACTGGTCGCACAGTTGATATCAAACGCGAGAACTTGAATCCCATTTTGTGAATGCGCAGTTCCCGTCATGATCGCCGGCGTCCGGCCATAATAGATTCCGTAACCGCCTCGTACTACAGTTTTATCGTCAAAGGCGTAACTTAATCCAAGGCGCGGAGCGAAATTATTCTTGTCCGAGGGACGAAAACTGGTATCGAAGCCGGCTGCAAGCAAAGCCGGATTAGGATTTTGGATCGGGGGCTGGGCGATCACCTGATAGTCGTAGCGAAGCCCAAGATTTACTGTCAATTTCTGCGACGTTTTCCAATCATCCTGAACAAAGAATCCGTATTCCTTGTTGTTGGGATGCGTCGTGCCCCCCGTAGTCCCCGCTCCTGCAAAGCTCTGACGATATCGCGAAGCAAATTGCATACCCGGCGTTGAAAGCTGACTCGACAACGCCGTGTAACTTGGAAAAGTGTACGAACCGCTGAAAAGTCCGGGGAAAAAATTGAAGATCTGATCGAAGAGCAGGTCAACCCCGTACTTGATAGTATGGTCGCCAACCAAATAAGTTTGGTTGTTGATAAATTGATATCGATTAATGGTCGTTTCACGGGGGCTGAAGTTGTTGCGTCCAATGCTGAACGTACCTTCCGCGACATTTATCGTCGCTTCAGGATCGGTCGAATTCGAAAAACCTGGTTCTCGGTCTCGCGAATACTGAAAGCGAAATTCATTGAACCACTTCGGCGTGATCGTGTATGTCCAATTTGTGGTCAACGCGGTTGTGGTCACGTTACTATTGCCCGTATGCTCTTCCGAACTTAAGTTGCCGGAACTCTCGAGATTGCTTCCGGTAAAGTTTTGCTGATTGAACCGCACCCAAACCTGATTGCGATCGTTGATGTTGAAATCGACCTTACCGAGATAGGTGTCCTGCTGGCGATCAATGTTGTATGACGCAATTTTGGCCCCGAGAAAAGTCTGAACATTTGCCGGTGCCCCGGAAAGCGAATTTAGGATAACAGGATTGGGTAGATTCGAACGCTGTCCCTCGTAAGCCGCGAAGAAGAAGACTCGGTTTTTCTTGATCGGTCCGCCAATAGTTCCGCCGAATTGATTTATCTGACCGGCTGGGCGCAACCGATTATTCGAAACCAGATTCGGATTTCGTGCGTCAAGCGACTCGTCGCGAAAATACTCAAAGGCGCTTCCCGTGAATCTATTAGTTCCCGATTTCGTGACGACATTGATCACCGCTCCCGCAGCACGTCCATACTCGGCAGAGAAACCATTCTGATTGACCTGAAATTCCTTTACGGTATCTACGGAGAACTGCGACGGAGCCCGCCCCGATCCAATGCGGCCCGACGACTGTCCGAAAAAGGTATTGTCGCTGCTCGTGCCATCGATCTGAATGCTGTTTAGCGTTCCCTTCTGACCGCCAACGGACAAGTCGCCGCCGCGGGTCGGGTCTCGGACGATGCCCGGCGTTAGAGTGGCGAAGTCAAGGAAGTTGCGGCCATTGGTGGGCAGGTTAAGAACGCGGGTCTCGTCGACCGTGGATGAGATGGAGGTTCGCGTGACTTCCACTCCCTGACCTTGGTCACTGACGTCGACCGTGACGCCGGCAGTTCCGACACTCAGCGAAATCTCGAGGGCGGTCTTTGCTCCTACAGTTACAGTGACATTTTCATATTTGGCCGCTGCAAATCCTTTGGCCGCGGCGACCTCGACGGTATAAGTACCTGGCGGGAGCAATACAAAAATATAATTGCCGTCGCTATCGGTCGTAACCGTCTTTCCAAAACTCGTGGCTTTGTTAGTTGCAGAAACTGCGATCCCGGGCACGATAGCCCCGTTTTGATCTACGACCCGGCCTTCGATATTGCCGGTCGTCGATTGTGACTGTGAAAATGAAACTATTGCGAGGGAGACGATGGTGAAAAATACAAAAGCTAGTTTTTTCATATATGTGATTTATTTGTCCGCTATCGGACCTAAGACAAACAGACTTATCCGGGCCTAAAAATGCTTAAGTTGCTAGAAGATTTGCCTGAAATAATAAGACAGTTTGCAAGGGCGGGCAAGAATCAACGTTACATTTATGCTAAATCATTGTGACCTTGCGCACCCTCGCCTTCGATCCAGACCTCGCCGTCGGCGTAGATCTCTTTTTTCCAGATCGGAACGGTGCGTTTTAGTTCGCGGATCAGCCATTCGCAGGCGGCAAAAGCTGCCTTTCTGTGCGGTGCGGCAACACTGATAACGACGCTGGTCTCACCGATCTCGAGCCTGCCCAGCCGATGAACGATGCCGATGTTCGAGACCTCGAATTGTTCACGCGCTTGCTGCCCAAGCTTTTCCATCTCTTTGAGCGCCATCGGCTCATACGCCTCATAAAATAAGTGAAGCGTCTCGCGGCCCTTGGTGAATTTCCGCACATAACCATCGAGTGTAACGGTCGCCCCACACTCTGCCGGAACGATCTTCCGTGCCACCGAATTAATGTCGATCGGACTTGTTGTGAGCTCGAAGAAATCCATGAGATCAGGCTTTCTTGTTATAACTTTCTTCGCGGCTTGCCGCATTGCACTGCGGCGAGCTTGCCTCGGCGGTAAAATTCAAAAAAACTCGGAGGCTATAGTTAGCCGCCCGAGACGGCGGTGAAGATGGCGAATTCATCGCCATCATTCAACACTTTTTCTCCACCAACGTAGGACAGATTTACCGAATAAAGCAATTTATGATTGTTGAGCAGAGGAAATTCTCCAACGACTTTGGAGAGAGCCTGAGCGGCCGTGGTTTTTTCGTCCAGGACGATCCCCATTTCCCTTCTGCCAACTTCGTCGGCGGTTGCACCGAAAAAAAGTACGTTTACCTTCATCGCCCTATCACACTCTCTGCGGTCGTGTTTCTGCCTGCTTATTTTATCGCGCCCTGGATCGGGCTGGACGCTGATGCGTAAAGGCGTTTCGGCATGCGGCCCGAGAGGTATCCGAGACGCCCGGCCTGAATGGCAAGTTTCATGGCCGTCGCCATCTGAGCAGAGTCTTGTGCTTCGGCAATCGCGGTGTTCATCAAGATGGCGTCGGCCCCGAGCTCCATTGCGATCGCCGCGTCGGACGGTACACCCACGCCGGCATCGACAATTATTGTCGCATCGGGAAGCTGCTCGCGCATGATCTTCAAGTTAGACGGATTCTGCACGCCCATCCCGGAACCGATCGGTGCCGCAAGCGGCATCACCGCAGGACAGCCGGCATCGAGAAGTTTTTTAGCCATTATCAGATCGTCCGTGAAATAAGGCAGAACGATAAAGCCCTCTTTGACGAGAATTTTTGCGGCCTCGAGAGTTTGCTCGTTGTCCGGCAAGAGAGTTACCGAATCGCCGATTACTTCGAGCTTAAGCCAATCAGTTTCCAGTGCCTCGCGGGCAAGTCGTGCCGTTCGGATCGCATGTTCGGCGTCATAGCAGCCAGCCGTGTTGGGCAGGATCTGCATTTTCGGATCGAGATGATCGAGAAACGATTCGGTCTTGCGGTCAAGCGGAACGCGATTGACGGCGACCGTAACCATTTCGGCCCCCGAAGCAGAATGCGCGGCCTGCATCTCGGCAAACGAGCGGTATTTCCCGGTGCCGATGATCAGTCGTGAGCTAAATTCCTTCCCCGCTAATTTAAATATGTCTGGCATTGAGGTAATTTTCCCGCAAAGACGCGAAGAACGCAAAGAAAGAAAAATGTGGAACGAAGCGCTTTCTTCATTCCACATTCACGTTTCTACGATCTTGCATTCGAGATCATCCGCCGCCGACGAAATGAACGATCTCGATCTTGTCGTCGTCCATGATTTCCGTTGTTTCCCAATTCTGTCGGCGGACGACAGCTCTGTTTACTTCAACGGCGATGCGCTGGGCGGGCATGTCGAGGCGGGTGAGGAGATCGTGCAGCTTGAGACGCTCGGCAATCTCCATCGTCTCTCCATTGACAAAAACTCTCATATCGAAATGATACAAGAGTTTCTAAGAAAGCAAACAGATGGATTTAAGCAGAAGCCATTATCCGTGACCCACAGCCTGGCGAATTTCGACTTCCTCGCCCTCACTGATCGCCCGGGCAATGACAGTCGCGCGGCCCGACTGGAATGGCGGTATCTTTAAGTTTATTGTTGCCAACCCATTGTCGTCAGTGACCGCGTGACAAATGACCGGGCGAAAGCTCGATCCGAGAACCTTGACCATCACCTCGGCCCGTGGCACGACCTTTCTACTGCTGCCGCGGCAGACCATTACATATACATCCTTGCGTTCGCCGCCCTTAAACCGTGTCTCTCCAATTATGTCGACGCTCAGCTTGTACGATTCCGGCCGGTCCGTACCAGCAAGATCGCTGATCGCTTCGACCGCGTCGATCACGATCATCGGTTCGTCAGTAATTACATTGAGCCCAACTGGTTTTGCGATCGGTGGTTCGATCGGCGCTCCCACGGGTTTAGGCGGAAGAGGATCAAATTGCGGCTTCGCGATAGGCGGAACGGTTTCCGCAAGACCGAGGTTTGCGAGCAGATCGGTATAGACCTGAGTTTCAGCCGCGGGGTCGACCCACGCCTGCCCGATTTCGGCCTCTGTCTTTTCGGCCGCGGTCTTTTCAGGAGCAGGAACTACCCTTGCAGGTTCGGGAACCTCTTCGAGCGGAGCATGACTCGTCGGCTCGGCGGGAACCGCTGTGTCGGCAGTCGCTGGAATCTCAGGTGATTCAGCTGGGATCTCACGTACCGGTGGAGTTTCAAGGAGTGACTCGGCGGCTTCGGCTTCCTTCGCGCCCTTTTTCTTTGCCGAGCGTTTTGCGGCGGCCGACTTAAGATTGCGGGCCGACATCTCTTTCAGATCTTCGATCCGTCCCGCGCTGACAGCCGCGCAGATCAGCTTATGCTGCCGCTGAAGCCTCTCGGACAGCGCTCGTTCATCCAAACTGCCGTTCAGGAGATCGTCATACGGTTCGCGTTTGCTGGCAAGGATCGTCCCTCGATTGTAGACGAGGGACATTATTATAGGCGACGCAACACCCTTGTCTTCCGTCTGGACGTGATAAACGATACCGTCGAATTCAATGTCAGTGTTATAACCTGTGATCACAAAGGTTTTGAAGGAAACGGCGAGAGCAGAAGGAGATAAATTTCGGTTTTTCTGCCACTTATGAAATTATCACAGCGCGTTGTTTATGGTCAATATTTTATTGTAAATCCCGGCTTTTAGGGCCTTGTTTACAATAGTCCGACTGCCTTGACACTAATTAACGCTTCACTTACGATTGAGTTTGTACCAAAATTCTCAATCTTTACGTGGGAATTCGCCCTTGCAAAGGGTTGGAGAGGGGTCGAATGTCAGAATTTAGCCTACTGGAGTATGCACCCATCCTGGTAATGTTCATCGTGGCCGCAGGCTTCGGTGCCAGCCAGTTACTCGTCACCCAATTGATCGGCCCGCGTAAGCGTACGGCAACCAAGCTAATGCCGTATGAATGCGGGAAAGACCCGGTAGGATCTGCCCGTGACCGATTTTCGATCAAGTTTTACAGCGTCGCCGTAATATTCCTCCTATTCGATATCGAAGTTCTGTTCATGATCCCTTTCGCGGTCGCCTTTAAGTATTTGTTGGCGGAGGAACGGAATTCCGCGTTGCATGTTCCTTATGTTCCTTATGGAACCGTCGCTTTGTTCGAGATCCTCGCGTTCATCTTGACGCTCATCGTCGGATACATTTACGTCTGGAAAAAAGGGATCTTCGATTGGGGGCTGCAGGCCCGGGCTGAAGTTCGCGCCGAGGCCAAGGAAATGGCCAAGAAGCGTCGTCATCAGGAGGCGAGCCAAAAACTGGCTGCCTAACGAATTATGGGCTTAGAGAATACAGTATTCGAATCATTGCCTGACGTGCTGACCGTAAAGCTTGACTCAGTCATAAACTGGGCCCGTAAGTCCAGTCTTTGGCCGGCAACGTTCGGTCTTGCGTGCTGCGCCATCGAAATGATGAACACGGTATCCGCTCGAAATGATCTTTCCCGTTTTGGTGCCGAGACGTTTCGTGCGAGTCCGCGACAGGCAGACGTGATGATCGTCTCGGGCCGCGTGTCACGAAAAATGGCCCCGGTCCTTCGCCGCATTTACGATCAAATGCCGGAACCGAAATGGGTCATCTCGATGGGAGCCTGCGCGACGTCCGGAGGGGTTTTCGATAATTACGCGATCGTTCAAGGTGTAGATAAGGTGGTACCGGTCGACATATATGTTCCCGGCTGTCCGCCACGTCCTGAAATGCTGGTGCACGCGATCACGATGCTTCAGGAAAAGATAATGAAGGAATCGGTCAAGGACCGCCGCGATACATACGAACCCGAGTCGCGCGAATCGATCGTTCCAGGAACCTTGCCGGTGACAGAGGGAACCGCGCTTGAGCGCGAGACTGAGATCGAGGTTGCGGAAAACCAGGTTTCGCGGCCATATACGATCCCATCGAAGCACGAGCGACGCAGATCGTCCTAGTTGTTTTGTTTGCAGCAACTGCAAAGCCCGCACGAGGTAAGTGCATAAGGGATGTTCAAACATTTTTCATGCCCTTACTTCGTGCGGGCTTCTGCAAAGAATTGATATGACGGAAAAGCTTCACGAGTTCGTCGAAAAATTAAGAAGTGAGAATACGGCCTGGGTCACGAAGGTTATTGAAGGCCATGGCGAAGTCACAGTTATTACGTCGCGCGAATCGATCGTCGACGCATGCCGGTCTTTGAAGGATAAGCATGGTTTCGACATGCTGGCGGACCTATGCGGCTGCGACCGGGGACCTGAAGAAGACCCGAGGTTTGAGGTCAACTATCACGTGTTTTCGACCAAACATCACAACCGGCTGCGGTTGAAGGTTGTGCTCGGCGAGGACGACCCCCATGTCCCCACGGTTACACAGATCTGGAAGACGGCGGAGTGGCATGAGCGCGAAACGTATGATCTTGTCGGCGTGATCTTCGACGGCCATCCGGACCTTCGCCGAATTTTGCTGCCCTCAGATTTCGACGGACATGCGCTGAGAAAGGATTATCCGCTGAGAGGTTACGAGCCGTATAGCCTGAATTGAGGAAATGATGAATGGTGAATGATGACTTTTAGAACTCGTTCACGATTCATGGTTCACCACCGTTTTTATGAGCGTTGCAGTAGACAATTTAACTACCTCGCCTGAGGTTCTGGATTCCTCGCTCGAATCACAGATGACCTTGTCGATGGGACCGCAGCATCCGAGTACACATGGCGTGCTCCGGCTCGATCTTCGGCTTGACGGCGAACTTGTGATCAAGGCCATTCCGGATATCGGCTATCTCCATACGGGAATGGAGAAACTCTTCGAATATAAGAAGTATCAGCAAGGCATCGTGATCACTGACCGGATGGATTATCTCAATCCACTTGGAAATAATCTGGCGTACGTGATGGCAGCCGAGAAACTGCTTGACCTAGAAATTCCAGATCGCGCTCAGGTTATTCGCGTATTGATGTGCGAACTGCAGCGTATCGCCTCGCACATGGTCTGGCTTGGGACGCACGCTCTCGATATCGGCGCAATGTCGGTCTTCTTCTATTGCTTCAGGCAGCGTGAAAAGATATTGAACCTGATCGAAGCGGCCTCGGGCGGGCGGATGACGCCGAGCTACTTCCGCATCGGTGGTTTGATGATGGACCTGCCCGCTGGATTCGAGCGGCGGTGTAATCAGTTCATGACTGACTTTCCGGAAGCGATGAGTACGTTCGAGACGTTGGTCACGGGAAACACGATCTGGATGAGCCGAACGAAGGGCGTCGGTTACATTTCTGCCGAGGATGCGATCGATTGGGGGTTGACTGGCCCGTGTCTTCGCGGCAGCGGCGTCGATCTTGATCTTCGCCGTGACAATCCATACACAGGTTACGAGACGTACGATTTCGATATTCCTGTTGAGCAGGATGGTGACGTATGGGCAAGGTTCCGCGTCCGAATGCGTGAGTGTTATGAGTCGTACAAGATCGTCCGTCAGGCGCTCGACAGACTAAAGCCGGGCCCAATAAAAGCAGACGCACCTAAGATCGTACTTCCCGACCGCGATGATATGCGAAAGCATATGGATTCGCTGATCCATCATTTCCTGATCGTCGCCGAAGGATTTAACGTCCCCGAAGGCGAGGTTTACATGCCGATCGAGGCATCGAAGGGCGAGCTCGGTGTATACATGAAATCAAACGGTGGTCCGAAACCGGAACGGGTTCACTTTCGTGGGCCCAGTTTTGTAAATCTATCGGCCCTTCCCGCTATGGTCGAAGGAGAAATGATAGCGGACGTGGTCGCGATAATCGGGAGCCTGGATATTGTTTTAGGAGAGATCGACAGATAGCACCATTCAAAAAGATGGCAGCAGCAGTTCCTACAAGTTACACGGACAAGATAGTCGTTTCCGATGAGGTTGCGGAGTTTTCTCCGGCGATCATTGACGAGATGAGGTCGCATGTCGCGAAATATCCAGCTGAGCGAAGCCGCTCAGCTTTGATACCTCTTCTAATGCTGGTGCAGCGTGAGCGCGGGTGGATCGATAATCCTGGCGTGAACTTTCTGGCGAAGTTTTTGAAGCTGGAGATCTCTGACGTTTGGGAGACGGCGACGTTCTATTCGATGTTCAATCTGCGCCCCGTCGGGCGTCATCATATTCAGATCTGCAAGACGCTATCGTGCAGGATCATGGGTGAGCCGGAGATCACAGATCATATTTGCTCAAAACTTGGTATTCATCCGGGCGAGACGACCGAAGACGGGAAATATACGGTAACGATGGTCGAGTGTTTAGGCAGTTGCGGCACGGCTCCGATGATGCAGATCGGGTTTGATTATCACGAGGACCTGACGGTTGCAAAGGTCGACCAGATCCTCGACTCATTAACGTAGGGTGACCGCCGAGGAACCACGTCATGAATAACAAATTCGTGCTGATCGCGTTGGTCTTGTTTTCGTCGACAGTCATTATCGCACAGGAATCAGGCAATCGAGCGTACGGCACGCCGCGACGTAAGCCTGTGATCAGCTCCGGCGTCCTGACTGCGGTCCCGGATGGCAAGACGCAGGTCTATTTCGTCGAAGCAAATGTTTTGTTGAATATGAAGGCCGACGCTTACATCGCGGTTTTCGGCGTTGTTCAGGAAGCCCCGACCTCAGCGGAAAGTA
>Ga0207712_10001798_pt1 | contig 14217 bp, 7 predicted proteins | sample KBSS44metaG_FD_184402 | JGI IMG/M metagenome (GOLD analysis project Ga0207712, IMG submission 184402) | Switchgrass rhizosphere microbial communities from Kellogg Biological Station, Michigan, USA - KBS S4-4 metaG (SPAdes) (version 2) | ecosystem: Host-associated > Plants > Roots > Rhizosphere >... | reverse complement strand
GTTCGGCGCTGACCGGCCGGCATTACGCGCTTGCGCGCGCCGTCACATCACCGCGCCGAGCGACCAGGGAACGAACTCGTTCTGGCCGTAGCCGTGCACTTCGCTCTTCGTCTTCTGCCCTGACGCCGTCGCCAGCATCAGGCGGAAGATGCGCTCGCCCATCTCGTCGATCGAGACCGTGCCGTCGACGACGTCGCCGCAGTTGATGTCGATGTCGTCTTCCTGCGAGGTCCACAGCGCCGTGTTGGTCGAGAGCTTGAGCGACGGCGAGGGCGCGCAGCCGTAGGCCGAGCCGCGCCCGGTCGTGAAGCAGATCAGGTTGGCGCCGCCGGCGACCTGGCCGGTCGCCGAGACCGGGTCGTAGCCCGGCGTGTCCATGAACACCAGTCCCTTGGCGGCGACCGGCTGCGCGTACTCGACGACGTCGACCAGGTTGGTCGTCCCGCTCTTGGCGATCGCGCCGAGGCTCTTCTCGAGGATCGTCGTCAGCCCGCCGGCCTTGTTGCCGGCCGACGGGTTGTTGTCCATCGCCGCGTCGTTGCGCTCGCAGTAGCGCTCCCACCAGCGGATCCGCGCGACCAGCTTGTCGGCGACTTCCTTCGAGACCGCGCGCCGCGTCAGGAGGTGCTCGCCGCCGTAGATCTCGGGCGTCTCGGAGAGGATCGCGGTGCCGCGGTGGCGCACCAGCCGATCGACCGCGGCACCGAGCGCCGGGTTGGCGCTGATGCCCGAGTAGCCGTCCGAGCCGCCGCACTGCAGGCCGACCATGATGTGGCTCGCCGGCACCGGGGTCCGGGTCGCCTTGTTCGCTTCCTCGAGCAGCCACTCGACGAGCTCGATGCCGTGCGCGACCGTCTTCTTGGTGCCGCCGGTCTCCTGGATGTTGAACGAGTGCAGCGTCGGCCCGGAATAGGCGGCGCCGCCGAGATTCTCCTGCTCCATCAGGCCGCTGATCTGGTTGGTCTCGCAGCCGAGGCCGACGACCATCACCGAGGCGAAGTTGGCATGCCGCGCGTAGCCGCCGAGGGTTCGGCGCAGCACCTGCAGCGGCTCGCCGGCGCTGTCGGTCGCGCAACCGGCGCCGTGCGTCAGCGCGATCACGCCGTCGACGTTCGGGAAGCGCTCGAGCGCGCGTGGGTTGGTGTCGCGCCGGAAGTGGTCGGCGATCGCTCGCGCCACCGTCGCCGAGCAGTTCACCGAGGTGAGGATGCCGATGTAGTTGCGCGTCGCGATCCGGCCGTCGGCGCGGACGATGCCGGCGAACGTCGCCGGGTGGGCGACGTACTCGGTCGGCTTCGCGCCGCTCGCCGCGGCGTACTCGCGCGCGAAGCTCGAGAACTCGAGGTTGTGGGTGTGGACGTGCTGGCCCGGCGCGATCATCTGCTTGGCGCTGCCGATGATCTGGTCGTAGCGGCGCACCGGCGCGCCGGCGGCGATCGCGCGCGTCGCCACCTTGTGGCCGGGCGGGATCAGGCCGGCGACGGTGATGCCTTCGCTGTCGATGCGCGTGCCGCCGACCAGCTGGCGTCGGGCGATGACGACGTCGTCGTTGGGATGGATGCGGATGACCTGCGGGTCGTTCACGGTGTTGCCTCGGGATGTGGACGTGCAGTGTATTTCCGCCCGCCGCGGCCGCTGCCGTCGCCGGTCAACCCCCGCGTTCGCGGCATAGGCGCTCGTATCGCCGGCGCGCACGATGATCGCGCCCCCCGCCGCGCCTTGCGCCAGCACGCGCTCGCGGCCGGCGCCGACTTGCCGCCCCGCCTCGACGGGGCTCCACCCCACCCCTTCGCCAGAAAGGAGCTTTCATGGAAGCCTTTCGCTCTCCGTCGCCGCCCATGTGCGCCGCGTTTTGCGCCGCCGGGCTGGCGCTGGTGCTCGCCGCCGGCGCGAACGCGCAGGTTCGCGTCGACGTCACCCCCCTGGTCACCGACGACCCGACCGCGCACGCTGGCCAGATCGTCGACCCCGGGCTCGTCAACCCCTGGGGCCTCTCGTATTCGCCGACGAGCCCGTTCTGGATCTCCGCGAACGGCACCAACACGGCGACGCTCTACACCGTCAACCCGACGACGCAGGCGACGAGCAAGGTCGCCCTGACCGTCTCGGTGCCGGTCGGCGGCGTCACCGGACAGGTGTTCAACGGCGCCGCCGGCGCGTTCAACGGCGACAACTTCCTCTTCGTCGGCGAGAACGGCACGATCGCCGGCTGGCGCAACGCGCTCGGCACGACCGCCGAGAAGCTGCAGCTGGATTCGCCGAACAACGTCTACAAGGGCGCCGCGTTCGCGACCCAGGCGGGCAACAGCTACCTCTATGCCGCCAACTTCAGGAGCGGCGCGATCGACGTCCTGAAAGGCGCGGCGAGCGAGCCCGACCTCACCGGCAGGTTCACCGATCCGAACCTGCCGGCCGGCTTCGCCCCGTTCAACATCCAGAACCTCGGCGGCACGCTCTACGTGACGTATGCGATGCAGGACGCGGACAAGAAAGATGAAGTCGCCGGCGCCGGCCGCGGCTTCGTCGACAAGTTCGACCTGCAGGGCAACCTGATCGGGCGCCTCGTTTCGCGCGGTGCGCTCGACGCGCCGTGGGGACTGGCGTTCGCTCCCTCGTCGTTCGGCGCCCTCGCGGGCGCGCTTCTGGTCGGCAACTTCGGTGACGGCCGGATCGGTGCCTACGACCCGACCAGCGGTGCGCTCCTCGGCCAGCTCGCCGCGCTCGACGGCACGCCGCTCGAGATCGACGGCCTCTGGGCGCTCGCGCCGGGCAACGACGGCGGCGCCGGCAGCAGCGCGCGGATCTACTTCACCGCCGGCCCCGACGACGAGTCGCACGGCATCTTCGGCGTGCTCACGCCGCAGGTCGCGGCAGTGCCCGAGCCGGCGACGATGCTGATGCTGCTGCCGGGGTTGGCGGCGATCGGCGCGATCGCGCGGCGGCGCCGCGCCGCCTAGGCCGATCGTCGGGGGCCCGATCAGTCGTCGATCAGCTTCGGGTCCCAGGCCGAGACCTTCTGCCGCTGCTCGCCGAGGCCGGCGATGCCCAGGCGCATCTCGTCGCCGGCCTTGAGGAACACCGGCGTCGGCTTCATGCCGAGCGCCACGCCCGGCGGCGTTCCGGTCGTGATGAGGTCGCCCGGCCAGAGCGTCATGAAGCGGCTGCAGTAGGCGACCAGCTCGGCGACGCCGAAGATCATCGTCTTCGTGCTGCCGTCCTGGCGCCGCTGGCCGTTGACGTCGAGCCACATCGCGAGCGCCTGCGGGTCCTTGATCTCGTCGGCCGTCACCATCCACGGGCCGACCGGGCCGAAGGTGTCGCAGCCCTTGCCCTTGTCCCAGGTGCCGCCGCGCTCGAGCTGGTACTCGCGCTCGGAGACGTCGTTGACGACGCAGTAGCCGGCGACGTACTTGAGCGCATCGGCCTTCTCGACGTAGCGCGCCTTGGTGCCGATGACGACGCCGAGCTCGACCTCCCAGTCGGTCTTGACCGAATCCTTCGGCAGCACCACGGCGTCGTTGCAGCCGACGACGACGTTGGTCGGCTTCATGAAGATGATCGGCTCCTTCGGGATCGGCGAGCCGGTCTCGGCGGCGTGGTCCGAGTAGTTGAGGCCGATGCAGATGAACTTGCCCATGCCGCTCCACGGCGGCGCGGTCCGGCCCGGGTTGGCGACCGCAGGCAGCTTGCTCGCGTCGAGCTCGGCGAGGCGCTTCAGGTTCTCCGGCCGCATCGTCTGCGCCGTGATGTCGGGGAGGACGCCCGAGAGGTCGCGCACCGTGCCCTGCGCGTCGACCAGCGCGGGCTTTTCCGCGCCCTTGGCGCCGTATCGCATCAGCTTCATATGTCTCTTCCTCGCAGGGGGAGGGGAAGTTTAGGCCACCGCGCGTCATGGAGACGACCAGATGGCGTTCGCAGGGCGAGCGCGGCAGGCGGCCCGGGCATGCGTTCTCCGGGCCACGCTCGAGCGCCCGGATGCCGCCGCCACCCTGGCGCTCGATCTCCGCCCGCCGCCTTCGAGCGACGATCCTTTCTTGCCGGGTCCGGCGAGTGTCAGTTGGACCAGCCGCCGTCTATGACCTGGATCGTCCCGGTCGTGAACGCCGACTCGTCGCTCGCCAGGTAGACCGCGAGCGCGGCGATCTCGGCGGTCGTGCCGAGCCGGCCCATCGGCTGGCGCGCGACGAAGGCGGCCTCGACCTGCGCCAGCGTCTGCCCGCTCGCCTTGGCCTGCGCCTCGATCCGCTGGCGCAGCGACGGCGACTCGACCGTGCCCGGGCAGATCGCGTTGCAGCGAACGCCCTGGGTGATGAAGTCGGCGGCGATCGACTTGCTCATGCCGATCACGGCCGCCTTGGTGGTCGCGTACACGTAGCGGTTCGGCACGCCCTTGATGCTCGACGCCGCCGAGGCGACGTTGATGATCGAGCCGCCGCCGGCCTTCAGCATCGGTGGCAGCAGTGCGCGCGTGACGCGGTACATCGCCCGCACGTTGAGGTCGAACGAGAAGTCGAAGGCGAGCTCGTCGCATTCGAGGATCGTCCCGGCGTGGACATAGCCGGCGCCGTTGAAGAGGACGTTGACGGTGCTCTTGACGTTCGCCTCGATGCTGGCTGCGAGCACCGCGCTCGCGTCGGTGACGTCGAGCCGGCGCGTCTCGCAGCGAAGCGTTCGTGCCAGGTCGGCGAGCAGCTCGTCGTTGATGTCGGTGGCGATGACGCGGGCGCCCTCGCGGACGAAGGCTTCGGCGGTGGCGCGGCCGATGCCTTGGCCGGCGGCGGTGATGAACGCCGTCTTGCCGGCGAGTCGATCGGTCATGGGAAGAGGTCTCCGCGGCGTGGGGTGGGCGGTGCGCGACGCTGGCCTCGACCGGACGGGTAAAGAATAGTTTCGGCCCGGTTGCGCCGTCAACACCGGGTTTGCCCAGCGCGCGCTCGTGCACGAGCGAGGCACCGCGATTGCTCTGGGAAACAAAGAGGTCGCGCTCGGCCGCCGCTGGTCGTTCGCGCGCTGCGGCATGGCCGCCGTCTTGTTAGCCTTCGCGGCCTTTCACCGCAGACTGCCCGCATGGACCCAACGCCCGCCGACGCTCGACCTTCGCCGCCGCCGCGCCCGCCGCTGTCGGCAGGTCGGCGCGGGCTCGGTGCCGCGATCGCGATCGCGGTACTGATCGGCCTGGTCGCGCTCGCCTGGTGGCTGATCCATCGGCCGGCCGAGACGACGGGCAATGCCGGCAGCGCCTTCGCGGCGGCTTCGGGCGCGTCGGGCGCAGATCGCGGTGGCGCCGGCGCCGGGCCTGGCGCCGGCGGCCGCGGCGGTCGCGGCGGGCCGCCGAGCGCGGTCGGCGTCGCCGTCGCGACCCATGCCGACCTCCCCGTCGTCCTCGATGCCCTCGGCACGGTGACGCCGGTCGTCACGGTGACGGTGCGGCCGCAGGTCTCGGGCGTCATCACCCAGGTGCTCTTCAGCGAGGGACAGATCGTCAAGAAAGGGCAGCTGCTCGTCACCATCGACCCGCGCTCGTTCGAGATCGCGCTGCAGCAGGCGATCGGCGCGCGCCAACGCGACGAAGCGCAGCTCGACAGCGCGCGCGTCCAGCTGCAGCGCTACCAGACGCTGCTCAGCCAGGACTCGATCGCGCGTCAGGACGTCGACACCCAGGCGGCGCTCGTCAAGCAGCTCGAGGGCACGCTCGTCATCGATCGCGCCAACGAAGGCACCGCGCGCCTCAACCTCGGCTACAGCCGCATCGTCGCGCCGGTCGCCGGTCGCGTCGGCCTGCGCACCATCGACACCGGCAACTACATCAGCGCTGGCGATGCCAACGGCGTCGCCGTCATCACCCAGCTGGCGCCGATCGACGTCGCGTTCTCGGTGCCGCAGGACCGGGTTCCCGAAGTGCAGGCGAGCGTCGCCGCCGGCAGCCGGCTCGCCGTCGCCGCGTTCGACCGGACGCGGACGAAGAAGCTCGACGACGGCACTTTCATGACGCTCGACAACCAGGTCGACGTGCAGACCGGCACCGTCAAGGCCAAGGCGCGCTTTCCCAACGCCGCGGCGGCGCTGTTCCCGAACCAGTTCGTCAATGCGCGCCTGCTCCTGCGCTCGGTCGAAGGCGCGGTCGTCGTGCCGGTGACGGCGCTGCGTCGCGGCCCGAGCGGCGATTTCGTCTACGTCATCAACGACGATCGGACGGTGACGATGCGGCCGGTCGAGCGCGGCGTCGCCACCAACGACGTCATCGCCGTCACCAAGGGACTCGAGGCCGGCGAGCGCGTCGTCACCGAAGGCGGCGACCGGCTGCGCGACGGCGCGCGCGTGCAGCTGCCGAGCGACCGTCCGGCGTCGGCCCCGGCGGGTGCGCAGGGCAGCCGGCGCGGCGCTTCGGGCGCGGCGGCGGGCGCGTCGGGCCCTCAGCGCCAGCGGCGGCAGCAGCCCGATGGCGGCTGATCGACGCCCGCGGGAGGGCGAGCGATGAGCCCGTCGCGCCCGTTCATCCTCCGCCCGGTGGCGACCTCGCTGCTGATGGTGGCGATCGTGCTGGCCGGCCTGGTCGGCTTCCGCTTCCTGCCGCTCTCGGCGCTGCCCCAGGTCGACTACCCGACGATCCAGGTGCAGACGCTCTATCCCGGCGCGAGCCCCGAGGTGATGGGCAACACGGTGACGGCGCCGCTCGAGCGCCAGTTCGGCCAGATGGCCGGTCTCGAGCGAATGAGCTCGACCAGCGCGGCGGGCGTCTCGATCATCACGCTGCAGTTCTCGCTCGGCCAGACGCTCGACGTCGCCGAGCAGGAAGTGCAGGCCGCGATCAACGCCGGCGGCTCGCTCCTGCCCGCCGACCTGCCGGCGCCGCCGGTCTACGCCAAGGTCAACCCGGCCGATGCGCCGGTGCTGACGCTGGCGATCTCGTCCGACACGGTCCCGCTGACCGAGGTGCAGAACCTCGTCAACACGCGGCTCGCGCAGAAGATCAGCCAGGTCTCGGGCGTCGGCCTGGTCACGCTCGCCGGCGGCCAGCGACCGGCGGTGCGGATCCAGGCCGACACCCAGGCGCTGGCCTCGTACGGCATCGGCATCGACACCCTGCGCACGGCGATCTCGGCGGCGAATGCGAACAGCGCCAAGGGCAGCTTCGACGGGCCGAAGCGAACCTACTCGATCAACGCCAACGACCAGCTCCTCACCGCCGACGACTACAAGAAGCTGATCGTCGCCTACAAGAATGCGGCGCCGGTGCGCCTCGTCGACGTCGCCCAGGTCGTCGAGAGCGCCGAGAACACGCGCCTCGGCGCGTGGGCCGGCAGGAACGGCGAACTGCGCCCGGCGATCATCCTCAACGTGCAGCGCCAGCCGGGCGCCAACGTGATCGCGACCGTCGACGCGATCAAGAAGCAGCTCCCCGAGCTGACCGCTTCGTTGCCCGCCAACCTGCGCGTCGACATCCTCTCCGACCGCACGACCGGCATCCGCGCGTCGGTGCAGCACGTCGAGATCGAGCTCGTCCTCGCCGTCGTGATGGTCGTGCTCGTCATCTTTGCCTTCCTCGGCAGCCCGCGCGCAACCGTGATCGCGAGCCTGGCGGTGCCGATCTCGCTGATCGGCACGTGCGGCGCGATGTACCTGCTCGGCTACAGCCTCAACAACCTGAGCCTGATGGCGCTGACGATCGCGACCGGCTTCGTCGTCGACGACGCGATCGTGATGATCGAGAACATCTCGCGCCACCTCGAGCTGGCGCGCGAGCGCGAGGGCGCGGCGCACGCACGCGCCGGCGCGGCTGCGCCCGCCGGCGTGACGAGCTTGGGCCCGCACGACGTCGCGACGCCGCAATCGACGCGCGAGGCCGATGCCGAGGCCGCCGAGTCGCTCCGCCCCGAGACGCTCAGCGGCGCCGAGGCCGAGTCGCTGCCGAAGGGGCGCCAGCGCATCGTCATCGAGGCTGCGCTCGCCGGCGCCTCCGAGATCGGCTTCACGATCATCTCGCTTACGGTCTCGCTGATCGCGGTGCTGATCCCGCTCCTCTTCATGGGCGACGTCGTCGGCCGCCTGTTCCGCGAGTTCGCGGTGACGCTGGCGATCACGATCCTGATCTCGGCCGTCGTCTCGCTGACGCTCGTGCCGATGATGTCGGCGCGCTGGATGAAGCCGCGCGACGACGCCGCCGACGAGCAGAAACACGGCCTCGCAGCGCGCCTGCGCGGCTACTTCGCGCGCGTCGTCGACCGCTACGACCACGCGCTCGCCTGGGTGATCGACCACGACAAGCTGACGCTCCTGGTCGCGCTCGCGACGCTCGTCCTCACCGTGCTGCTCTACCTGTTCATCCCGAAGGGCCTGTTCCCGACCCAGGACACCGGCCAGCTGCAGGCGCGCGTCGAGACCTCGGCCGACGTGTCGTACGCGCGCATGGCCGAGCTGCAGCAGGCTGCCGCCGAGGCGGTGCTGCAGGACCCGGCGGTCGAGAACGTCAGCGCCTTCATCGGCGTCGACGCCGCCAACAACACGATGCTGCACACCGGCCGCATGCTGATCGACCTGAAGGCCGACCACGGCGACCAGGACCGGGTCATGGCGCGCCTGCAGGACCGCGTGCGCCAGGTCGCCGGCGTGACGCTCTACCTGCAGCCGACGCAGGACCTGACGATCGACGCCGAGACCGGGCCGACCCAGTACCGCGTTTCACTCGAGGGCGCCGACACGGCGACGGTGACGACCTGGGTGAACCGGCTCGTCGCCGCGATGCGCGAAAGAAAGGAGCTGCGCAACGCCAGCAGCGACGCCGGCGCGCAGGGACTCGCCGCCTTCATCGACATCGATCGCGACACCGCGGCGCGCCTCGGCGTCACCGCGAGCGCCGTCGACGACGCGCTCTACAGCGCTTTCGGCCAGCGCATCGTCTCGACGATCTTCACCGAGACCAACCAGTACCGCGTCATCCTCGAGGCGCAGCCGGGACTTCTCGGCAGCGCCGAGTCGCTCGGGAAGCTCAACCTGCGCACGAGCTCGGGCGAGCCGACGCCGCTCGACGCGATCGCCCGGATCAGCGAGCGGCCGGCGCCGCTGCAGATCACCCACGTCGCCCAGTACCCGGCGTCGACGATCGGCTTCGACACCGCGCCGGGCGTCTCGCTCGGTGCCGCCGTCGATTCGATCCGCGCCGCCGCCAGGGCGATCGACCTGCCGAAGTCGGTGCAGCTCACCTTCCTCGGCGCCTCCGGAGCGTACGAGCGCTCGCTCACGAACCAGCTCTGGCTGATCCTGGCGGCGGTGATCTGCGTCTACATCGTCCTCGGCGTGCTGTACGAGAGCTACATCCACCCGCTGACGATCCTGTCGACGCTGCCGTCGGCGGGCGTCGGCGCGCTGCTCGCGCTCCTGATCAGCGGCAACGGCCTCGGCGTGATCGGCATCATCGGCATCATCCTTCTCATCGGCATCGTCAAGAAGAACGCGATCATGATGATCGACTTCGCGATCGAGGCCGAGCGAACCGAGAACAAGCCGCCGCGCGAGGCGATCCACCAGGCCGCGCTGCTGCGCTTCCGGCCGATCCTGATGACGACGCTCGCCGCGTTGTTCGCGGCGCTGCCGCTGATGCTCGGCGGCGGCCCCGGCCACGAGCTGCGCGGCCCGCTCGGCCTGGCGATCTTCGGTGGGTTGATCGTCAGCCAGCTGCTGACGCTGTTCACGACGCCGGTGATCTATCTCGCGTTCGATCGCCTCGGTCAGCGCTTCTCGAAGGCGTCGGTCCGCGATGCGGCTACGCCGCAAGGACAAGCATCGTGAGCGGCCGATTCGCACGCGGGATCGGGTCGTCGGGCGCCCTGCTCCGCTCCATGTCCCCCGAGCCACCGCTGCGCGCTGGCTCTCCTCCTAATACTTGCGCTCCGCAGGGCGCCCACCGCCCCGATCCCGAGCCGGTGCGTGCTCGCGCAAGGGCTGTGCGGCACGGTGCAGGACGAGGGTGGTGGGTGGCGGGCTGCGCGCAAGTATTAGGAGGAAATCTGCGGCGCAGCCGCGGATCGGGGGACATGGAGCGCAGCCCGCCACCCGCCGGCCTCGTCCCGTGCCTCATGAACGAAACCAGAGGGCTCACGCGATGAACCTGTCGCAGCCCTTCGTTCGACGGCCGATCGGCACCGTGCTGCTCACGATCGGCGTCGCGCTCGCCGGCATCGGCGCGTTCTTCGTGCTGCCGGTCTCGCCGTTGCCGCAGGTCGACTTCCCGACGATCTCGGTGAGCGCGCAGCTGCCCGGGGCGAGCCCCGACACCATGGCGACGAGCGTGGCGACTCCGCTCGAGCGCCGCCTCGGCACGATCGCCGGCGTCACCGAGATGACGTCGAACAGCCAGGTCGGCAGCGCACGCATCAGCCTGCAGTTCGAGCTGTCGCGCGACATCGACGGCGCCGCGCGCGAGGTGCAGGCGGCGATCAACGCGTCGCGCGTCGACCTGCCGGCGACCCTGCGCAGCAATCCGACATACCGCAAGGCGAACCCGTCGGATGCGCCGGTGATCATCCTCGCGCTGACGTCGGAGACGATGACGCCGGGCGAGATCTACGACACCGTCTCGAACCTCGTCAGCCAGCGCCTGGCGCAGGTCGACGGCGTCGGCGACGTCGAGATCGGCGGCTCGACGCTGCCGGCGGTTCGCGTCGAGCTGCTGCCGTTCGCGCTCAACAAGTACGGCATCAGCGGCGAGGACGTCCGCGCCGCGATCCAGGCGAGCAACGCCAACCGGCCAAAGGGCCAGGTCGAGAACGGCGATCGGCGCCTGCAGATCTACACCCAGACGCCGGCGCGGCGCGCGGCCGACTACGCGCCGATGGTCGTCGCCTGGCGCAACGGCTCGGCGGTGCGCCTCGACGACGTCGCCGAGGTCAGCGACGGCGTCGAGAACACGCGCACGCTCGGCCTCTTCAACGGCAAGCCCGCGGTGATCGTCCTGATCACGCGCCAGCCGGGCGCCAACGTCATCGAGACCGTCGACGGCGTGCGCGCGCTGTTGCCCGAGCTGCGCGCGCAGCTGCCGGCGCAGATCGCGCTCGATGTCGCCTCCGACAGCACCAACTCGATTCGCGCCTCGCTGCGCGAGATCGAGATCACGCTGCTGATCTCGATCGTCCTGGTCGTGGTCGTCGTCAGCGCCTTCCTGCGCACCGTGCGCGCGACGGTGATCCCGGCGGTGGCGACGATCGTCTCGCTGCTCGGCACGTTCGGCGTGATGTACCTGCTCGGCTTCTCGCTCAACAACCTGAGCCTGATGGCGATCACGGTCGCGACCGGCTTCGTCGTCGACGACGCCATCGTCGTGCTCGAGAACACGGCGCGCCACATCGAGGCCGGCATGGAGCGCATGCAGGCCGCGCTGCTCGGCGCGAAGGAGGTCGGCTTCACCGTGCTCTCGATCAGCGTCTCGCTGGTGGCGGTGTTCATCCCGCTTCTCTTCATGCAGGGGCAGGTCGGGCGGCTCTTCCGCGAGTTCGCGGTGACGCTGTCGGCGGCGGTGATGATCTCGCTCGTCATCTCGCTGACGACGACGCCGATGATGTGCGCGTGGCTGCTGCCGCGCGGCGGCGAGGCGGCCTGGCGCCACCCGCGCGGGCGGCTCGCCAAGGCGGCGGAGCGCGCATTCGCGAAGGTGCTGTCGTGGTACGAGGCGAGCCTCGACTGGGCGCTCGCGAGCCTCGGCCTGGTGCTCTTCCTGCTCGCCGCCGTCATCGCCCTCAACGTCTATCTCTTCAGCGCCGCGCCGAAAGGCTTCTTCCCGCAGCAGGACACCGGACAGATCCAGGGCGGGCTGCGCGCCGACCAGAGCATCTCGTCGCAGGCGATGGGCGAAAAGCTGCGCCAGGTCGTCAACATCATCCGCCGCGATCCGGCGGTCGCGACCGTGGTCGGCTTCACCGGCGGCGGCCGCGCCGGCGGCGGCTTCATGTTCGTCAACCTCAAGCCGCAGTCGGAGCGCACCGAGCGCGGGCAGGCCGTGATCGCCCGCCTGCGCCCGCAGCTGGCGCAGGTGACGGGCCTCTCGATCTTCCTCAACACGGTGCAGGACGTTCGCGCCGGCGGCCGGCAGGCGAGCTCGACCTACCAGTACACGCTGAAGAGCGACAACCTCGCCGACCTGCGCCGCTGGGCGACCCGACTCGCCGAGGAGATGAAGCAGGAGCCGGTGCTGACCGACGTCGACACCGACCAGCAGGACAACGGCGTCGAGACCTTCGTCGAGGTCGATCGCGACAGCGCGTCGCGCCTCGGCCTGACCTCGGCGACGATCGACTCGTCGCTCTACAACGCCTTCGGCCAGCGCCAGGTCGCGACGATCTACGGCGAGCTCAACCAGTACCACGTCATCATGGAGTGGGCGCCGCGCTACACCCAGGGCCCGAACGCGCTCGCCGACGTCTACGTGCCGGTGCGGGCCACCGCCGCAGGGGTGGCGGCCGGCGCGACGACGGCGCAGGCCGCGGCCGCGGCAGCGTCCGCGGCGGCGACGACGAGCACCGTCAGCGCCAACCCGGGATCGCGCGACCCGTCGACTGGCAACGCGCTCAGCAACAGCGTGACGCCGCTGGTTCCGCTCTCGGCCGTCGCGCGGGTGCGCGAGCGCGCGACGCCGACCTCGATCAGCCACCAGGACGCCGAGCTCGCGACCACGATCTCGTTCAACCTCGCCGAAGGCAAGACGCTCGACGACGCCACCCGCGCGATCAAGCAGGCCGAGGCCGACATCGGCCTGCCGACCAACGTGCGCGGCGCGTTCGCCGGCACCGCGCTCGCGGCGCAGCAGTCGCAGGGGCAGCAGGCGATGCTGATCGCCGCCGCCATCGTCGTCATCTACATCGTCCTCGGCATGCTCTACGAGAGCCTCGTCCATCCGGTGACGGTGCTGTCGACGCTGCCGTCGGCAGGCGTCGGCGCCGTGCTCGCGCTGCTCATGTTCCGGATGGACTTCTCGATCATCGCCCTCATCGGCGTCTTCCTCCTGATCGGCATCGTCAAGAAGAACGCGATCCTGATCATCGACTTCGCCCTCGAGGCCGAGCGAACGCGCGGGCTCTCGGCGGTCGAGGCGGTGCGCGAGGCGTGCCTGCTCCGCTTCCGGCCGATCCTGATGACGACGCTCGCCGCCGCGCTCGGCGCGCTGCCGCTTGCGATCGGCTTCGGCGACGGCGCCGAGCTGCGCCGGCCGCTCGGCGTCGCGATCATCGGCGGCCTGATCGCGAGCCAGGTGATGACGCTGCTGACGACGCCGGTCGTCTACGTCGTCCTCGACAAGCTGCGCCGGCGCAAGGCGGCGCCCGTGGCGCCGGCCCGCCCGGCGCTCGCGGCGCGGGGGGCGTCATGAAGCGACTGGCGACGTCGCTGCTCGCGAGCGCGCTCGCTGCATGCGCGGTCGGCCCCGACTACGAGCGGCCGAGCGCGCCGGTGCCGGCGGCCTACAAGGAAGCGCCGAGGACCGGCGACGCGGTCTGGCTGCCCGCCGCGCCGGCCGACACGTTCGCGCGCGGGGACTGGTGGCGCCTGTTCGGCGACGCCGAGCTCGATCGCCTCGCGGCCGAGGTCGACGCCGCGAACCAGACCGTCGCCGCGGCGGTCGCGTCTTACACGCAGGCGCAGGCGCTGGTCCGGGAGACGCGCGCCGCCTACTACCCGACCGTCGGGATCGACGCGAGCGGGCGCCGCTTCGGCGGCGGCAACGGCTCCGCCGGCGGCACCGGCACCGCCAACGCCTTCGCCGCCTCGCTCAACGGCGACTGGGCGCCCGACTTCTGGGGCCGCGTTTCGCGCTCCGTCGAAGGCGCGCGCGCCGGCGAGCAGGGCAGCGCCGCCGACCTCGCCGCGGCGCGCCTCTCGGCGCAAGGCGCGCTGGCGATCGACTACTTCGCGCTGCGCGAGGCCGACTTCGAGGCCGAGCTGCTGACGCGGACGATCGAGGGCTACGAGCGCGCCCTGCAGATCACGCAGAACCGCTACGCCGCCGGCGTCGTCGCCAAGACCGACGTGCTGCAGGCGCAGACCCAGCTGCTGACGACGCGCGCTTCGCTGACCACCGTGCGCGCCAACCGCGAGCGCTTCGAGCACGCAATCGCCGTCCTCACCGGCAAGGCACCGGGCGACTTCGCGCTCGCGCCGGCGCCCTGGAGCGACCGCGTTCCGGCGATTCCGCTCGGGGTGCCGCCGGCCTTGCTCGAGCGCCGGCCCGACATC
>Ga0207712_10001795_pt1 | contig 14228 bp, 15 predicted proteins | sample KBSS44metaG_FD_184402 | JGI IMG/M metagenome (GOLD analysis project Ga0207712, IMG submission 184402) | Switchgrass rhizosphere microbial communities from Kellogg Biological Station, Michigan, USA - KBS S4-4 metaG (SPAdes) (version 2) | ecosystem: Host-associated > Plants > Roots > Rhizosphere... | reverse complement strand
CACGGTGCTGCGCGAGTGGCGGCTGGAGCAGGTGCTCGGCGTTGGCGGCTTCGGCATCGTCTACAAGGGCCGCGGAATCTATTTCGACGAGCTCGTCGCCATAAAGGAATATTTCCCGAGCGCGATCAGCGATCGGAAGGACGGCGACACCGTCGTCCCGAACGATTCCAACGCCGAGGAAGTGCACGCCCTCGGCCTCAAGAAGTTCGTCGAGGAAGCCAAGCTTTTGTGGAACCTCTCGAAGCCGACGCGCCACCCGAACATCGTCAGCGTCCGGAGCCTCTTCGAGATCAACGGCACCGCTTACATGGTGATGGACTTCGAGGACGGAGTCCCGCTGTCCGACCTTCTGAAGAAGCGCAAGAAGTTCAGCGAAGCCGAGCTGACGGACCTGGTTCGGCCGATTAGCGAAGGGCTCGACCGGGCGCACCGCGTCGGAGTCCTGCACCGCGACATCAAGCCGCCGAACATCCTGATCAGCGAGGGCAACCGGCCGGTGCTGATCGACTTCGGATCGGCGCGGTTCGACACGGCGGATGCGACGAGCACCAAGGTCACGTTCCACACGCCGCCCTACGCGGCGATCGAACAATATGTGAAGACGTATGAGCAGGGGCCCTGGACCGACATCTACGCGCTCGGGGTCGTGCTTTACGAATGCGTGACGGGGACCAAGCCCGCCGAGGTGCTGGAGCGAATGCACGGCGGGCTCGACCACCCGCTCGCCCAGGGCGACTGGCCCGATTTCAGCCGTCCGTTCCTGCGCGCGATCGACGCGGCAATGACGATCCGGCCGACCGACCGGCCGCAATCGATCCCACAATGGCTGGCCTTGTTCGACGATGAGAACGAGCCATACGGAGCGACGGCGGGCGAAGGCGAGGCGACTCGCTTCGCGGCCTATGAGAGCCCGGAGATCGTGCCGGTCGTCCCGACCCCGACCCTGAGCACGAGCGGCGCGGCCGTGGTGAAGCTGACCGAGCCTCGGGAAGAACCAGAGGAAGACGCGAAGCCCGCTGCCGATGCAGCGGTCGCCAAAGCGGCGAAGAAGCTCAAGGGCAAGAAGGAGCCCGAGAAGCCCCAGCCTAAGCCCGCATGGAGCAGGCAGCAAATGGCGATCGCCGCCGGAGCGGCGCTCGTCGTCGTTGCCGGCGGAGCCTTCGCTTTGTGGCCGCGCGGCGGAGGAATTGGTCCAGCGGAGAACATCGCCGCGGGCTCGGCCGCTGGAACCGATGAGAGCGCCGCGCTCGGCCCGATCGACGGCTCGGCGCCTGCTGCCGGTGCCAACGCGGCCGCACCGCTCGCTCCGGTAGGGCCGGTCGACATCAGCCGAGTGGATAGTCTCGCGCCGGCGATCGCGTCGCTTGCGGGCGCAGCTCGCGCCGCGGGGCGCGGCGGCGATGCCGGCAAGCTTGCCGCGACGAGCGCAAGACTGAAAGCTCTCGCTGCCGAAGCCAAGGCCGCGGCCGCGCAGCCCGGCAACGAAGCCGCCGTCACCGCCAAGCTCGGGGAAATGAGCGCGCTTGCAAGAAGCGGTGCGGCGTCGCTGGCACAGGGCGTCCGGCGTGATGCCGAAGGCAAGGCGAAGTCGCTCGCCGGATTATCCGGAGGCGATGCCGCGTCGCTGCGCAACGCCCTCGGCGCGATCAGGGCTTCGGCGAACGCGGCGTCGGCCGCAAGCAGCCCGGGCCAGGCCATCGATGCGGCGCGGCGTTCGCTTGCCGCTTCGCGTCAGTTCGCCGCGCTCTATCCGAAGGCGCAGGCATCGATCCTGCCGAACAAGCGCGAAGAGTTCGCTACGGTTGCGGCCAGCGCGAAGTCGGTCGGCCAGCAGGTCCTCGACATGGGCAAAGCGAAGAAGCCGGGGCTGTTCGCGCCGAGCAAGCGGCGCGAGGATTACCGGCTGCGGCAATCGAATGCGGCCGCGGCGCAAGCCGAACTGACGAAGCTCGAACAATTGTCCGCGGCGATCGGCGCGGTGACCACCCCGGCGGCGGCGGACAGCGCAATCAAGCAGGCCAAGGCGATCCAGGCGAAGCTTCACGAGCTGCAGACGTCATCGGCCGCGGCGATGCCGGGAACGGACGACACGAAGCAGCAATAAAGCTCAGCCGTTCTTGATTCGAACGCTGACGCGGTTTCGGGCCTCGCTGCCGCTACCTACACGGTCATAGCGCGCCGACGAGGTCAGCCTCCGAACCAATGGGATGCCGAGCCCGCCGAGCTGGGCATCGGCGAGGTTCGTGAAGGGTTCGGGCTCGGGGTGGGCGAACGGGTCGAACGCGGCGCCGTCGTCTTCGACGATGAGGTCGACCATGCCGCCGCGATATCCCGCGGCGACCGTCACCACGTTCACGTCCTTGCCGTGGCGCATGAGATTGCTGACCAGTTCTTCGAGGACGACCTCGACGCGGTTCATCGTGCGCGCGAAAATTCCGAAGGGTTGCAGGAAGCGGACCACGGCGAGACGGCTTTGCTGGATTGCCGCCGGACCGTTCGCCAGACGCGCGACGAGCTTCGGCGCTTCGTCCATTTCAATCCGCTCGAATTTCAGGAACGGCTGAGCTCAGTGACCGCCGCGACGGCCTCCGCCTCTGTCTTCACCACCGGGATGATCTCGGTGAGTGCCGTGGTTTCGATGATGTCCATGACGTCGCCGCTCGCACCGAACAAAGCCAGCCTCGCCCCATAGCGGTCGAGCGCCCGGGCCGTGCCCAGCAGCATGCGAATTCCGAGCGACGCGATAAACGACACTGCGGTCAGGTCGATGATCGCCGACTTCTCCTGCGGGACGATGTGCGAAATGAAGCGCGTTTCGACCTCGCCCACGGAGAGGCTGTCCATCCGTCCGGCGAGCACGGCCTTGGTCACTCCGCCGACGTCCGAAAATTGCATTTCCATCTGTTCGCCCCTCTGATGCTCAACCGTTCATCACTGCCACGGAATTGTTTCAGTCAAATTGCGCCACGACCAGCGAGAAATCATCCTCCAGCGGGCCGGGCGCGGAGGCCTCCCTGACGGCATGGAACAGGCGCTCGGTTTCGCCCACTCCGTCGAGCGCAGGAGCGAGCACGAGCCGCTCGAAGTCCGCGTAATTCCATTGGCGTCCGGACTTGTCGGTAATCTCGAAGACGCCGTCGCTGAACAAATAGATGGCCGATCCGGGCGGCACTTCGCTGCTCGCTTCCTTGTAGACCATGCCGGGAACCGCTCCGATCACCAGGTTGCGGTTGCCGATCGGGATTGCCTGCGACCGGTCGCCTGGAACGAGCAGCGCCGGATGTTGGCCCGCCGACGCGTAGGTGAGGCGGCGGCTGCCTGAATCGTAAACGCCGTACCAAATGGTGAAGAACAGCCCCGCCTGCTCATCCATTTGATAGAGGCGGTTGAGCGTCGTCAGCACCTCGGCAGGCGAGTGCATGTCGCAATCGGGCAGAGTCCGCTGGCGGAGCTGGCTCATCACCGCGACGGCCAGCATCGCCGCCCCGGGCCCATGGCCCGCGACGTCGATAAGGTAGGCGACAAAGGCCTCATCGGCGAGCTGGCCATATCCGAAAGCATCGCCGCCCAGCCTGGCGCAGGGCACGTGGACCCAGTCGGTACGGATCGGCGGATCGCGCGAGGGCGGGGGGAGGAGAGCCTGGATGAACGCGCTTGCGCGCTGCAGTTCCCGATCGAGCTCATCGGATTGCGAGATTTCGGTCCGGGTGCGGAATTCGTGCTGGAGCGAGCGTTTGCCGACCTGCAGGATCGAGCCCACCGGCAAGGGCACGGTTCCTTCTACACGGACGCCGTCGACGTAGGTTCCGTTGGTCGAACCGAGGTCGGAGACGAGGAGGTCGCTGCCCTTGAGCGCGACGAAGCAGTGCGAACGCGAGACCTCGGAATCCAGGAGGACGATGTCGGCCGGCGGAGTGCGGCCGATCTTGACCCCTAACGGCCCAACGACATGCCGCCGGTCGGTGTCGAAACAGTCGATCAGCTCGAGACAGTGCAAGCGGTCGCCGGGAACCAGGTCCAGGTCCCGGACGACGGTGACGATCCGCGTTTGCTCCGTTTCAGACAAGGCCGTCCTTTAAACTGTGGACGCACACAACGAAGGGTGGATGACAGCCGCGGAGGCCGTTCGCAAGGGAAACGGCCGGTTAGCGCCCGTCAGGCAGCGATGTCGTAGGGCTGGATTTCGCCGGACAAATAGAGCGAGCGCGCCTTGGTCCGCGACAATTTGCCCGAGCTCGTGCGGGGCAGGGTGCGCGGTGGGACCAACTCCACCACGGGGGTAATGCCCGTGATCGCGCGCACCCGCTCGCGGATGTCATCGCGCAGGCGCCCGCGCTCGTGCGGGTCCGAGACTCGGCAGTGGACGAGAACAGCCGGAGTTTCTTCGCCCGAGGTGCCGGTGATCGCGAAGGCGGCAATGTCGCCGGACTTGAAGCCGGGCAGCTGCTCGACCGCCCATTCGATGTCCTGCGGCCAATGGTTGCGCCCGTTGATGATGATCATGTCCTTGGCGCGGCCGACGATGAAGATGTAGCCGCCCGACATGTAGCCCATGTCGCCGGTGTCGAGCCAACCGTCTTCGCTGAGGCAGGCCTTGGTCGATTCCTCGTCGCGGAAATAGCTGTGCATCACGCTCGCGCCGCGGACGAAAACCCGGCCGATGCCGCGATCGGGCAGGGCCTCGCCGGCGCCGTCGCGGACCTCGATTTCCATTCCGGTGACCGGCTTTCCGCAATTGACGACGGCGCGGTAGCGGCGTGGGCGATCCCCCTCTTCGGTTTCGCCTCCCGACAGCTCGCTTTCCTCGACGAGCTCGAGGCGAATTCCCTCGCCAGGCGGCATCAGCGACACAGCGAGCGTCGCCTCGGCGAGGCCATAGCTCGGACAGAAAGCCGATGCGTGGAAACCCGCCTCCGCGAAACCGTCAACGAAGGCCTGCATGACGTCGGGACGGATCATGTCGGCGCCGTTGCCGGCTATCCTCCACCGCGACAGGTCGAACCGGTCCTCCGCACGGGTCTGCGAGCTCATCCGGCGCGAGCAGATGTCGTAACCGAAGCTTGGCGAGTAGCTGAGGCTCGTCCCTGGATTGCGGGTAACGAGATCGAGCCAGGCCAGCGGCCGCCGGGCGAAATCTTCGGTCTTCAGATAATCGACCGAGATTTGCAGCGCGACCGGTGAAAGGAAGCAACCGACCAGGCCCATGTCATGGTACCAGGGCAGCCAGGATATGACACGGTCGGTATCCGCCACCGCGAGGCCGACGCCGTGGGCGCGCAGGTTGTCGAGCAGGGCGCGGTGAGTGACGGCAACGCCATGGGGGAAGCGGGTCGAGCCGCTGGAATATTGCAGATAGGCGATGTCGTCCGGCCCGGACTTCGGAAGCGGCGCCTCGGCCTGCTCAAGGGCCGGCAAGCCCTCCCAGCCGCGAGCGTCGATTTTGCGCTTGGCGGCTGCAGCCCCGGCCATTTCGGCAAGCTCGGCTGGGAACAGGAACAGCTTCGGATCGCAGCTTTCGAGCTGAATCTTGAGCTGGTCGACATAGGAGTCGCGGCCGCCGAAACTGGTCGGCAGCGGAAGCGGCACCGGCCAGGCGCCGGCATAAACGGCTCCGAAGAAGCAGGCCGCAAACTCCGGGCCCGTCTCGGCGATGAGGGCGATGCGGTCGCCCGGCTCAACGCCGAGCGCCGCAAAACGGCGGGCATTGGCAAGCGAATCTTCGCGCAGCTCCGAATAGGTATAAGCCTGCGTCAGAGTGCCGCGCGCGTCGTGGAAATTGAGGCCCCGGCGGCCTTGCGCCGCATAGTCGAGCGCGTCCCCGATCGTCGCGAAATCCGCAAGTCGGCGCGGCCACGAGTCGAGGGTCGGAGTCGCGCCCGGCGGGGCAAGCTCAGTCCTCATTGAGGCGTTGCGTTCGAGCACGCCGTCCCTTCCTTGATTGTTTTTCAAATCCCACGGGCCGCGTGCAAAAATGCAGCCTGCTTCCTGATGGGGGGCGACTGTGGCACAAAAACGGCGCAATGGCACTCTCCAAGGCGCGCCGAGCGCTTTCGCCGCTCAATGAGGAGAAGCTCAGCGAGCTTGCGCTGCGCTATGTCGGCCGTTTCGCGACGACGCGCGCGAAGCTCCAGGCCTATTTGGCGCGCAAAGTGCGCGAGCGCGGCTGGGACGGAGACCGACAGCCCGATTTCGAGGCGATCGCGCAGCGCTTCGCCGAGCGGGGTTTTGTCGATGACGCCGGCTATGCCCTCGCCAAGTCGCGCGCGCTGACGGGCCGTGGTTACGGCAAGCGGCGTGTCGTCCAGGCGCTGCGCGTCGCCGGCATCGAGGAAGGGGACGGAGAGGCCGCGCGCGAGCTGGCGGACGCCGAAGCGGTCTCCGCCGCTTTGCGTTTCGCCGAGAAGCGCCGCTTGGGGCCGTTTTCGGCGCACGGAGCAAATCATCCGCACGAACGGGAGAAAGCGCTCGCCGCCATGCTCCGCGCCGGGCACGGGTTCGATCTATCGCGAGCGATCCTCGCTATTCGGCCGGGTGAGCCGATCGAACTCGACGACCTTAGCGCGAGATAACAATCCAGCACTAACTAAAGTCGGTTTGCCGACATTAGCAGTCATGTTAATAATCGCCCGTGCCACGCGTGAGTTCAAAGAGTGCCCCTGCAGGACCGCAGCCGGAATTGGATCCGGTGGATCCGCCCGCAGCGTCCGACGAAATGGAGCCCGTCGCCGACGAGACGGTCGAGACCGTCGCGGACGAGATGCAGCCCATCCCCGGCGAGATGGCGCCCATCGCCGGACGCGTGAAATGGTTTGACGCTACCCGAGGCTTCGGTTTTATCGTCAGCGACGAGATCGAAGGCGACATCCTTCTGCATTTCAGCGTGCTTCGGGAGCACGGGCGCAGGAGCGTGCCCGAAGGCGCGCTGATCGAATGCATTCCGGTTCGGCTCGAACGCGGCCTCCAGGCGCAGAGGGTGCTCTCGATCGATCTGTCGTCGGCCTTGCCCCCGCAACCGCGCTCGTCCATTGCCGCGGCCGACCGCGCCGACCGCAAGGCTCTTTCGGACGCAGCCGGCGAGTTCGAGCCGGTGGAGGTAAAATGGTTCAACCGCGTACGGGGCTATGGATTCGTCAACCGCATTGGAGCGGAGGGCGAGGACGTGTTCGTCCACATGGAGACGGTCCGGCAATCGCATCTCGGCGACCTGCAGCCCGGGCAGAGACTCGAAGCGCGGATCGCGGCGAGCGGCAAGGGCCTGACCGCGACCGAGCTTCGCGACTCCCATTAAGGCGCCTGGCGCTGGCACTGACCGGGGCAGCGCTCGCTGCCTGCGGGCCACAAACCTCGGCCGCGCCGCCGGCGCGGACCAATCCCGGCGCGCAATCTGGGCTTGAGCAGGTGCCGCTCACGATCCACTCGGCCAACGGCAAACACCGTTTCACGGTCGAGGTCGCGAACACCGCCGAGCAGCAGTCGATGGGCCTCATGTTCCGCCGCTCGCTTGGGCCGAACAAGGGAATGATCTTCCCGTTCGATCCGCCGCAATTCGCATCCTTCTGGATGAAGAACACGCTGATCCCGCTAGACATGATCTTCATCCGCGCCGACGGGAAGATCGCGCGCATCGCCACCGCCAAGCCGCTCGACGAGACGCCGGTCCTTTCCGGCGACACGGTCGTTGCAGTGCTCGAAATCCGCGGGGGCCGCTCGGCCCAGCTCGGCATCCGGGCGGGCGACAAGGTCGATTGGACGCGTTGAATTGCCCCTCCCTTGCAGGGATGGGAGTATTTGGGCAGAGGCGCCGCATGGGATGGTTGGCCAACGCATTCACCTGGTGGAACGGCGCGTCGTGGGGCACCAGCATCGTCACGCGCCGCCACGGCAAGGAAGTCGGCCGCGACGATGCGGGCAACCTTTACTTCGAGGATAAGAAGAATCCGAACCGCCGCTGGGTGATCTACGACGGCGCCAATGACGGAAGCCGGGTGCCGCCCGACTGGCAGGCCTGGCTCCGCGGAACGATCGACGGCCTGCCGCATAAGGCGCTCCCGCCCGTCCGGAAGTTCCAGACGAAGCCGACCCCCAACCTCACCGGTACCATGGCCGCCTTCCGGCCTGACGGAGCGCTCGGATCGGGCAAGATCCGCCCCGCTTCGACCGGCGACTATGAGCCCTGGATTCCCGAATGAGGGCAAAGGCCCCGCTGCTCCTCCTCCTTGCACTCGCGGCGTGCAGCCAGGGCGAGGAGAACGCCTCGAAACCGATCATCACCAATCAGACGGTTCCGCTGAGCCCGAACGCGCCAGGTGTCACGCCGATGGCCCAGCGCATCGCGGTTCTCGGCATCCTCAACAAGCGCAACGGCATCGTCCAGAACGTTTCGTTGCATCCCGGCCAATCGGTCCGCTGGAAGGACGTGATCGTCCGGCTCCGGGCGTGCGAGACGACGGCGCCGTGGGAAGAAGAGAAGCTGACGGGCGCGTTCGTCCAGGTCGACATCGAGCGGCCGGACAGGAGCTGGGGACGGGTGTTTTCGGGCTGGCTCTACAAGGAATCGCCCTCGCTCAACGTAGTCGAGCATCCGGTCTACGATGTGACACCCAAGAGCTGCGAAATGACGTACCCGGCGGGTCCGCCAGCGCCCGCGGCTCCGGCGAGCTCGAGCAACCTGTCGAGCGCCAGGAAGTCGGGCGGTGCATCAGGCACGGAGGCCGCGACCCCCGAGCCGGCCGCAGAAACGCCGCCTCCGAGCGCCACCGCCAACAACGCGACATAGGCCTCCCTCGGGACGCTCACCGCGCCGAGCGAGGCGAGGTGCTCGGTCATGAACTGGCAATCGAGAAGCGTGAAATTGCCGACCTTCAGGCGCGCCACGAGCCAGGCCAGCGCAACCTTCGAGGCGTCCGTCTTCCGGCTGAACATGCTCTCACCGAAGAAGGCGCGGCCGAGCTTCACTCCATAGAGCCCGCCGACCAGCTCACTATCCTCCCAAACTTCGATCGCATGAGCATGACCGGAGCCGTGGAGCGCAATCATCGCGTGTTCGAGCTCGGCGTTGATCCAGGTCTCCTCGCGGCCAGCGCAGGCGGCGATGACCGCGGCGAAATCGCGATCGCGAGTGACCGTGAAGCGGCCCGAGCGGACCGTTCGGCGGAGCGAGCGCGAAACATGGAAGCGATCGAGGGGGATGATCGCGCGCTTGCGCGGCTCGACCCAGTAGAGCTCGGATGCGTCGCGGCTGTCGGCCATCGGGAAGATGCCCGACGCATAGCCCTGCAGCAGCAGCCGCGGATCGATCCGACTCATGGGGGTATTATATCCTCCCCCGGTTTTCCGGGGGAGGGGGACCGCCGAAGGCGGTGGAGGGGTTCTGGTCGGCGCCAAGGCCCCTCCACCAGCTACGCTGGTCCCCCTCCCCTGCAAATGCAGGGGAGGATGAGCGTCACAGCTACGCTGGTCCCCCTCCCCTGCAAATGCAGGGGAGGATGAGCGTCACAGGATTTCCCGCACCACGTCCTGCGGGCGGCAGAGGCGGACGCCCTTGTCGGTTTCGACGATCGGCCGGTTGATGAGGATGGGGTGCGCGACCATTGCGTCCAGGACCTCGTCGTCGGTGACATCGAGCCGGGTGAGGCCGAGCTCCTCGGCGAGCGGCTCTTTGGCTCTGAGGCCCTGGCGCGGAGTCAATCCCGCCCGTTGGTACAGCCGCTCGAGTTCCTCGCGGCTCGGCGGGGCCTTCATATATTCGTGGATCGAAACGTCCGCGCCCGATTGGGTGAGGATATCGAGCGTCTTGCGGGACGTCCCGCACATTGGATTGTGATAAATTGTTGCTTTCATCGCGCGTAGGTTCCTGACTTTGAATCAACTAGTTAAATCAATGTTTAACCCGCTGTGGCGGGTTTTGGAAAAAACCTTTGTCGCGGTTGCGGAACGATGAGGCTAAATCGTCGTTCCTGCGACGTGGCATGCTCTGCCAAAGGGGGCGTTCGATCCCGCGAGCATGTTCCGAAAAGTTCAATAGAACGGGAGAAACACTATGCGTAAATCATTCCTAGCTGTTGCGCTGGCAAGCACGGTCGCGCTGAGTGCGTGCGCGGCAAACCGCACCAATGGCGATATCGCCCAGGGTGCGGCGGGCGGTGCTGTCGCCGGCGCGGCGGTCGGTGCTGTGGTTCCGGGCGTGAGCGTGATCGAAGGCGCCGCGGTTGGCGCAGCGATCGGCGGTCTCGCCGGTGCCGTGTGGGCCGACAACAACAATGACGGCTATGTCGACGGCTATGTGTCGAATGGCCAATATTATGCGGGCACTCCGCAGGGCTATGACCCGACCCTTCATCGCGTGGCCACTGGCGCGCTCGGCGGTGCCGCTCTCGGCGCGGTCGCCGGTGCGGTGATCCCGGGCGTCAGCACCCTCGAAGGCGCGGTTATCGGCGCTGCTGTCGGCGGGCTCGCCGGCGCAATCTGGGCCGATCGCGACAACGACGGACGGGTGGACGGTTATGTCTATAACGGCCAATACTATGCCGGTGGACCAACCTCTACAGCTCCCGCCCCGATGGCTCCTCCGCCGCCGACCCGCAGCGGTGAGCGCGGATAAGTCTGTTATCGGAGAAACCGTGACCAGTTTGCGTATTCAGTGCACCGGCCGTCGGCCGGTGCACTTTTTTCTGAAGAATGCCGGCGTCGCGTTGGGCCTCCTGGTCGCCGCGGCGCCGCTTGTTTCGAGTCCAGCCAGCGCGGCTCCGCCGACCGTAGTGGCGGGGATGGGCCTTGGCGATTTCTACAATGCCCGAAAGGGCGCGCCGCTGTGGTTCTCAGCAAATTCCGGCAGTGCCGCCCAAGGGCTGCTCGACCTGCTCAAGAACGCGAATACCGACGGCCTCGCGCCGGACCGCTACGGCGTTGCCGCGCTCGAACAGGCGGTGGCTGAGGCGTCGAGCGGGAAGCGCAAGGCGATCGAACGCGCCGACCCGATGCTGAGCCAAGCTCTTGCCAACTACGTCCTCGACCTCAAGCAGCAGCCCAATCTCGGGATCATCTACGTCGACGCGCAGCTCAAGCCGGCGATGCCGACGCCCCGAGCGATCCTCGAGCAGGCCGCTGGCGCGCCGTCACTCGACGGCTACGTCCGCACCATGGCCTGGATGAACCCGATCTACGGCCAGCTGAGGCAAGCCCTGGTCGATCACCGCTTTGCCAGCGACCATGAGCGCGAACTCCTCGAGCTCAATCTCGAGCGCGCCCGGGCGCTCCCCGCCGGAAAGGGCCGTTTCGTCCTGGTCAATGCAGCCGAACAGCGGCTCTATATGTGGGACGACCGCCAGCCGATCGATTCGATGCGCGTCGTCGTCGGCAAGCCCAAGAATCCGACGCCGCTGATGGCCGCCTACATCCGCTTCGCCAGCCTCAACCCCTATTGGTACGTGCCGCCCGATCTCGCCACGGAGCGAATTGCGCCCAATGTGGTCAAGCGCGGCCTCAAATATCTCGACGAGCTCGGTTACGAAGTGATGTCCGACTGGACTCGCGATCCGACGATCATCGACCCGAAAACGGTCGACTGGAAGGGCGTCGCGGACGGCAAGGTCGAGGTGATGATCCGACAGAAGCCGGGCCCGCACAATTCGATGGGCCGGATCAAGTTCATGTTCCCAAACGACGCCGGCGTTTACCTGCACGACAATCCGGAGCGCGAACTGTTCGAGCAGGCCGCGCGCCTGTACAGCGGCGGCTGCGTCCGGCTGGAGGACGCGTGGCGGCTAAGCCAGTGGCTGTTCCACCGCGAGCTGACCTGGGAGGGTGCGGGCACCGAGGAACCGGTTCCGCTCAATCCGCCGGTCCCGGTCTATATCACCTATCTGACCGCGATGCCGAACGGCTCATCGATCGCATTTTTCGACGACGTCTACGGGCGCGATAAGGCCAAGCTCGCGGAGCTTGAGGGCGGGGCGGGACCGGTCGCCAGCGCGAGCCGCTAGGGCCGCCACCAATTCGGATACCAGGTAAGGTCCTGGGCGACCGGCTGGCCGCCCGGATCCCGCGCCGGCCTGAAGCGGACATATTGTTCGGTGAGCTGACACATCAGCGCGTCGGCCGTCGGATTGCCGCTCGAGCGGACGATCCGGCAGTTCGAGGCGATGCCTTCCGGAGTGACCCTGATCGCGACCCCGACACTGCCGCGGTCCATGCCGCTGGCCGCGACAAGACGGCGATATTCGCGGTCCGGGATTTTCGTGATTTTCTGAGCCGGAGTGAATCCGTCTGACCCGCCGCCGCCGCGGCCGTTTCCGGAACCGCCGGCGCCTGTCCCAGTCCCGGAATTTGCAGCGCCGGCCGTCGTCGCGTTGCCCGTGCCGGCGATCTTCGCCGCCGGAATCGGCGAGGGTATCGGAAGCTTCGGCTGAGGCGCCACCACCGGTGTCGGTTCGGCCTTCTTGCCCGCGGCTCCCTCTTCGAGCCTGGCCTTTGGCCTGGATGAAGGCGGCGGGGGTGGCGGCGGTGGAGGAGGCGGGGGCTCGCGGATGTCGAAGGTCTTCAGGCTTTCGATGGCATGCGTGACAATCCGGCCGTTGAGTCCCGTGAGAATGATGGCGGCAAGCGCCGCGTGCACGGCGACCACGGCCGTGATCGCCTTGGCCTTGTCGGGCCGGTCAGCGGTTCCGCGATAGCTCGACATCGCAGGTCCTCATCCGACAAACGCTCGGCGCGGTGAAAGTATCAGCGCAGTTGGCTGGGGCCATAGCCGCCCGATTGCGGCCATGCGCAGAGGAATTGCATCGTCTTTCGGCTGCGGTATCTTTGGTGCCTGCGCTCGTCTACCAGCGGTCGTTCAGGAACTCGCCGACGGGCGTGGCTGTTGAAAGATGACGGACTCTCGATCGTCTGTTTCCCTTTGCGACGATGCGAGATGCCGAGCGAGTGAGATCAAATGCGCACCTGGTTTCAAAGACGGTATCTCGACCTCCTCGGGTCCATTTATATTTACAATGAGCACCGCGGCTACACGGCGCTCGATCGCGTTCTGGAAGCGGTCCGGGCGCGGTCCCCCGGCGATCGTGCGTTCATCGCCGCGATCGAACAGCATCGCGCCGACGAGCGAAAGCACTATCTGATGTTTCGCCGGTGGTTCGAAAAACGGGGCCAAATGCCGCTATTTGTCGACCGCATGTGCGGGCACATCGACCGTTTCGTCGAGATCATGTTCCGGTCGACCATCGACGATCTCGACACCCACAGCGTCATTGCCGAAGATCGGCTGTTCGAGAAGCTCTGCCGCGTGATTTCGCTGACCGAAAAGCGCGGATATCGTCAGGTCGAGGTCCTGCTCGAGCACCCAATCGTCCGGCAGGACCCGGGGCTCATGAAGATCTTCAAAATCATCAAGAAGGATGAGCCGAGCCATTGGGAGCCGTACGACGGCTGGCTCCGTGCGAACGGCAAACGCGACCCGAAATGGTGGGAGCGCGCAGTGGATTCGTTCATCCATTCCGAATTGCTGCTGTTGAAGCTGCCGATGCTTTTCCTCCATCCTCGGCTTGGGCGGCGGAGCGATTGGCCCGACGAGCACGACCGTGACGCCGCGATCCCGGGTGTCGTGCTCGCACGCGGTTGAGCCCAATTCCGAAGAACGGGATCGCCGGCACGAGCCATCCAGGGTTGAAACCAGGCCTCGCTCGCGCATGGGACGGCGAGGACAAGCCGTGGCTCGTCGTGATGGCAGCGGTAACCGCCGCCGAACTCATCTGGTGGATGATCGCCTGGTGGCTTGGAATAGCGCCCGCTCCGCACCTTGCGATCTATCTGGGCCTGGTCTTCATCGGCCTGGCGGCCGCCATGGGCCTTCGCCTTGCCCTCAGGCTGGCCCCGACCGGGGCGCCATGGCCGGCGGTCCTGACCGGCACAGCGCTGGTCGGAGTCGGCGCAAGTGCCTTCTTGCCGCTGAAATATGCAATTCCCCGCGAATTGCCCTTCTGGCTCGACCAGCCCATTGCGCTTGCCGAACGGAGACTGTTCGGGGCGGATCCCTGGGTTCTGCTCGACCGCCTGCTCGGCTGGGCGACGGTCCCAATGGACTGGCTCTACGGCTGCTGGCTGCCGGTGCAGTTGCTGGTTCTGTTTTCGCTCATTCTGGCACGACCGTCGCCGATCAAGTCTCGCGCCCTCATCGCCTACAGCCTCGCCTGGTTCCTGCTCGGTGCGGTGGCGGCAATGCTGCTCTCGTCCGC
>Ga0207712_10001794_pt1 | contig 14229 bp, 14 predicted proteins | sample KBSS44metaG_FD_184402 | JGI IMG/M metagenome (GOLD analysis project Ga0207712, IMG submission 184402) | Switchgrass rhizosphere microbial communities from Kellogg Biological Station, Michigan, USA - KBS S4-4 metaG (SPAdes) (version 2) | ecosystem: Host-associated > Plants > Roots > Rhizosphere... | reverse complement strand
GAACGCGGGCCGCTTCATCACCACGTTCGTTCCGGGCGCCACGCCGTTCGGAACGGTGTCGGTGGGGGCACGCGCGGATCTCCTCATCGTCGCGGCGAACCCGCTCGAGAATCTGACGACGCTACGGACGCCCGCGGCGGTCGTCCGATTCGGCCGCGTGTATTCGGCGCCGCAGCTCGACTCGATCCGCGTCGCGAAGTGAAAGGGTTCGGGCGTGAGCTCTTCGCTGCCCAGGACGCCACGGATGGCGCCCAACAATTCTTCGGGACGCGACGCGACTCTTTAAAGGTGAACGGCCCCGGGATGCTCCGCCGGGCAGAGCATCCCGGGGTCGTTCACAAAACTTCCCGCGCAGGGTTTTTTGCGGCGCCCTTCGCGTCCGTCGCTGCGAAGAACTCACCTCTGCGGTCTCCGCGCTCTCCGCGGTAAATCAACCACCACGCGACGATTCCTCATCGGCCCGCCGGGCGCTCTCCACTCGGAATGAGAGGCTATCGAATTTCAAGGGCTCTGACCCCTTGATCCCGGCGTTGACTCCGAAAGCGGCTGGTCGTTAGGCTCGAAGAAGAATTTCGGTCGAACATCGGCGAGCCCCGACATCGCCAGCCACGCCTCGATCGCCTTGGCGAGCGCGCGTTGCGCGTCGGGGTCGAGTCGCCCGAAACCCGCCACCAACCGGTCCTGAACGGTCTCCGGTGCTGTCGCGACGAGCGCCGCCCCGGCAGCGGTCAGCGTGAGCACGGCCCGGCGCCGATCCCGAGTGCTGGGCTCGCGCGCAACCAGCCCGCGCCTGACGAGACGCGCGACGACCTCGGAGACGGAGCTCTGCGTCGTGCGCGTGCGGCGCGCGAGGTCGCCGAGTGACTGCTCCGAGACGGCGTGGAGCTGACGGAGCACGAAGAGCTGAGCACTGCTCAGGCCGACGGCTCGCTCCGACGCGCTCGTGCCGAGGTGAAGCGCGTGCACGATGCGACGAAGACCATCCATCGCACGCCCCGCGAACAGCTCGGCGTCTGATCGCTCCATTAGAACCGCTCGCCCTGCGCCTCACGCGCCTGACTGCCGACCGGACGGATGCGTGACCACATCGTGAAGAAGAACATCAGCAGCCCGGCCACCTGAATGAGCCCGGCCGCCAGCGTCGCGAGCCGAAGCCACGCGGCGTCCACCTGCGAGCGTGCGAGCTCGCCGACGACGCGCAGCGCCGTCCCGCCACCGACCAGCCAGTAGGCCACCTCGGCCGCACGCGGTGAATAGCGCGTGTCCTCTTTGGCCGGCCGCGGGAAGAGCCAGAGCGCGACGCCGAGGATCATCATCATGACGAACCCCACGAGGATGGCGTGCGTGTGCGCGCTCACCAGGTAGCGGGACGGGAACCGCTGCAGCAGCTCGCGCTCCACCATCATCCACGCGCCGAGCCCGAGGCCTAACGCGAGGAAGGCGATGCCGGTCTTGAGGTAGCGGCGGACGAGCGAATGCACGGCATTACCTCGCGACGCGCCGGCGGAGCGCCGTCACCTCGGTGGAGGCGGTTACCTCGCTCGTGTCGGTGCGGCGCCGGGCCGGGCCGTCGATCGTACGCCACATGTTGTAGACGAACGTGTAGGCCGCGAGCCCTGACAGGAGTCCGCCGGCAGCCACGACGATCCGAGCTGGCATGGCATACATGGTCGCTGGCAACAGCGCGAGGCCAGCGACGAACAGCACGAGTCCGATGTTGGCGAGCCACCACTGCACGCCGGCGAGCCGCCGGCTGTGCAGCGGGTGTCCCGTGAACCGCGGAATCACATGGTACGCGACGCCGAAGATCATCATCGTCACGAACCCAAGGAGGTTCATGTGGAGATGCGCGGTCCGGTACACCGCCCATGCCGGATGCACAGCCATCCCAATGCCCAGCGAGACACCGGCGGCGAGCCAGGCGAGGCTCGCCTTGAGAAACGCCTTCACGAACCAGTCCATCAGCGTTGCCCGGTGCGGTCGCTCGCGGCGGCGGCCCGTGCGACGGTGACCGTCTCCGGCGCCTCCCGCGATCGGCTGCCTGGCCGCGGCGTGATCGTCGCGAGCAGCACGAGCTCCTCGGACTCGGCGCGCATGCCGTGCAGCTCGTTAGGCTCGAACACCACTGTCTGGCCGGGCGCGAGCGCACACTCGTCGTCGCCACCACGCGCGAAGCCTCGACCCGAGACGACCGTGAGCGTCACCATCGACGCGTTGCTGTGGGGCGGGACCGTCTGTCCCGGTGCGAGGCGAAAGACGATCAGCCGGGCGTCGGGAGAGTCGTGGACGACCGCCGTGGCCGGACGCGTCGGATTCGCCGCTACGGCGCCGGTCGCCACTCTCGGCAGGTCGATCAGTCTCATCGCGAGGGCCTCGGTTGGTCGATGATCCTGTCGAGCGCCGCGATGAGTGCGCCGAGGTCAGCGCCATCGCGACGGGCTGCCTCAGCGAGCGAGGCATCGCCGCCGCAGCAGGCGTCGATGCCGAAGGTGTTGAAGGCGGACACGGCCGCCGGGTGCTGCGCCAGGATCTCGTTCACCGTGGCGGCCGTGTCGATCGTCGGGAATTCGTTGGTCTTCGGCATGGTCGTTGGTCGCTCAGGCGGGATCGCTCAGTGAGACATCGTCGTGAAGTGCTTCGGCGTTCCCACCTGAATGATTCCCACCGCGCCCTTCTCGGCGTCCGCGAAGCTGTGTGTGACGAACGGGTAGAGGCCTTCGCCGCTCGCATCCTTGTCGAACACCGTCTCGAACACGGCGCCACCACCCGCGGGGACCATGTACGTCTGCACGCGTTCGAGCATGTGGTCGGGGTTGCCGTCGGGGTACACGCGATCGAACACCGCACCGACGATGTGGAAGTCGCTGTTGAAGGACGGTCCCGCGTTCACGACGAACAGTCTGACGCGATCGCCGACGTCGACCTTGAGCGGCGTCTCCTTGTACTGGCCGGCGCGTCCGTTGAAGACCACGTAGCTCGCGGTCTTGGCCATAGCGGCCTGCCAATCGGGTGTGAGCGCGCCCGTGGCCGAGTCCTTCTTCGCGTAGAACTCGCTCTGGACGAGGACGAACTCCTTGTCGGCCTTCGTGTCCCAGCCGTCCTTCGGGTCGACGATGATCGCGAAGTACATCCCCTGCATGATGTGCATCGTCACGGGGGGTGTGCCGCAGTGCACCATGTAGGCACCGGGATCCTGCGCGGTGAACTCGAAGCTGATCGTGTCACCCGCGTTGATCGTTCGGTACGCGATGTTCGCTGGAATGCGGGCGGAGTGGAAATCGATGGAGTGTGGCATCTGGGCCTTGTTGACCACCTTGATGCGCACCCGGTCGCCCTCACGAACGCGAATCACGGGGCCCGGCACGGTGCCGCCGAACGTCCATCCCTCGTACTTCACGCCCTTGGCGATCTCGATCGTGTCGTGGGTGATCGGAATGATGAATTCCTTGACCGACGGATCGGTGACGGGCGCGACGCGCGCGTTGTAGGCCGGCTGCGTGGCGGTGATCGTCTTGCCGAAATCGACCCGCTCGATGGCCGAGTCCGGTCGCGCTGCCGAAACGAAGAGCCAGGTAGCGGCGACGGCCGAGAGAGCGACGGTCGAAGAGATGAGCGTACGGGACTGCATGGTTGCCTCCCAGAGAGTTCGCGTTCGTCTACGGAGGCAAATTGCTTCGGCCCCGATGCATTCTCGGTCGGTGAACCACGGATTCTGTGTCGGGTGATCTCGCCCTTCGAGGCGCTGGCGGTGTCGGGGAATTCACCACGCAGGGCTTCGGTCCGCAGGCGCTCGAGAGACGCGGATGACCGGTCCGCCTCGTAGAACTCGTTTCGAAGGCGAGGGTTAGGCGCTGCCGGCGAGGCTGAGTCCGATAGGCCTCCCCATTGCTTTCCATCCGGCCCGTCGCCTCGCGATGAAGGCCGCAGCGCCGAATCCGCTGAGCGCGACCGTCCAACATCATCGAGTGGATGGGGACCTGACGACAATGAGGAACCAGGCAATGCGAGCACTGAGAGCACTGTTCCCGAGCCGGCGTCTGTGGTGGCGGGATGCCGCGTCCGTGCGACGCGCGATGCGGATATGGCTGGCGACCGGAAGCGTCCCGGTGGCGCACATGGTCGCCGAGCTGGATTGGACGACCGAGTTTCCGCCGACGCGCTGACGACATGCCTGTGCTGCCGACTCACGGTGCGCGTGTGAGCTACACGCGCACCGGCACCGGCCCGCCGGTGCTGCTGATTCAGGGCGTCGGCGCGATCGGCGACGCGTGGCGTCCGCAGATCAACGGGTTGCGCGACCGCTTCAGCCTCATCGCGTTCGACCATCGGGGACTCGGGGCGAGCACGATGACCGAAGGCACGCTGAGCATCGAGGCGATGGCGGATGACGCGCGGGCGATCCTGGACGCCGAGGGCGTCGACCGCTGTCACGTGGTCGGCCACTCGATGGGCGCCCTCATCGGGATACAGCTTGCACTCACGTGTCCCGATCGCGTTCGGAGCCTGGCGCTGCTCTGCGCGTTCCCGAATGGTCGACTTGGCGCGCGCCTGACGCGCGACACGTTCCTGACGGCGGTACGGACGCGAATCGGGACGCGCACCATGCGGCGCAATGCGTTCCTGTCGCTCGTGCTGTCCGAGGCGGGCCGGCGCCTCACGGACCGCGTGTGGATGGCGAAGGAGATGGCCGACATGTTCGGGCACGACCTCGCGGATCAGCCGCGGATCATGATGCAGCAGCTGCGCGCCATGTCACGCTATGATCCGGGGTGGCGTTTGCGGTGTCTCGCCGCGGTGGGAACGCTCGTCGTGAGCGGAAAGGAGGACCGCATCGCTCGGCCCGAGTACGGCCGCATGCTCGCGGCCGCGATTCCGGGCGCTGCCTACGTGGAGCTCGACGGCGCCGCGCACGCGGTGTCGATCGAGTCGTCGGCGCTGATCAACCGGCTGCTCGCCGAGCATATGACGCACCTCGCGCGCAGCACGGCGTCGTAGGCCCCCGTCAGCCTTGGCGTAGGCGGGCAGGCATCAGCGCTGACGTCAGGCATCAACGACGAAGAGGGCCGGATTGGTATTGGGTTGCCGAGGTCGTTTCCATTTTCGTTCGGCTCGTTGCGGGTCCGCAGTGTCCCTGCCGCGATCGATCCGTCAATTTTTCGTTGTTTCCGCCCAATCCGGTTCTCCTCCCGTCGTTGAAGTTGCCTGCTCCGACGTACGGAGCCCGCGACAACAGAGCCTCGTAGTTCGGAGCCCGTATTGACCACGTGGATGATATCACGTATCTTATCATCCAACCGGTCAATGGCTGCGCCGCCGGTGTGGCGCGCCCCCGGTCTCCCTCAGCGAGGCACTGCTCCCATGGCCACGAAGAATGCTGTATCCGTCAACGTTGCTCCGCTCGCGGACCGTGTCGTGGTGCGGTCGCTCGAGAGCAACGAGCAGACCCGCGGTGGACTGTTCATTCCCGACACCGCCAAGGAAAAACCACAGGAAGGCGAGATCCTCGCCGTGGGCCCTGGGCGCTTCGATGACGGGAAGCGGGTCCCGATGGAAGTGAAAGTCGGCGATAAGGTCCTGTTCGGGAAATACAGCGGCACTGAAGTCATGATCGACGGCGAGTCGCTCCTCATTCTGCGCGAGACTGACGTCCTGGCCGTGCTGACCTGACGACGTCAGCCCGGTCGCCGACGCGTCCCGGGCCCCGTACCACCCGGCGTCACCGCACGCCGCCGCTCATCCTGTCCTGACGCTCTCTCCACATACAAGGACTCCGTATGGCTGCCAAGGAACTGCAGTTCAACACCGACGCACGTGCCGCTCTCAAGCGCGGCGTCGACAAGCTCGCCGACGCCGTGAAGGTCACGCTCGGCCCGAAGGGCCGAAACGTCGTCATCGACAAGAAGTTCGGTGCCCCGACCGTCACCAAGGACGGCGTCACCGTTGCCAAGGAGATCGAGCTCGCCGATCCGCTCGAGAACATGGGCGCGCAGATGGTCAAGGAAGTCGCGACCAAGACGTCCGACGTCGCCGGCGACGGCACCACCACCGCCACCGTGCTCGCCCAGGCGATCGTGCGTGAAGGATTCCGCAACGTCACCGGTGGTGTGAACCCGATGGCGCTCAAGCGCGGCATCGATCGCGCGGTTGCCACCGTCGTGGACGAGCTGAAGAAGATCTCGGTGCCGACCGCGGGCAAGAAAGAGATCGCCCAGGTCGGCGCCATCTCGGCGAACAACGACCGGGAGATCGGCGATCTGATCGCTGAAGCGATGGAGAAGGTCGGCAAGGACGGCGTCATCACCGTCGAGGAAGCGAAGGGTCTGGAGACGACGCTCGAGACCGTGGACGGCATGCAGTTCGACCGCGGCTATCTCTCGCCGTACTTCGTCACCGACCCGGACAAGATGGAAACCGTGCTCGAGGACGCGCTCGTGCTCATCCACGACAAGAAGATCTCGTCGATGAAGGACCTGCTGCCGGTGCTCGAGAAGGTCGCGCAGATGGGCAAGCCCATGCTCATCATCGCCGAGGACGTCGAGGGTGAGGCGCTCGCGACGCTGGTCGTGAACAAGCTCCGCGGCACGCTGCGTGTCGCCGCCGTGAAAGCCCCGGGGTTCGGCGACCGCCGCAAGGCGATGCTCGAGGACGTGGCCGTGATCACGAATGGCAAAGTCATCTCGGAAGAGATCGGCTTCAAGCTCGAGAACGCGGTCGTCAGTGACCTCGGCACGGCCAAGCGCATCGTCATCGACAAGGACAACACGACGCTCATCGATGGGGGCGGCGACTCGGACAAGATCCAGGGGCGCATCAAGGAGATCCGCGCGCAGATCGACAAGAGTACGTCGGACTACGACAAGGAGAAGCTGCAGGAGCGTCTCGCGAAGCTGGCCGGCGGTGTGGCCGTGATCAACGTCGGCGCCGCGACCGAGAGCGAGATGAAGGAGAAGAAGGCTCGCGTCGAGGACGCGCTGCACGCCACGCGTGCGGCGGTCGAAGAGGGCATTGTCCCGGGCGGCGGCGTCGCGTTCATCCGCGTCCAGTCGAAGCTCAAGACGCTCAAGCTCGACGAGAGCGACGAGCAGATCGGCGTGGACATCGTCCGTCGCGCCCTCGAGGAGCCGATTCGGATGATCGCCCAGAACGCCGGCGCCGAGGGCTCGATCGTCGTGGAGAAAGTGCGCAGCTCGAAGGAGACCAACTTCGGCTACAACGCGCTGACGGACACGTACGAGGATCTGGTCGCGGCCGGCGTGATCGACCCGACGAAGGTCGCGCGTACGGCACTGCAGAACGCCGCATCGATCGCCGGCCTGCTGCTCACAACGGAAGCCACGATCGTCGAACGGAAACAGGACAAGCCAGCGCCTGCGGCGGCGAACGGCATGGGTGGGATGTACTAGCACTGGGCCAGCACACTCGGAGACTGACATGGTCGGAATCAAAGTCTCGGAAGAAAAGCGTCGAGAGGAAATTCTCCGAGCCGCGTACGACGTGGCGGCTCGGCAGGGCCTGGAGGCGCTGACGCTCCGCGCGGTCGCCGCGCGTGCCGACGTGAGTCACGGGACCGTGTTGTTTCACTTCAAGCGGAAGCACGAGCTCGTGAGCGGGCTGCTCGATCGCGTGATGTATGCGACCGCGGTACTCCGAATTCCCGACACGGTCGCGCAGATCACGCGGCCGTCGGAACGAATGCACGCGCTGCTGCGCACCGAGATGGACCGTCTCTCCATCGATCCGCGGCACTTTCGTCTCTTTCTCGATTATTGGGCGTTCGGCGTGCGAACCGCCTCGATCCGGCAACGCGTTCGAGCGGCGCTGGAGGCGTACCGCAGCGCGTTCAGGGATCTGGCCGAGGTGGTGATTGCGGCAGGAGGAAGTTCATCGTCAAACGGTAGCATCACGCCGAGTACCCGCACGACACCCGTCACCGCCGATGGCGTCACCGCCGTAGCCGTGAGCCTCATTCACGGGTGCGCGCTTCAAGCCGTGATAGATCCCAAGGGATTCGACGTTCGGCAGCACTTCGATGCGGCGGCTCAGATGCTCGATCGTCTGTCGGACGGCGGCGCTGTGTTCGTCGAGCAGTGAGCGGGCGTTAGGCGCACAGGTGAAGATCAAGCCGTGTGACAGGAGGGGCGACGGTCGGACAGACCGCCGCCCCTCTCGCATCCCGCGAACTGCCAACAGCAAACGGCAGACAGGGTCGGCCCACCGCGCATTCGCCGGCCGACAAGGTCTGGCTCTGGCGTGACAAGATCGGGCGGTTGGCCAGGCTAGCCGCTAAAAGTTGCTAATGCGCGGCGCGTTGTGCCGCGACGTAGTCGCGCAGCACGTCTGCCTCTGTCTCGAGCTGCCGAAGCCGATCCTTGAGCAGGTCGCCGACCGAGAGCACGCCGATGAGCTTACCGTCGTCGAGCACCAAAAAGTGTCGCTGTCGCTGCACCGTCATGCGATGCATCGCGTCTGCGATCGCGTCGTCGGCATCGCAGGTGGGCGCCGGGCGCATCAGGTCCTGAACACGACGCGAGCCAAACGCGAACGGCGTTTCGTGCGCGGCGCGAACGACGTCGCGCTCGGCGAGAATCCCGACGACGCTGCCGTCGTTGGCGAGCACCGGCAGACCGCCGATGTTGTGTCTCATGAGCAGGTGGATTGCCGTGCTCAGCTCGTCTTTCGCCTGAACGGTGATGACCGTGTCCGACTTGGCGCTAATCAGATCTCGAACGCGCATACGTGCCTCGAATTCCCTCATCCACCCATCCATCAACAAGCGGCGCCGGGAGTGAGGTATCAACCCGGGCGTACCACAGATACTATCTCGTTTGTCGGCCGTTTCCCACTGATACGAAAGACGGACGACAAAGTGGGTGGAGGGAACAAGAAGCGGACCCGACGATATGGCTACGTGAACTCCGACCGTCGCGCGCAACTCACCAGGAGCCCGGGCTCCCGAAGCGGTTGGACGTCCGTACGTCGGCTAGCGGTCGGAGCGGTACCTGCTGCCCGGTCAGGAGGAATTGCTCGAGGGCCGTCGCGTCGACCGTGGGCCGGAGCCGCCTCCGCTCTTCGGGCGTCAACCGCGCCGCATTGAGCTCGGAACAGGCGGATACACGCGCCCTAGTCAGCCTGAAGCGCAGTCTTGGGATCAAGCCTGGCCGCGCGCAGCGCCGGCACCCAGCTCGCCACGATCGCCACGCAGACGAGCACCACGGTCACCGTGCCGAACACCACCACATCACGTGGAGACTGGTCGAACAGCAGCGGACCGATCCATTTCCCCGCCGCCAGCGCAACGCCAGTTCCGATCGCGACGCCCGCCAATGCGAAGCGCAGGCTCTCCATCACGACGAGTCGCACGACGCCGAATCGCCCGGCACCGAGTGCGAGGCGCACTCCCAACTCGTGCTTTCGTTGCGTGACGTTGTAGGCGATCACGCTGTAGAGGCCCACCGCCGCGAGCACGAGCGCCAGCACACCGAAGGCCGTGAAGAGCGTCGCTCCAACGATCCAGGAACGCATCTTCGCGCCGACAATGCTCCCCATCGGATTGACCGTGACGAACGCCGTCCCCGGCATCTCGCGCTGCAACGCTCGGCGCAGCGGCTCCGCGATCGCGCTCGCCTCACCAGCCGCGCGCACGAAGAGACCGCCTTCCTGTGGTTTCCACTGCAGCGCCGGCATGTAGTAGAAGAAGAGCTTCAACTCCGGCTCGATCGACTCGGAGTGAATGTCCTCGGCCACACCGACCACGTATCGGCACGGCGGCATGGAATCGAGGCCGACCCTCACGCACTGGTCGATCGGGTCCTTACCGGGCCAGAGCGCGTTCGCCATGGACTCGCCAACGACCATGACCGGGCGCGTCTCGCCGCGGTCCGTGGTCTCGAAGCCGCGGCCACGCAATATCCGCGTCCCCATCGCGGCGAAGTATTCGGCCGACACCGCATTGGTGTGGAACTCGCCGAGCGCTCGTACGGAATCGACGCCCGCCACTCGGAGCGGATAGGACGACATCCCGGCGAACGGAATCGACTCTCGAAGCGAGGCGTGCGACACGCCGGGAACACTTTTGGCCGCTTCGAGGAGACGAAGTCGGAGCGCGACGGTTGCCGCGCTGTCGAGCCGCACGTCACGCATTTCGAGCTCGACGACGAGCACCGAGTCCGCGTCGAAGCCGAGCCGCACATCCCGCACGTTCCGCAGGCTTTGCACGAACAGCCCCGCGCCAACGAGCAGGACCACGCTGAGCGCGCTCTGCAGAAGAAGGAGGGACGTGCGAAGGCGCGAGCGCCCGTGGGTCCCCTCACGCGGGCCCGACTTGAGATCGGCGACGAGGCTCGTGCGCGCGAGCTGCGCCATCGGCGCCATCCCCGTGACCAACCCGATGCCTAACGCGATGAGGGCGGAGAAGCCCAGCGTTCGCGCGTCGGTGATGATCGACACCGGCTCCGTGCCGGGGAGAAACGTGGCGCTGAGCACTCGTCCGCCCCAGACCGCGAGCGCGACACCGGCCGCGCCGCCCACGAGTGCGAGGATGACGCCCTCGGTGAGCAGCTGGCCGAACAGGCGACGGCGACTCACGCCGAGCGCAAGGCGTACGGCGATCTCGCGACGGCGGCGGATCGCGCGCGCCAACAGCAGGTTCGCGACGTTCGCCGCCGCGATGAGGAGGACGATGACGGTGACGCCGGCGAGCCACCTGGCGGGCCTGAGCGCGCTCGACGGTTCCGGTCCACGCTCGGCCAACACCGATGCCGCTACCGCGCGTGGACGAAGCCTGTCCAACGGTGCGCCGGCCGGATTTCCCTGATACTGTGCCTGGTAGCTTCGACGAAGCGCGTTGGTCAGATCAGCCGAGGCCTGCGTGATCGTCACGTTAGGCTTGCGGCGGACGATCGGGTCGATGCCAAACGAGTGACCGTACGTCGTCGCCCAATCCGGCGGACCCTCGCTGCGCGCGTACGTCGCCAGGGGGACGAACGCGACCGGCGGGCGATACGGCCACAGTCCGACGAAACCTTTGGGCGCCACGCCGATAATCGTGTACTCGACGGCATCGATGCGCAGCGTGGCCCCCAGCACATCACGACGCGCGCCGAACTGCGTCGTCCAGAGCGCGTGGCTCAGCACGGCGACGGGTGCCGGATCCGGTAGCGCATCTTCGGTGGGCGTGTAGTACCGGCCGAGCACCGGTGGCGCGTCGAAAAATCCGAAGAATCCGGCGCTCACGATCGCCACGCTCCGGACGCGCGTCCCCTCTCCCACACCGACGGCAAGACCCTTGAGCCTGACCCCGGCCGCCTGCGAGAAGGCGGTGGAGTAACGGGCCATGTCCGCATAACGAGCGTACTGTCCGCCCGTTCCGCTCTCCTTTCCTTGAGACGTCCGGTACATGTAGACCTGTTGCACGGTCGACGGGTCGACCATGAACGGCGGCGGGCGGAACAGTAGGCGATCGATCAGCGAGAACATCGCGGCGTTCGCCCCGATCCCCAGCGCGAGCGTCAGCGCCACGCCGATGGTGAACGTCGGGTTGCGACGTAGGTCGCGTATCGTGTACGTCGCGTCCTGCCAGAGCGCCTCGAGCGATGGCCAGAGCCATACCGCTCGGGCCTCCTCGCGCATCACCGTGTCGTTGCCCATCGTGCGCCGTGCTTCGATCCGCGCGGCGGCCGGCGACATGCCACGCGTTATGAGATCCTGCTCGACCAGTGCGCGGTGGAACTCGACTTCGTTTACCAGATCGGCGTGATGCGACGAGAGTCGCAGCCAGTAGGCGAGACGGCGAACGATGCGCATGGGCGGTCGTCCCCTCAGGCGAGCTCCAGAACCAGTCGAATGGCCGCGACGATCCGCTCGAACTCGCGTTCCTCCGCGGCAAGCTGCTTGCGGCCCGCGGGCGTCAGCGTGTAATACCGCGCGCGGCGATTGTTGTCCGACACGCCCCACTCGGGCTTGACGTAGCCGTTGAGCGTTAGGCGCTGCAGCGCGGGATAGAGCGAGCTCTCGCCGACCTGAAAAACGTCGCGGGAGAGCTCCTTCACTCGCTGCGCGATGCCGTAGCCGTGGTTCGAGCCACGAACGAGCGTGCGCAGGATGAGCAGATCGAGCGTGCCGGGGAGCAGCTCGGCGGGCGGAGCAGATGGCAGTGCGTGCTTCCATCGATAGACGATGGGAAACTCTGCGCGCGTCTCCGATTTGTCAAGCCCCATCGATAGACGATGGGAGCGGCCGTCCGTCGAACCGGGCGGGCGAAATGTTCTCTCGCACTCCGGCCTACGGCGACGACAGAAGGCGGCGATATCGCGGGTCGCGGACCCACGCGAGCGCCGGGTCGCGATGCAGATGGAGCTGGAAGTGGACGTCGTCCCGCGGCGAGAACGCGGCGAGCCAGCGATACGCGCGCGCCGTGTCGCCCGCTGACGAGAAGGCGTGGCCGAGCCACACCGCCTCGTGTCTCGTGAGGCTCGTCGAGTCCACCAGTCGCTCCGCGGTCAGCGCGAGCCGGCGCGAGCCGGCGCGGTCGCCCTTGAGCGCAGCAATCCGAGCCGCGTGGCTGAGGGGGGCGACGCGCCCTCGGCCCTGTACGACGCTATTCAGTGCCAGGAGATGCCGCTCGGCGAGCCGCCAATCGCGCGCCTCGATCGAGAGCAACAGCGCGGCAGCGCGGGCGAGCTCGTAGGTCGGCTCGATCGCCAGCGCGCTGTCAGCCCACTTGAGGCCGTTCGCGGGAGAACCGGCCCCATGATAGTGCAGCGCGAAAAACGCCAGCGCCTCGACGTTCGTCGGGGCGAGCGCGACGGCCCGTTCGTACGCGACCCGCGCGCCCGCACTGTCGAGCAGGTCTTCGCGCGCGCGGCCGAGGAGGAACCAGGCCTCGCCGTTGGTCGAGTCGGCGGCGAGCGCGCGTTTCAGATCGTTGATGACCCCTGTACGCGACGTCGGCTCGACACTCTCCATGACGCGTGCGCGCGCCACCCAGACGTCGGTGGCGCTCGAGTCCAGCGTCACCCCGCGCCGGCTCGCGTTGAGGGCGAGCGCGAGCAGCGAATCCGGCGACGCGCCAGGGATGGTGAAGCCAAACAGCAACGCCATCTGTGCCGTGCGCGCCAACCCCGACCACGCGAGGGCGAACCCGGAGTCGCGCTCGATGGCGCGAGAGAACTGCGAGAACGCTTCGGCCACACCCGCGGCGTTGCGGGTCGCCAGGTTTGCCCGGCCGTGCCTGTAGAGCGTGAACGCGAGCGAGTCCTGCGTCAGTCGGGGCCCGCGGGTCGCCGGGCGTCGCCACATTGTCGATGACGCGGCAGCCAGCGCGACGGCGGCGGCCGCGCCGGCCCAGAACAGTGGCCGCACCCACTGCGTCATTGACTTTCGCGTTCCGTCATCGATGGCGTCGGCGAAATCGCGCGCGTCGGCGAAACGGTCGGCCGGATCGGCGGCGAGCGCGCGCAACACGGCGCGGGGCAGCGACGGTGGGATGGCACCGGCTGTCTTGAAGCTTGGGACGCCGCGCGGCGGCGCGCCTTCGAGCATCTCGTAGACCACACAGCCGAGCGACCAGATGTCCGTGCGCTGGTCGACCTGATCGCCGATCGCCTGCTCGGGACTCATGTACTGTGGCGATCCGACCGCGATCCCGGTGCCCGTGAAGTGTTCGCCGCGCGTAAACGTCGGCGCGGCGATCCCGAAGTCGGCGAGGAGGGTGTTCCACGACGCTCGGGTCTCACCAGGCGAGTAGCCCGCGAGCAGAATGTTTTCCGGTTTCACGTCGCGATGCACGATCCCGTGCCTGGCCGCGTAGGACAATGCCTCGGCAACCTCACGAGCGATCTTGCGTACTTCGTCGAGGTCGAGGCGCGGTTGAGCGGTCAACCGATGGCGCAGGGAGATTCCTTCGATGAACGGCATCACGTAGTACAGGAGTCCATTTGCGTCGCCGGAGTCATACAACGCGAGGATATGCGGATGCGACAGGCTGGCGGTGACGCGAATCTCGCGCAGGAAGCGGTCGCGCCCGACCGTCGCGGCAAAATCCGGGTTCATGACCTTGATGGCGACGATCCGCTCGTGGCGGAGATCAACAGCGCGATAGACCGTCGCCATGCCGCCGCGTCCGACAAGCTGCTCGACGCGGTAGCGGTCGCCGAGGGCGTCGTTCAGGGGGCCAATCATGGTGTCTGATGTACCGGGTGAGCCGACGAGGCGCCAGAGCGGCCCGCGAGG
>Ga0207712_10001784_pt1 | contig 14298 bp, 8 predicted proteins | sample KBSS44metaG_FD_184402 | JGI IMG/M metagenome (GOLD analysis project Ga0207712, IMG submission 184402) | Switchgrass rhizosphere microbial communities from Kellogg Biological Station, Michigan, USA - KBS S4-4 metaG (SPAdes) (version 2) | ecosystem: Host-associated > Plants > Roots > Rhizosphere >... | reverse complement strand
ATTCTTATTAATAAACCGGGTGATTTTTAAATTTGGCATCGGTAAAACTTATTAATGATGTTTAATCGTATTGCGAGACGTTATGGAAAGGATTCTAAACTCCAGAAACCCGAAAACACCATACTCAATATTTGTAAGAATGAGTTCAGAAATATGGCCATGCTTGACATTGGAGTTGGTGGAGGAAGAACTTCTTTGCATTTTATGTCTTTGGTGGGGCGATATGTTGCCATTGATTATTCTGATGAAATGATCCAGGTTTGCAAGAATAGATTTCCGGAGAATAAGGATCAATTTAAAATTGCTGATGTCCGTGACCTTTCAGCTTTTGATGAAAATTCTTTTGACTTTGTATTGTTCAGTTTTAATGGGATAGATTATATTTCACACCAGGACAGGCTAAAAGCTTTTTCCGAAATAAAACGAGTTCTAAAGAATGACGGATTTTTTGTTTTCTCCTCTCATAATTTACAAAGCGATACTTTATCAAAAATTAATTATTCACTTAATCCCGTTAAGTTATTGGAGAACGTCATTAAATTTATTTATATCAAATTCAGTAACAACAATATTGAAGATTTAAGGCGAAAAGGTTATGCATTAATAAAAGATGGGGGGCATTTTTTTAAATTAAAGAATTATTATATCAAGCCGCAAATGCAAGTTTCACAATTGTCTGAATTAGGATTCCGTCATATAAAATTATATTCACTTTATTCGGGCGATGAAATAACTTCAGGATTTGAAGCAGTAAAGGATCCCTGGGTATATTATACTTGTACCAGTTAAGCTACCTGTTCAATGATTAGAACAAGACGAATATTTTTTATTGGAATAGATGATGTTTGGTTTGATAAACCAGGATTTATTAATTCGAAAAAATCAATTTCTATTTTACATACACAACTGGAAATTGAAAGAAAAAAATACTCAGTACGAGTGATCGAGAAGACTTTTTTAATTGATCTACGACATCCTATTGATAAAATATTTAATGCATTCGAACCTAAGTCAGCAAGGTATCCAATTCGAAAAGCTGAAAGAGACGGTATAATTGTAAAAAAGGCTACAACTGAAAAAGACAGGCAGGATTTCATTTCTTTTTTTAAACAATTTTCAGAGCAGAAGAAAATACCAAATATTAAAGAGGATGATTTGCAGTGGCAGGATATTTTTTGTGCATATTCTCCTGGCGGGGAGTTTATTGGAGGTGCATCATTTATAAAGGCAAATGATAAGACTGTCTACCGTTATAAACATGGTGCTACGAATTATACAGGCAATGCTAATGATTTGTTGTTATGGCATGCGATCCAACATTCAAAGGAAGCGGGATTTGTTTTTTTTGATTTGGGTGGGGTCAGGGTTAATCAAAATAAAAACAGTTATTACTACAGGCATTATAAGTTTAAAGAGAAGTTTGGAGGAGTTATTTCGGATTTTTATACATACATAAAAATAAAAAAACCTTTGAGTTACTTCATGATAATCCCAGATTTATTTGTAAAGTTGTTTTTTAAAGATGATTATACCAGCTTCATAAACTTTCTAAGTCGAATTAAAATTATGCGATGAAAAAAGTATTGTTAAAAACCCTGCTTCGCATATCAGTTTCTGCACTTTTGATTTTTTTGCTATTGCGCAAAACTGATTTTTCGGCTATTTTAAATACAATGCATAATTTTTCACTTACGAATTTACTTGCGGCATTCTTGTTGTTTTCTTTTACGTTTGTTATACTTGCTTATAAGTGGAAAATATTATTGCCCGAACAATCTTTATTCATACTCATTAAGACAATCCTGATCGGACATTTTTATTCAACAATTTTGCCCGGTCAAATTGCCGGTGAAGCGGCGAAGGCCTATACGCTTGGAAGGGGAAAGAAAAATGCTGAAGTTATTGCTGCGTCAGTTCTGATAGATAAAATAACGGGGTTGTTGGGATTGTTGATCGTAGGCATTTCGGGATTATTTTTTTCAAGGACAGTCGTTCCTCCCACTTTAACCATAAGTCTCATTATCGCAACTTTCTTAGTTGTTTTGAGTCTGGTACTGATCCAGGTCAAACTTATTTTTACAAGTATTTTAAAGATCTTTAATTATTTAAAATCTGTTTTCCCAAAAGCAGGAAAAGTATTCAGCCAGATTGAACTTTTGATCCATGCCTGGAGAATGTATTCACAGAAAAGCAAAATTCTTTTTTATAGCATTTTATTTGGAATAGCCTACCAGGTTGTAAGCATTTTTACGAGTATGCTATTGGCAGGTGACTTACACATTTCGGTTTCTTTTTTTGACTGGAGTTGGATCGCTGCATTTTTATCATTTGCCCTTCTTATACCACTAAGTATTGGCGGAATTGGCATAAGAGAAGGGACGTTGGTAGGAGTTCTTGCAATCGTTGGTGTGATTCCTGCAAATGCTCTTGCCTTGTCTTTTTCTCTTTTTGCGTTTACTCTTATTTACGCGATAGTTGGGGGTATTGTAGCAAATAGTTCAATGTTTAAAAAAGTAAAAAGCTAGTGAACTTATATTTTAGCTGATGCTTTCGGTATCTCACTTTTTGATTTTCTTCGTTGCGAAAACCAAATAAAGAATAGAAAAAGACAAATACTTACGGCTGAAGCAATCGCACCTTCTTTCATTAAAGGAGCACTATATTTTAATTCGACAGTATGCTCGCCTTTATCCAATAGTAAGCCCATGAAGCCTATGTTAACCATTTCAATATTGGTTTTCTTACCGTCAACGACGGCCGCCCAGCCTTTGTCAAAAGGTATTGAAAAGAATAATAGTTTTTTGTTTTTCAAATTGATCGTTCCTTTAATTATATTATTACTCTGTTCAATTATTTTCAATGTGTCTGCTTTTAGTATACTGGTATAATTTGAATAGTCATTGAAAGTGAAATTGTTAGTTGTATCCTTTAAATCGAGACTGCTAAAATCTTTAAATTTTTTCTTTTTATCATTATCGATCACAAATGCTTTAAGTAATGAAAGATCCATTTGTGTAGTAGATAGTCCTGAAAAAATTTGTGAAGGGATGTATTTATCATAAGTAAATCCTAGTGGCAGGGAATATCTGTTCTTGTAGACACTTACATTTCCAAAAGTTGTTAAAGAATCAAAACCCAATTGTGCGACATGTATGGATGGATCTTTACTCAGCGTGTATTTAACACTTGCAAAAGATTGCAGGATCGGCCTTGATATGAGCCCTGTTGCCCATCTTGATGCAGTTTCATCTTTCTTATCAATAATATTTACTTCCTGCAAAAAATGAATATAGTTCAACTGGTTGAAAGAGAGATATGACCTTGTTCCATAATATTGTTGTACATCTGCATCGTTCAAACTTCCATGCATGGCAGGTCCGGAAGAATAGTACTTGTTTATTCTGTAGAAGCTATGATCATTGGATTTAAGATAGGCCACGGCATCAACTGTATAATCATTATACCCTGTCTTTTCTTTCAGCTCTTTATTTGTAATAACATCTCTCTTGTTTACAGTTAAACCGGAAAAATATACTACTTCAACTGAAACAGAAAGAAAAAGTATTAGTTGCAAGATCAACTTTGATTTTGAAGTACTAAGAAAATAAAGGATCCCGGAATTGATCACCAGGAAAAATGTTGCAACATTTCTTAGATCATTATCAACCGGATTGCCGTTATTGAAATAAGGATAGTAAAGCAATATTAAAAGCGTAACCAATGTTCCGATAAGGAGTATTAAATTAATTCTTGATTTCTTCAAAATAAAATTTAACGCTTGTATGCTCAAAAACAAGACGCCTACAGACATAAACAATGAAAGTGTTCTGAAATAATCACCCTGAAACAAAAAAAACATGTATCGGAAAAATGGAAATACTACGGGAATAATAAACAGTAATATGCAAGCACCATATAAGATTTTGCGCTTTTTATCTACGAAGATAAATATCTGTGGCGCTAATAATAGAGAGACGAGTCCTGTATAAGTCAAGGGAGATTCAAGGTAGTTGGTCCAGCCTTGAAAGTCGTTTCCCGTGCCTAAGATATCGGTCGAGAAAGTTCTGAAGATAAAGGATATTCCCTGTAGAATTGAAGTAGAGGCGAATATAGGATTTGAAGAAAGAGAGCTTGCATAAGATACATCACCACTGCCCCGGGGGCTTTCTAATATTTGCAATACCTGGCTAAAGAAGAATACAGAACTCAAGGCAATGCCAACCAAACCTAAGCCGGCTAATTTTAAGAAAAAAAACCCGATTTTTTTTATGTCTCGTCCTTCTTCAACATAACGGACTATTGCATAAAAGAAGATAAAAAGGGCACTTAAATAAACACTGAAAGGAGATGATGCAGCAATAATAGCCACTGCAATTGGTAATAAATACCAGATATTTTGTTTGAAAAATTTTTCAAAAGCTAATAGAAAAAAAATGAAATAAATTGCTTCAGTTGAATAAGTGAACCAGCAGATCCCTATTGTCATATAAGCGCAAAAGGCAAACAATACTGCCCCAAGCAGGGATGAATATTTTGATATACCTAGTGTTTTTAAATAGTAATAAAATAGTATACCTGCTGATAGTATTTTGAAAAAGTGCACAAAGGACATTGCTGTTGCAATTCCATCTTTGTCAAAGAAATAATAAACCCAGGTAAATATATCCCAGCCTAAGAAAGGATATAAATTTTGACCCATACCCTGGCTAAAAGACCATTGAGGTACTCCTTGTTTCCACATATCGGAGAGTTGCACTAAAACAGGATAGTAAACATTTATTGTATCACTGCCAATATCTTTATAAAGCATTGTTTTTTGTAAGAGTAAAAAATCTTTGAGCAAAAAAAATGCAAGCAAAAAAAGTAATCCCCATACCCAATAGATCTCTTTACCTTCATAAATACCTGAAAATCGTTTTTTGATTTTAGTCTCTAGTGACCCGGTCGACTTTGCGGCTTGTTGAGTAGAAGCGGATGTGGTTCTGATCTTTTGTTTCTTAATTTTCTTTTTGGCCATAAGTCCTTTGATGGGATTTTATAAAAATAAAGTATTCCTTTTAATTACTACAAGGATACCTCGATAAATAATATTTTATATCTTGTCAGATACCGTTCCCACTTCACTTTTTTTGCCTAATCAAATTCACGTTATTTCATGGTGCAAAGAATTATGAAACCTGCCTTATGTTTTTTAGATTTGAGGCTAATATCTCCTTATTTCTACCTCTGACACACAGATATGGGAAAAAAGAATAAAGGCAAAATAAACAGCCCTTCGGCTACTATCAGCAAGAGGACTCGCAAAGAGAAAACACAATCATTATTGCCGTGGCTCTTATTTGTTGGGTTTATTACTGCCATTTGTTTATGGCCAATGTTAAAAAATGAATTTACAAATTGGGATGATGAATTTTATGTAGTAAACAACCAGCTTCTTCGCGGCCCTGACTGGAAAGGTATTTTTTCCCAGGCGGTATTAGGCAATTATCATCCGCTTACTATTCTCAGTTATGCTTTTAATTTTGCCATTTCGAGGCTCGATCCTTTCTCCTATCTTTTAGTAAATTATCTGTTTCATATTGCTAATACGTTACTTGTATTTTATTTTATCTGGAATATATCGGGAAAAAATAAGGTCATTGCTGCGTTTGTTGCACTTGTATTTGGCATTCATCCAATGCATGTGGAATCAGTAGCTTGGGTGGCTGAAAGAAAAGATGTTCTTTATACATTCTTTTTTCTTCTATCATTGATACAATACTGGATCTTTCTTACAAATGCGAAAAAGAAAAATCTTGTTTTTTGTTTTTTATTTTTTGTTTTATCGCTTTTATCAAAACCGGCAGCGATCGTTTTGCCCTTTGTTCTTTTTTTACTTGACTATTGGTATGGCCAAAGTCTTAAAAAAAATATTGTATTTAAAATACCATTCTTTGCGCTTTCAATAATATTCGGGATCATAACAGTGAGCATTCAAAGTTCATCGGCGATGGCTGGCCTTAATATTTTTTCGATTACTGATCGATTGTTTTTTGCCTGTTATGTATTAATGAATTATTTCTTTCGCTTCTTTGTTCCTTATCCCTTGTCTGCTTTTCACCCATTTCCAATAACAAGTTTTGCGGGTTGGCCGATCTATCTTTCGCCCATATTTGTTGTTGCATTATTGGTTGCTTTATGGTTTTTACGTAAAAACAAAATTGTTGTTTTTGGAATATTTTTTTATGTGATCAATCTATTGCTTGTTTTGCAAATTATTTCTATTGGCCTCACGATCGTGTCTGAAAGATATACGTATGTGCCTTATATAGGTCTTGCATTTATGTTCGCCATGTTGGCAAGTCGTATAAAATTTATTCCGCAAAAAATATCATTAGCTATTGGAGCTGCATTTATCATAGCATTTGGAATAATTACTTTTCAGCGTACTAAAGTTTGGAAGAACAGCGGCACATTATGGACGGATGCATTGAAAAGTTATCCAAGGGCTCCTTATGCAAGAACAAATCGAGCAAATTATCTTTCAAAGCTTGCCCTGCGTCCCGATCAAAAGCCATTTGCTGATAGCATTTATAAAATTGCATTTGAAGATTGCGCAGTTGCATTATCTGTAAGGCCTAATCATGCGCCAGCATTTGAGTACCGTGGATTGATGTACTCAGACAGGCAACAATTCAAAGAAGCATTAGCTGATGCAAATGAACTTATCAGGTTAAAACCGAATTATCGTATGGGGTATGATTTAAGGGCAACCTGTTATTACAAAATGAATGAGCCGGCAAAAGCATTAGCCGATTACAGTAAATGTATAGAGATAAAACCTGATGATCATCGTTCAATTAATAATCGTGGGTCTCTTTACATGAACTCATTTCAGAAATATAATGAAGCTCTCAATGAATTTAATAAGGCTATTAATTTAAGCCCACAGGCAAGTTATATTCTTAACCGTTCTATTTGCTATTATAAACTGGGTAATATGCAGAAAGCTAAAGAGGATGCATTGATAGCAAGTAAAGGAGGCGCTGTGATCCCTGATAATTACAAATCCCTGTTACAATTAAAATAAGCTGATCGAGAGCCCAATGAAAAAGAAGGCTAAAATAAAGACAAAGGATAAAACAAATCAGCCTGTAAAAAAAATTGAAAGTCTAAAACCGACCAGGGATAGATCTTTTTCGTTATGGTTATTTGGCGTTTTGGCAATTACGGGTATATGTCTTCTTCCAATGCTCAATAATGGGTTTACCAACTGGGATGATGATGTTTATGTTACCAATAATTTAATAATAAAAGCACCGGATTGGGGAGCTATTTTTACCCGGCCGTCTGCTTATAATTATCATCCTCTTACTATGCTGACGCTTGCATTTAACTATGCAATTTCAGGTATAGATCCTTTCTCGTATCATCTTGTCAACTGGATGCTTCATATACTCAATACATCGTTGGTATTTCTTTTTATTTATAAAATTTCAGGAAGAAAGATATTTGTTGCCGCGTTTACTTCACTCATTTTTGGTATACATCCGATGCATATGGAATCTGTGGCGTGGATATCGGAAAGGAAAGATGTTTTGTATGCCTGTTTTTTCCTGCTTGCATTGCTTCAATACTGGAATTTTCTTGAAACGGGCAAACGTCCTAAACTTTTATATTGTTTTTCATTTTTCATTTTATCACTACTGTCAAAGCCAGCAGCAATTATTTTACCATTTGTATTGCTTTTACTTGATTATTGGCATGGCAGGTCATTTTATTGGAAAGTATGGGCTGAGAAAATTCCTTTTTTAATATGCTCATTCCTAATTGGGTTCATTACCATAAAAGTGCAATCGGCCGAAGCTATTGTGGGACTTGATACTTACCCTCTATGGTCACGTTTCTTTTTTGCCTGCTATACGATCATGATCTACGCAGCAAGATTCTTTGTTCCTTATCCGCTTTCTGCATTTCATCCTTATCCTTCTATTGATGCACTTGGATTGCCGGTGCTGTTGTCACCGATATTTATTATTTCTTTGCTGATCCTTTTATGGTTAAAAAGAAAAGATAAACTGCTAGTATTTTCTTTACTTTTTTTTATTGTAAATCTTTTGCTGGTAGTGCAATTTGTATCAATCGGTCTTACGATTGTTTCAGAGAGATATACATACATTCCCTACATCGGGTTATCTTTTTTGCTAGGGATGTGGTTAAATAAATATCTTGAGTCAACGTCGGCCACATTTATTAAAGCGATCCCTTTTATCATTGGAATTATTTTTGGTTTTATCTCATTTCAAAGAACAAAAGTGTGGAAAGATGGAGATACGCTATGGACAGATGTGGTGAAACATTATCCGGATGCTGCAACGCCAAGATCAAATCATGCCGATTACCTTAGAAAAATGGCTGCGTTACCTGCTTATAAGTCCCAGGCAGATGAATTGTTGCGCAAGGCGTTAGAAGAATCCAGTATGGCGATAAAATTGAAACCTACTCACATTAAAGCCTATGTAAATCGTCAAAATATTTACCTGGTGCTTGGCAAAGATTCTTTAGCCATGGCCGATGCTGAAACTTTACTTAAGTTAGAGCCATCCAATAGCCAGGCATTTTATACTAAAGGGTTTGCTTATATGCGATTTGATCGGGAGGATAGCTCTTTGTTCTGGTTTAATAAAAGCATCGAAGTTTCATTATAACGTTTAAATTTATTGAATAGTAGGGGAACCCTTTTGTTCAATAAATTTAAACGTTATAATGAAGCTATAAATGATTTTACGAGGGCAATCGAATTAAATCCTAAGGGAGAATATTTCTATAATCGTTCGAATTGTTATTTCAGAATGGGCGATATTGTAAAAGCAAAATCAGATGCGTTAATAGCTTCGCAGAAGGGATATATAATTCCCGATGCCTATAAAAATAGTTTACAGCTATGAATTATCGAAGGTCTGATTGACGGGTGAGTAAAATAAAATCTCTTAGATGAGTAAAAAGAAGAAGATCATACAAACAAAAGCAGTACCTGTACAGTTCAAACCAGCAAGTAAATCTTTCAAAACAAAAGAAAAAGGTAAAATGTTGCTGATATGGATACTTCCTATTTTATTATTTACGGGTATTTGTTTTTTCCCGATGTTAAAAAACCAGCTCACCAATTGGGATGATGAGTATTATGTCGTTCAAAATGCTTTATTGCGTGGACCTGATTGGGCGGGCATTTTTAGTAAACCAATTGTTTCAAATTATCACCCGATCACTATTGCTAGTCTTGCGGCAAACTATGCAATGACTGGCCTTGATGCTTCTTCTTATCTTCTTCTAAATTTATTATTACATCTTATAAATACTGGGCTTGTTTTTTATTTCATATGGCTCATATGCGGGAAAAGATTATGGGTAGCTGCATTCACTGCCATTGTTTTTGGTATTCATCCTATGCATGTCGAATCCGTGGCATGGGTATCTGAACGTAAAGACTTATTGTACACTTTATTTTTTTTACTTGCTTTAATTCAGTACTGGTATTTTCTTACTGGTAAGAAGAATAAAAATCTTATTTACTGTTTTATATTTTTTGCTTTATCTATCCTGTCCAAACCAGCAGCTATCATTTTGCCGTTCATTCTTGTTCTACTTGATTATTGGTATGGACGAAAGTTCACAAAAAAGGCAATTGTTGAAAAGATCCCTTTTGTACTTGTATCATTTCTTTTTGCTGTTATTACGGTCAGGCTTCAGTCTAAAACAGCCATAGCCGGACTAGATTTTTATCCACTTTGGGCAAGATTCTTTTTTGCTACATACACAAGTATGATGTATATCGTTCGTTTTTTTGTTCCTTATCCCTTGTCTGCATTTCATCCTTTTCCAATGACAAAGAGCCTGGGGTGGCCAATCATGTTATCTCCTTTGTTTATGCTTGCTCTTTTAGCGGTAATGTGGTTTAAAAGAAAAAATAAACTCCTTGTGTTTTCTTTTTTCTTTTTTATGATCAACCTCGCACTTGTATTACAAATTGTTTCTATAGGTGGCACCTTGTTGGCAGAGAGATATACTTATGTTCCATATATCGGAATGGCATTCTTTATTGGAATGATGCTCGACAAATATTCTGCAACTATTAATAGGTCATTATTATGGGGAATATCTGGCGCAGTGGTATTGGTATTTGGAATAATTACTTTTCAGCGGACAAAAGTTTGGAAAGACAGTTATACGCTTTGGACAAATGTGTTGAAGCATTTTCCCAACTCCTCGGTACCGAGAACAAATCGTGCAAATTATTTGATACGAATTTCTTCCGCACCTGAAAACAAGGGAAGGCAAAATGAATTATTGCAGAGGGCATTGGAGGATTGTAATGAGGCATTAAAGGTGCCAATAAATCATGCAAAAGCTTATGAGAACAGGCAGAATATTTATTTACGAATCAATAAAGATTCATTGGCGCTTTCTGATGCAAATTCATTGATAAAGCTGGAACCGAAGAATCGGTTAGGTTACTATACAAAGGGCGCCGTTTATCAGCGATTCAATATGCCCGACTCTGCAATATTATATTTTAATAAATGTCTTGAAGTAAGTCCCAATACGGATTTTGCGCTTAACAACCGGGGAAGCATTTTGTTTAATTATTATAAAAAGTATAATGAAGCATTGGCTGATTTCACAAAAGCTATCCAGATAAATCCACAGGGAGATTATTATCTTAACCGGTCATATTGTTACTATCAATTAGGCCAGCTTGAGTTAGCAAAAGCTGATGTAAGAGTAGCAATTCAAAAAAATATCGCCATACCTGATAATTACAAACAGCTATTAAAACTTTGATCTATTGAATTCCTAAGGATGCTGCAAAAGCTGCATCCAGTTGAATGCCGGCTTTCTTTGCAGTCAATGCATCGTTACGGGCCTTTTCAATATTATTAAGGTTTTTATACGTGTATGCACGATTCAAAAAATAAGATGCCTGGGGATCTAATTGTATAGCCGTATTAATAAATCCTAAGGCTTCCTGGTTTTTACCCAACATACGATAACATTCACCGATTGTGTTCGTAACATCAGGATCATTTGGCTGATAGCTTAAATATCTTTGCCAGTCTTTAATTGCCTCTTCATATCTTTTCAAACTCATGAAAGTAATTGCCCTGTTGTTGTATGTTGGCTTATAATCGGGTTTCTGCTTAAGTACTTCAGAAAAATAATAAAGTGCAGAGTCAAACATGGCTCTTCTTGCATATAAGGCCCCCATATTATCTAATGCGACGTAGTAATCTGGTTTGATAACTAATGCCTGCTTATAATCGACGATTGCGGCATTAAAGTTATTTTGGTCCATATAGATATTCGCCCTATTGTTATATGATTCCTGATCGATCATATTTATTTTAATAGCTTCCGTATAATAGTTAACTGCTTGCTGATAATTTTTGTTCGCTTCCGCATATTTTAAATTTGCTTCCTGTTCTCTCTTTGCATTCTTAGCCTGGTCCGCTTCCCCTTTGAGCTTGTTTGCGTCTCTTCTGAAAAGTGTGGCTCTTGCGCTATATGCTCTTGAGCAAGGTTGATTTTTGATCACATTATCCCAAAGCGTTTCCCCGCTTTTCCATGTCTTTACTTGCAAAAAAGATAGCACCGAAAAAATAATTGTAACAGGTGCAAGCACCGCATAAGCTTTTGTCATATTCCCATTTGCAAATCTGTCCAGAAGACAGCCTGCAATAAAAAACAAACCAATGTAGGGAACGTAAGTATATCGTTCTGCAATAACAGCGCTACCGACCGAAAAAATTTGTAAGACCAATAAAAGATTGGCGATATAAAAGCTTATTCCAAAAGCAACGAACCTGTATTTTTTCCAGGTAAAGTAAGTTACTGCGGCAAGTAATAGACTAAATAGCGGAGCTAAATAATAAACGGAAGATAATTTTTCATTTAAAGGAGGGAAGGGATAAAACGCTGAAAGTTTAAATGGAATGATCATTTTGACGAAATACATCAGGATGCCATAGAAACCGAATAAAATATTTTTAGCAAGACCAAAATATTCTTCACCAGTAGCTCCAACTGTTTTCTGCGCCTTGATCGTTAACAAACCCATGATAATCACTGGTATAAAAAATGGGATCTTTTCGATAATAAGTTTAAATGAGAATTGACGTCTTCTTAAAATATCTATACAAAATAGCGATATGGGGAAAATAACTGCCGCCGGTTTTGACATTAATGATAGGATGACAAATAATAAAGTGAGCCAATATTGTTTTTTTGATGATGCATCAATGTATTTGGTATAGGAAATATGACCCGCAATAAAAAAGAGTGCATATAAAACATCTTTTCTTTCCGATATCCATGCCACTGATTCCACATGCAAAGGATGTATGGCAAAAAGAAGCGACGTAACAAGTGCGATGAGAGAGTTATTCTTTGAAAGTAAAAGAATAAACCTGTAAACGAGAAAACAATTGATCAGGTGAAAAATGAGATTAAACAAATGGTATGACCATTCTTTATCCCCGCTGATAGCAAAATTAAAAGCAAGACTGAGCATAGTTAATGGATGATAGTTCCCTTGCACCGGCGTTGACAATAATTCAGGCAACCTGCTGAGATCACGGATCAAATAGCTGTTCCCTCCAACGTAATCAGGATCATCCCAGTTGACAAAGCCAGCCGATAAAGCAGGTATATAGATGATAAATGTTATAATCAGAATAAGTGGTATATGCCAATTAGGTATGGGGACAACTTTGGGTTTAACTATTTTGGTATGACTATGTTTTTCTATTTTTTTCTTCTTTGCCATAAGGATCTATTGCCGTGGTAAATTATTAAAATAAACTGATTTTATTGAAAGCCAATATAAAAAACTCACTACTTATATCAATAGATATTTATATAAAAAAGTCCCCCGTTATAACGAGGGACTTGAATTATCTGAGTTTTTCTTTACCAGATTAGTTAGGGCTTAGCACAATACCTTTTGCATTGTATGATCCAACAGTGACTGTATACACGATCCTTGTTCTATAAACAGCAGGCACATTGTAAGGAACCCACACATCTTTCTTTTCAACAACATCTCTTTTCATTTCCCCTATTTTAACACCATCCATTGTATAGAAACTGATAGCTGCCTGTCCAGTAATAGGAGAATTAATTTTAAGTGAGAAATTCTCTTGATATGGATTTGGAAATGCAGTTACTATCAATGAAGGCTGAGATGATATTGAGTTGCTTGTGATAACTCTACCACTTCCCCCACTTGACTGATTGTATCCTGTTAGGATCTTACATCCGTCAAATGCGTTATTAATATTATCCACCGCACCTTCTATTTGTGACAGAGTTAGTGGGCTAACATTTACACCACCCAACGCATCATTAGCTAATTGTAATAAGCCTGCAACAGTTACCGCATATCCATGCGTTGCGAGGTAGTTTGATATCTCAGGAGAAACCAATTGAGTTGGAACTCCAGGACCAGCCGGCTCAGACGAACCACAATTACGTGGAGCGATCACAGCCAGGCTACCCGCAGCAAGTGATACATTAGCAAGTGTACTACCAGTTATTGTCGTATTAAAATACAGTGTTAGTGTCTGAGAGAATAGCTGGTTCCTGATCTTACCAGTCTGAGATCCGCTTGGCTGCAATGGCACAACCGGCCAGCTTGGTACATTACTGTATTCAGGAACACCAGCTACGTTATCTGTACCAAATACTGCTGATGGGCCACCACCCGGTAACATATTGAAGATATCTCCACTTGTGATATCAGAAAGCCTGATCACCCAATACCTGGTAAGATCTTGGCGACCAAACACTTTCTGATTACCGGGCTCATTAGTTAAGGCATTGATCATGATCTGCGTTTGGTTAACTGTATTTCCATTTGGCAGACAGATATTACCACCTGCATTGCCATAAGCACCTTGTGTCAATGTACATACAGTCTCACAACATTTCACCCTGATCGTTTGCGTATAAGTAGCTGTATTACCACATGCATCTTGCGCGGTCCATGTTCTTGTTACTATGCGTTTGAATCCAGTTGTGCAATTTGCGGGATTATCTGTTGAACCGGTCATTGTTACTGTTGGCGTGCCACATGCATCAGATGCAGTTGGTGTAACAGACGATGGAACCGGAGCTGTACAATCAACATCAACATTTGCTGGTGTTGTTGTAAACACTGGAGGAGTATTATCAGAAGTCCATGTTACAGTTCTTGCTGCAGTAGAAGTATTACCGCAAGCATCACGGGAGGTCCATGTTCTTGTTTGAGAACGTGAACAACCA
>Ga0207712_10001780_pt1 | contig 14326 bp, 12 predicted proteins | sample KBSS44metaG_FD_184402 | JGI IMG/M metagenome (GOLD analysis project Ga0207712, IMG submission 184402) | Switchgrass rhizosphere microbial communities from Kellogg Biological Station, Michigan, USA - KBS S4-4 metaG (SPAdes) (version 2) | ecosystem: Host-associated > Plants > Roots > Rhizosphere... | reverse complement strand
ATCAATCCCCGCAATGATAATATGGAGGCCATATTGCAGCGAATGGAATCTTTTGCCAAGCCATTGCTGGCGTCGAAAAATATCAGTTTCAATTTTCAGTATTATGCTGGTATCTTGAATTTTCACCTGGAAGTGACTAAACGGAAAAACTTTTTTCTGATATTTAAAGAAGCAATCAACAATGCAGTGAAATATGCGGATTGCACGCATGTAAGTGTCCAGATTAAGCATTCCGCCAATCATTTCTATATGACAATTAGTGACAACGGCAAAGGTTTTTGTATCACAAATTCTTCAGAAGGAATCAAATTGTTGGATGGAAATAGAGGAAACGGTTTAAGAAATATGCAATTGAGGGCTGTAGAAATGAAAGGAACATTAAGCCTGAAAAGCGAGCCAGGCAACGGCACTTTAGTGGAATTGGATTTCCCAATGCCCTGATTCGGGGATATATTAAAGGATAAAAAAGCAGAATTTTGCTGTTTAAACATAACTATGAGTTTACGTATCGCCATATTTGATGATAACAAAAACATCCGTGACAGTATAAGATTGTTATTGAATACAGTTCCTGATTTTGAAGTGGTGGGTATATTTTCTCATGGACTGGATTGTTTACAGGATGTAAAGGATTGCAGGCCTGACCTGGTGCTTATGGATATTGAAATGCCCGGTATAACTGGGATTGAAGCGGTAAAGATTCTTAGAAAAGAAATGCCGCATATACAGATCTTGATGCAGACAGTTTTTGAAGATGATGACAGGGTTTTTGATTCTATTTGTGCAGGCGCCTCTGGTTATATTTTAAAAATTCATTTGAATACAAGACTTATTGATGCCGTTAGGGAACTTCAGTATGGTGGATCTCCTATGTCGCCGGCTATTGCCAGGAAGGTAATGAATAAGCTGCAGCAAATACCTCATCATATTAAGCCCGAGCAAGTACCGGATTATAATTTGACTCCAAGAGAAAAAGAAGTTTTGAGCTGTGTGGTGGATGGATTAAGCCACAAAATGATTGCCGATAAACTTCTTATCAGCTATGAAACTGTTCGCAGCCATATAAAAAAAATTTATGAGAAACTTCACGTGGCATCACTAACTGAGGTTGTTTCAAAAGCAATGAAAGAAAGGATAGTATAAGTTTAGTATTTAGAAAGGCGTTTCTAAGAGAACATTGTGACGCCCAGATGGGACAATTATCTAACCCGGTTTTATGCGAATTTCTTTTTGCTCATCGACAGACTAACGGAAATTTCATCCATTTTTTGTCAGGATGCTTTTAACCTCTCCTTCCATGAAGATGAGTTTATAATTCAAAATAGATCCCTTCCACAACTATTGAATAGAAGATTAAAAATAAAAATCCCTTTGCTCAATCCCCAATTTAAGTGATGCTCCGCCTTTTTTCGGGCATTGCAAAAGTTTTTGTTGCATCGCAAATTTATGTTCACGAAGTGATGAGCAATATTCTATTCATTAAGTCCCACAATGTTCAAGACGGGGTGTATTAGATCGGGAAGCAACGTCATTAATACATTTATTAGTTACTCAAACAAGACTGATTTTTTATGAAGAAGAAATTACTGATCGTACAAACCTTACTCCTTGTTTCTTGTTATTTATTTTCACAGGGCGTAGGCATTGGAACCACTACACCCGATGCTTCGGCGGCGTTAGACATTACTGCTACCAACAAAGGATTGCTGATACCAAGAATGAATATAACGTCCATTAATGCTATCGTTAATCCAACCAGGGGTTTACTGGTTTATGATTCTGTAGCCAATCAACTGATGGTGAATATTGGACCTTCTGTTGCACCCAACTGGCAACCGATTGGATCTGGAAGCACTAGTGGGTGGTTGCTTACTGGCAATAACAGCATTAATGCTTCTAATAATTTTATCGGCACTACAGACAACCAGCCATTGCGATTTAGAATAAATAATATACAGGCAGGTGAGTTACATCCTGTGACCGGAAATATTTCCTGGGGACTACATGCCGGCCAAGGCAACACAACAGGGTTTAGCAATATCTCTATCGGAGCCGATGCGTTAAAATCAAATACCACTGTGACCAACTTAGTGGCAATAGGCGATTCGGCATTATTTAACAACAAGGAGAATACACCCGGTTTGGATCAAGCAGCTTTTAATACTGCCGTAGGATCAAAGTCTTTATTTTCAAATACAATTGGTGCCCATAATACAGCTATCGGTTATAAAACTCTTTTTAATAATACCGGCAATGCTAATACGGCCCTGGGTTCTGAATCACTTTTAAAAAATACCATTGGTAGCGCCAACACCGGTACTGGTTTTCAAACACTATTTAGCAACACCCTGGGTAGCAGTAATACTGCTACAGGCTTTTTATCACTTACTGCTAACACTAATGGTAATAATAATACCGCAGTTGGAGTTTTATCACTTGCCGCCAATACAATTGGTACTATTAATGTAGCTGTAGGCTTTCAATCACTTCGATTTAACACCACGGGAGATGGTAACGCAGCAATTGGTGGCCAATCACTTTTATCCAACACTACAGGTACCGGTAATGTAGCATCTGGCACTGCATCACTTTTTTCCAACACCACAGGTAGTAATAACACAGCAACCGGCTTTCAATCGCTTCGCTCCAACACCACAGGCAATAATAATATTGCTGTCGGACCCGGTTCACTTTTTTCAAATACAACCGGCTTCAGCAATATTGCTATCGGGACAGATGCTTTAAGATCGAATACTGATGTCGCCAATTTAGTGGCAATAGGAGATTCCGCATTATTTCATAATGGCATTGGTAACCCATCTCCCGGGGTTTTCGCAAGTTCCAATACTGCAATAGGATCAAAAGCATTATTCTCTAATACTTTTGGGAGCAATAATACAGCTACCGGTTCTAAAGCACTTTCTTCTAACACCGAAGGCAATCTTAATTCTGCCTATGGGGAATCGTCCCTTTTATCTAATACCACGGGTGCTTTTAATACGGCTATTGGCGGCGAGTCGCTTACTTCCAATACCACCGGTAATTTCAATACATCTATTGGCGCTCATTCCCTTCTTTCCAACACCACTGGTGACAATAATACGGTTACCGGCGTTTTTGCACTTACTGTCAATACCACCGGTAATGATAATACGGCTAGCGGCTTTAGAGCACTTAGTTCGAATAGCACTGGTAATGAAAATACGGCTATTGGCAGTCAGTCATTATTTTCAAATACAACAGGTGAAAGTAACACGGCTACCGGCTTTCAGTCACTTCATTCAAACACCGAGGGAAATCAAAATACAGCAACCGGATCTCAATCACTTTCTTCTAATACCACAGGCGAGAGAAATACAGCAACCGGATCTGAATCACTTAGATCGAACACAACCGGTACAAATAATACTGCTGTTGGAATGCAGGCACTGGGCCTAAATATCACAGGCAATAATAATACTGCAGTTGGATCAGGATCTCTTTTTGTAAACACGACAGGTGCCCTAAATACCGCGGTAGGTGAAAATGCGCTTGGACATAATGGGAATGGAGAAAGTAACACAGCTGTTGGCGACGCTGCACTCTTAGCAAACACTACTGGCAGGTTCAATACAGGGATGGGTTACCAGACCTTACTTAGAACCAATGCATCAGAAAAAAATACAGCCATTGGATACATAGCTGGCAGCCGGTTCAACATGGGAGTTAATAACACGTTTATTGGTTCCGACGCCGATGCAAACCAGGACGGGGTGACAAACTCTACGGCTATAGGTGCAGGAGCGGTGGTGAATGCCTCCAACAAAGTGAGAATTGGTAATAGTTCTGTCACCGTTATAGAAGGACAGGTTCCATTTACCACTCCTTCAGACGGCCGTTTCAAATACAATATAAAGGAAGATGTAAAAGGGCTGGGTTTCATTATGCAGCTGCGCCCTGTTACTTACCAGTTTGATGTAAAGCGTTTTGATGATCAATGGAACAATAAGTCAACAGTTTCTGCCGGCGATGTTGTACTGGCTTCTTACAATGAAGCGGCTTCTATACGGCGAACAGGTTTTATTGCACAGGAAGTAGAAAAAGCTGCCAACGCTACCGGATATAATTTCAGCGGTATCATCAAACCAAAAACTGAACAGGATCATTACAGTTTGAGCTATGAGTCATTTGTAGTGCCATTGGTAAAAGCAGTGCAGGAGCAACAACAAATGATCGATGAACTGAAAAAGATCAATGCCGGTCAAAAAAGTTTAAATGAAGATTTGTTGAAACGAATCGAAAAATTGGAATCTTCTTTTCATGTAAAGAAATAAACATTATTGAAGAAAAAATATGCGTTACAGATATTCATTCCTTCTCATAGCAACGGCAATATTGATTTCGTGCAAAAAAGAGAAACCAATAATCGACCCCCCAACACTACCGTTTCCACCAATAGTGTTTATAAAAGATATTGTAGTAGCCTTCCTGCCTTCGCCTTTTTATCACTTTGAATACAATGCGGCTGGCAAGGTCACCTTTGTATCCTATGCGTCGGATTTTTTCAGATATGACGTTTTATACAATGGAGATAAGATAAGCGAGATGAGAAATAACATCCTGGTGAACAAAGACAGGCTGCAATATTTCTACGACAACACAGACAGAGTAAATGCAGTGTGGTATGTTGATTCGACCGGGCTCGTATATACAAGAATTAATCTCACATACGATGGACCAAAGCTTATTAAGTTTGAACGAGAAAGAAAGTTAGGCGGCAATTTTATCATGGATAAGACAATAACAATGTCGTACCATGCCGATGGTAACCTGCTCGATCTTACGGTGCATCGCCCGGCAATTGTTGGGCAAAACGAATCCACCGTCATTGACCGGTATGAGCAATATGATAATAAGATCAATGCACAAGGCTTTAGCCTCTTGCACGATGGATTTTTTGATCACTTCTTATTCCTGCCAGGAGTACAATTGCAGAAAAATAATCCTGGCAAATTAACCCATACAGGCGATGGCAATAATTATGAGGGTGTTTATACCTATACCTATGACCAGCACAGTGCTCCATTGACAAGAAGAGGAGACTTTATATATGCGACCGGACCTAATGCAGGACAGAGATTTCTGTTAAGTTCTATTTATACCTATTATCCATGATAAGCATTCTGATAATTATTAAAATAACGCAATGGCTTATGAAGCATATGGCTAATCATCAATGGCTGAAAAAAATATTTTTGTCATGAAAACACAATTACTGATACTGTTGATGCTGTTATCAACTTATATGCTAACGGCGCAGCTTACAATAACACCGGGTGCGCAATTCTCAGCTGCGGGCAACATACAGTTAACACTTCACAATGCTGATCTGGTAAATAATGGAAATTTTACAAGTGGGAATAGCCTGATTAGCTTTATAGGAAATGCTACTTCTTCCATCAGCGGGACCCAGCCCATTCAGTTTTTCGAATTAGAGTTGAATAAGTCAAACAATACTTTCGTTGTATTACAGCGGGCAATTGATGTCACGAATCGTATTCTCTTTTCTTCCGGTTTTCTTAACCTGAATGGATTTAATACAGATCTCGGTACAACTGGTTTCCTCGACGGTGAACAGGAAAACAGTCGTATCACAGGGACAAATGGTGGCCAGGTATTGTTCAACACTTTGTTGAATGCTCCTGCCGGAACAAACCCGGGAAACCTGGGAGCTATTATTTCTTCCAATCAAAACCTGGGTAATGTGATTATAAAGAGGGGACATGAAGCACAGGTAAATGGTTTCGGCTTGACCAGTTCCATATTGCGTTATTATGATATTGTTCCGGTAAATAATACAGGTCTTAATGCCACATTCCGGTTTAAATATTTTGATGGTGAATTGAATAATTTCTCTGAAAATGCGCTGATACTTTTTAAAAGTGATGATGCTATTAATTGGTCGGCACAGGGTTTCACCTCAAGAGACGCAGTAGCCAATTTTGTAGAAAAAACCGGTGTCGGATCTTTTTCCCGATGGACATTATCTAGTGATAATAATCCTTTACCGGTGCGGTTTATTTTATTCAATGCAAAGTGCGAAGGAACCAACGTGTTGCTAACATGGAAAACAGGACAGGAACAAAACAGCAATCATTTCAATATTGAAAAAAGCGTTGATGGAATTCGCTGGACCGTAATAGGTAGTCTGCCTGCAGCAGTTAACAGCGTCACTGAAAAAAATTATTCTTTTACAGATAATAATCCTGTGCAAAATAGTTTCTATCGTATTGCTGAATATGATTTGGATGAGAGAGCGCAATATAGCAGCATACTCCGGTCATCTTGTAATGCCACGGACGTATTTAAGCTATTGCCCAATCCCGTCCACGGCATGGTCTTTATCAATATTGTTGCCGGCAACGAATCGCAGGCCATTATAAAGTTATTCGACAGCAAAGGGGCTTTGGTAAAATTACAAAGTGCGACTGTTTTACAGGGAAACAACCAGTTTAATGTAGATATGAAATCAATGGCAAATGGAGTTTATTCATTAACGGTGTATTGGAATAATGGGCAAACAAAACAAACTGTCCAGGTATTGAAACAGTAAGCCGTAAATGATACAGTAGAATTGAAAGGATATGGATTTAACCTTGTAACTGTACATATGGATAGGACTCATTCTGTTGTTATACCCATTTTGTAAATGGTTTGCCCGATATAAAAAAGCGCATTCGTCCGAATACTGGTGGTTAAGTTATCTATGAAACCTTAAACTCAAAACCTTTATAGTTTTTATTAAACACAAAATAATATGTCAAAGATTAAAGAAACAATAGTTGAAGCAATTTTGCCGACGATCAAAGCGGTAGGAAAAATACAAATGACAAATGTGCTTTCAGGTATTAAAGAGCATAATACGCCTGAAATTTACAGAACCACACTGATAGGAATTTATGCAAACTTTTCATTGTTAAAGGAAGCTACTTCCAGATCCAAAACGAAAATTGATGATGGAATTGTAGATTTGGTCCTTGAGGCTGTAATGGAAGAGGCTGCTGCTGATGGAATTGTTCTTTCTTAATCAAATCTCTGTTTTCACATCTTTGTAAGATTTTACATGGCTGTTGGTGTCCAGCTATATAAAGTTTCAATCATAGGATTTCACACCAACAACCCAATCATGACAAGTTTCTATAAATGGGTGTTGTTGGTATATAGAACTAAACAACAGTAGCGGATAGATCACATTCTATAGCTGTTATATTCATCATCAGTTACTCTTTCCAACCATACAACAATTCCTTTTTGTGTATTTGGATTAACAGCAATGTGGGTAATCTCGTTCTCATGTGAAGCCCCATGCCAATGCTCAACATCTGGAGGAATATTGACCACATCTCCTTTCTGAATTAATTGTATCTGCTTGCCTTTTTCCTGGTAATAACCTACCCCATCAGTAACAATTAGTATCTGCCCGCCGGGATGTGTGTGCCAATTATTTCTTGCGCCCGGCTCAAACATAACATTCGCTATTTGGCAATTTAAAGTGGGATCATTGGGAACTAACATCTTTACCCAAACTTCACCAGTGAAATAATCAGCCGGCGCTCTTTCCCCTTTTGAAAATATTGAGTTCTGCTTTTCAGAAGTATTCATTTTGCTTATTTGAAATAAAAAATAAATAATTATACGTCCTTTACTATTTTCTCCCTGATCTTGAATTCTTCAAGATCGATCAATGAAAGATATTTTCGGATCAGATCTTCATCAAATTCTGCACGATGATTCATTTCATTAAGAATTTTTCGCTGATGATCTAATATTTCCAGGTATATGCTCCGGAAATTTCCAAGTACATTTTCATTTGTTCGATTTGTATTCCCGAGTTCCTCGCTCAGTAGCTTCATATCAATTTTTAATCTTGCATGCAGGTTATGCAGGTGTTCATTGTCAGGCATCTTCCCATCATACTTTTCATGTAAATATTGCAAAGAGTATTGCGCCATCTTCTTTTGAATGATGATCTCCTGTTTTTGTTCTGGTATCACACTTTTATCTTCCACTCTTACTTTGCGGATCACCCACGGAAGCGTTAGTCCTTGTAAAACCAATGTTACCAGGATGACAATAAAAGTTATAAAGAGAATAAGGTTGCGATTGGGAAAAGGCTGTCCTTCATCAATCAACAATGGTATGGAAAGTGCGGCTGCCAACGATACTACTCCACGCATTCCTGCCCATCCAAAAATGATTGGTCCTCTCCAACCTGGATTTGGATCAGCCACTGTAATAAAATGACTCATAAAACGGGTAAATAAAGAAGCTCCAAATGTGCAAAGTAGCCGGGCAACAATGAGTATAATTGAGATCGCTAGTCCATACCAGATAGCTTTGCCTAAACTAATATCGCCAAGTTGATTTGTGATCGAAGGCAGTTGAAGCCCGATAAGAAAAAAGATCAATCCATTTAACACAAAGATCATGTTCGTCCATACGTTAATTCCTTCGATCCTGCTTCGATAATTGAGCATGCTTTGTCGCTTACTCGAAAGAAGAAGTCCACCAGACACTACAGCCAGCACACCAGAAAAATGAAAATATTCCGCCGCATGATACATGCAATAAGGAGTTACTAATGTTAAAATAATTTCTATACTGGTTGTTGTTGGCAGCCATCGATGAATCGCATAGAAAATAAATCCAATAGCAACCCCAATGAGTGTTCCCATTACAATGACGAGAATAAAACTTGTGGCTGCATCTTGAAAATGAAACTGCCCTGTGATGACTGCTGCCAATGCAAAACGAAACACGATCAAAGATGAAGCATCATTCAGTAAACTTTCACCTTCAATGATATTAAGAAGCCTCTTAGGGGCGTTTACCTGCCGCAAAATGGTTGTTGCTGAAATTGCATCAGGCGGAGATACGATACCTCCCAGGAGAAAACCTAATGCTAATGTAAAACCTGGAATGATTGCATAAGATGCAAATGCAACTACACAGGAAGTAATAATAACAATGGGAAATGCAAAGCTCATAATTACCCTTCTCCATTTCCAAAACTCTTTCCATGAAACTTGCCAGGCAGCTTCATAAAGTAATGGTGGAAGAAAAATAAAGAACACCAGCTCGGGATCAATGGTAGTCCTTGAAAATAGTCCTGTAAAGCTCAATAACAATCCACCCAATACAAGCACAATAGGATAAGCCAATCTCAACTTGTTTGCAAGCATGACCAATGCAAGAATGATCATGATTAGAAAAACATACCCGATAAAAATATTTTGCATGACTGATATTGAATATAAAAATAACAAAAGCCCGGTTCAGGGCTTTTGAAAAATAATTTTACCAAATGAATCAACTCAAGTAAAATGTTATTTTAAATTTAAGCATTCTCATATGCAAGGGAAATCGACAGATCACGATAAGCGTTGATCTGTTGCTTAAGCGTTGCGACTACTTGCTCTGCAGTGCTAATAGCATCTGCACCCGCAATGAAACGGAGTGGTGGCACTTTCTGAGTTGCGATCTTTATCAACGCCTGTGCAAGTTTGGCCGGGTCGCCGGACTGCTGACCATTAGCGCTTTTCCAAAATTGCATTTGCTGTATTCTTCTCTCCGTATAATCTTCAATGGGGTGATCAGCATAATTAGTTGACTCCTCCGTGAGTAATTCAGTGCGGAAGAAGCCCGGGTTAACAATGGTTGTGTGTATGCCAAACGGTGAAACTTCTGATTGAAGTGCCTGCATCCAACCTTCCAGGCCAAACTTCGAAGCCGAGTAAGCGCTGCAGAAATCGAAACTGGTCAGACCGGCAGTAGAAGAAATCGAAATGATATGTCCTGAACGTTTCTTACGCATCACCGGCAACACTGCACGGGTTACATTCATTGGTCCAATGAGACTGGTCTGCAACTGCATCATCATTTGTTCCGGAGTTAGTTCCTCGAAATAACCTGCATAAAAGTTAGCAGCGTTGTTTACGAGAACATCAATCGTTCCGAATCGTTCAATTGCAGTCTTAACGGAAGCTTCGGCATCTGCTGGTTTTGTAATATCCAGCTTCACGACCAACAATTCATCAGATTCTCCAATGGCTTTCGCTACTCTATCGGTATTGCGACCAGTAGCAACAACCCTATGGCCCGCAGCCAATGCTCCCTTTGCTATATCAACACCCATCCCACGGCCAGCGCCAGTAACGAACCAAACTTTTTTATTACTCATATTTCTTTTCTCTTTTGTTATTTAAATGAGCATGTTTTGCAATGTTGTCACTTGTCCAGAATATTATTTTTTACTCTTCATTTTATTAGCGGCCTACTAGCTTCTGAAGTTGTTCCGGATATCTTGCTCCTTCAACTTTAATTTCAGAAGATGCATTATCGATCTCCCGAAGTTCATCAGCAGTAAATTCAATGTCAACAGAACCGAGGTTTTCTTCCAAACGATGCAACTTGGTTGTTCCTGGTATTGGAACGATCCATGGTTTTTGAGCAAGCAACCATGCTAATGCAACCTGTGCAGGTGTTGCGTTTTTCTTTTGAGCAATATTATTCAGCAGATCGATCATTGATTGATTTGCTTTGCGTGCCTCAGGAGAAAAACGGGGAACTATATTGCGAAAATCAGAACTATCAAACTTGGTGTTCTCATCTATTTTTCCAGTGAGAAAACCTTTACCAAGCGGACTGAATGGAACAAAACCAATCCCAAGTTCTTCCAATGTTGGTATCAATTCTTCTTCAGGTTGTCTCCACCATAATGAATATTCACTTTGTAAAGCGGCGACGGGTTGCACTGCATGTGCTTTACGAATTGTTTTTACTCCAGCTTCTGATAAACCAAAATGTTTCACTTTCCCTTCTTTGATCAGATCTTGTACAGCACCTGCTACATCTTCGATCGGAACTTCAAGGTCAACACGATGCTGGTAAAACAAGTCGATAACATCAGTTCTTAATCGCTTCAATGAAGCTTCACAAACTTTTTTTATGTGCCCAGGTCGACTATCCAGGTCACTCCATTTACCTTCCGCATTTGATTTCCATCCAAACTTTGTTGCGATCACTACTTTCCCTTTGAAAGGTTCTAATGCTTCGCCTACAAGTTCTTCATTAGTAAATGGGCCATAAACTTCTGCAGTATCAAAAAATGTTATTCCCATTTCGACTGCTTTGCGAATAAGTGTGATCATTTCTTTCTTATCAGCAGCGGGTCCGAGACCGAAACTCATTCCCATACAACCAAGACCGATGGCGGAAACCTCAAGACCACGGTTTCCTAATTTTCTTTTTGAAATTTTTGTACTCATAAAAATCAATTTTGAAATACAAAGCTAAAGAGATGCCAGAAGCGGAAATAATCAAAATGAAATAAGTAATTACGAAAATCAAATATTATTGGGAAGTGAGACACCCGTAATTTCTTCACACAAGTTTAAAAATCTTTCCTGTAGTTGAACATTATCAGCTTCAGGATTATGATGTCTTTCTTTTTGATGAAAAAAATAGCGGCCACTTACTTTGGCTTTTTCATCATTGCTTACAGCGAGCCACACTTGCGTTTCATATCCTTTTTGCAGATCGTCGGGTGCACCACGACCACCCATTTTTGTTGGCACCCAACCCGGATCAACTGCATTGGAATAAACATCCGGCCATTTTCGTGCAGCTGCCATGCAAAGCATCACCACATATAATTTCGAATCGGAATATGATATGCGACTACTATCAGTTTTGAAGCTGTCAAGTTTCGATCGTCCATGTAAATGCATTCCCGAACTCAGGTAAATCAATCGCTTTGGTTTTTGTATTAAGCATGTGAGAATGTATGGCGCTAAAGTATTGACGTTAAAAATTTCTTTTGCTGAAGTCCGGTAAACCCCCGCATTGTGAATCACTGCATCGAACCTTCCTAAAGCATTCACTTTTGATGCTAATGTTTTTGTTTCCTCAATACTGGAAAGATCGGCTGTTAGTACATCCTCTGCACCCGGTGTTTTATTTATCGCTTGCTTTCCCCGTTCGGTATTGCGTGCATGAAGTACAACCTGGTGCCCAAGATCGATCAATTCTTTTGCTGCCAGTTGTCCAAGTCCATCTGCTGAACCCGTGATGAATATTTTTGCCATTCACTAATGATACTATTGCTCAAAGATGTCAATCAATAAACTGCTGAGAAGAACGAATGCAGAGATAACAAGCAGGGGTAATTGTTTCATAAATCTTATTAAGGCTTCGGCGCATAAGCCCCGCTCTTGATCCATGTGATCCATGCTTTTTTAAATTCTTCATGACTCATCGGTGGAACTGTACGTCCTTCACCCATATCCCATCCCGCTTTCACCAGGCCATCATCAGCATGTTCAATTAATTGTTGTAAGGTTTTATTACCGTTTGTTTTTGGATTTATTAATTGTTTGGCTAATTGACCAGGTGTTCTTCCTTCGAAAACCATTTTCATAGTTGCAGGGGGTAAATGCCAGTTTGGATTTCCCGGCGGTTTATTTAAACCTTCGAGATTCGTTGGTTGATGACAATTCATACATTTCATTGCATAAATGCCTTTGCCATCCTTACCTCTTTGCGGCAACATAGTATGTATGTGGCTATCGTCTCCCTGTAACGGCACATCTCCTGAAGGATGACAATTCATGCATCGGGGACTCATCAATACTTTATATACATCCATAAAAGCTTTCACTGATTCAACACTATCCTTATTAATTATTTCATTCTTTGTGGACGTGGATTCGTTTTTAAAACTAAAACTCATTAATACAATTACTGATAGAAAAATTGATAAAACAGCAATTGTTTTTATGGGCAGGAAATATGTTTTTCCAAATTTGGAATGAAGTTTCATGTGAATGGTTTTACGTTTCAAAATTTCTATCTATGATCTTATATTCCTTTACGTTGTTTGTCTGCTGCTAACTTTATAGCGTCCCGGATTCTCAGGTAAGTACCACAACGGCAAATATTACCAGCCATCGCAGCATCAATATCCTTATCGGTTGGATTTTTGTTTTCTCTCAGAAGAACTGCTGCCGACATGATCTGGCCGGATTGACAATACCCGCATTGAGGAACATCTAATTCTATCCAGGCTTTTTGTAAAGGATGATCATTTTTTTCTGAGAGCCCTTCGATGGTTACAACTTTCTGCCCTGCTGCCCTGCTCACTCTTGTAACACATGATCGCACTGCTTCACCGTTAAGGTGAACAACACAGGCGCCGCATTGTGCCATGCCGCAACCATATTTTGTTCCCACAAGATTAATAACATCTCTAAGCACCCATAATAAAGGTGTTTCGGGATCTACATCTACGTTAAAAGTTTTTTTATTAATATTTAGTGTGATCATAGTTGAAATATAAATAATGAAGAATATTTTTTAGGCCCTGCTGGTTTTGTTCAATTGTAAAATATATGGTTGTTCATAAAACCGGTTGCCTGTGTTTTTATACAAAGCATTTGCTACTGCTCCGAATACTGGCGGAAATGGTGGTTCACCCAAACCAGTTGGATCAATATCATTTTGCACAAAATGAACTTCGATCTTTTTTGGTGCTTCGTGCATTCTTATAATCCGGTATCGATGGAAATTATTTTGTTCCGAAGCACCATCTTTATGAGTTAATCCTCCATAAAGAGCATTACCAATTCCATCAACAACTGCACCCTGGACCATATTCGTAGCCGCATCAGGATTAATTACAATTCCACAATCAATCGCACTGAAAACTCTTTCCACATAAGGTTGTCCATCTCTCTTTATCATATCCACCACATGGGCCGCATATGAATTGTGACAGAAGTAAGCAGCAACTCCCCGACTGTATTTTTTATTTTCCGGATTGTTCCATCCAGATTTTTCTTTCACCAATTTTAATACGTCTGCATATCTATCAGCATTATAATCATTGTTTTTACCAACAGGATTTTCTTTAGCCCGTTTCAACAATTCTAATCTGAAATCTATTGGATCCTTACCCATTGCTTCTGCTATTTCATCCAGGAAGGATTGCTCTGCCGCCGCAGCGAAATTTGATCGCGGCGCCCTGAATGCTCCAATCGTAATATTGGATGGTATCTGCCAACCTTCAGCCAAATAATTGTCAATTGCACCAGCAGGAAACCTGTTTGCATGAACAGCATTTTCAGGAATGCCGCCGCCTTTTACATGAAATGCAATCAGATTTTTATTTGCATCCAATGCTGCACGATAAGTAGCTGTGTACATAGGACGATAGATACCATAGGTCATATCATCTTCCCGTGTGTACATAAGTTTGACAGGAGCTTTTACTTTTTTAGAGATAAGGGCA
>Ga0207712_10001779_pt1 | contig 14331 bp, 21 predicted proteins | sample KBSS44metaG_FD_184402 | JGI IMG/M metagenome (GOLD analysis project Ga0207712, IMG submission 184402) | Switchgrass rhizosphere microbial communities from Kellogg Biological Station, Michigan, USA - KBS S4-4 metaG (SPAdes) (version 2) | ecosystem: Host-associated > Plants > Roots > Rhizosphere... | reverse complement strand
GCAAGTGAATCTCCTCCCCAAGAGGAAGCGTCATCGGCAGAGTCACGCCATCGCGCTCGCGGTGCGACCGGCGGTCGACTCGATCGCGCGGCGCTACGGTGCGAGCGCCAAGATCGCCGAGATCCCGCCGGGGCCGCCGGTGCAGTCAACCCTGGTGGCCGAGGTGTACGCGGCCGACGACTCGACGCGCCAGGCCGCGGCGGAGCGTGTCCGCGCGGTCTTCGAGGCGACGCCCGGCGTGGTCGACGTCGACTGGAGCGTCGAGGCCCCGGAGTCGCGGCTCGACCTCCGGGTGGACCGCGACCGGGTGGCCGACGCGGGGGGGAGCGTCGCCCAGGTGACCCAGACGCTCGCGCTCGCGCTGAGCGGGGCGCCGGCCGGCCGGCTGGTGAATCCCACCGCGCGCGAGCCGGTGGCCATCGTGCCGCGGTTCGACCTGTCGCAGCGTTCGTCGCTCGAGGCCCTGCTGGCGGTGCCGATCGGCACGGCGCACGGCCCGATTCCGCTGGGCCGCTTCGTCCGGGCCGACTCGACCACGCGCGAGGTGGCGCGGTTCCGGAAGGATCTGCGCCCCGTCATCTACGTCACCGGCGACGTCGGGGGCGCCATCGAGTCGCCGGTCTACGCCATCCTCGCGATGAACGCGGTGCTCGACACCGTGCGGGTGGGCGGGACCGCGATCCACCGCTACAACGCGACCGCTCCCGACCGGCTGGATGAGACCGCGCTGAAGTGGGACGGTGAGTGGCAGGTGACCATCGAGGTGTTCCGCGACCTGGGGCTGGCGTTCGCGGTGGTGCTGCTGTTGATCTATGTGCTGGTGGTGGGATGGTTCCAGTCGTTCACGGTGCCGCTGGTGATCATGGCCCCGATCCCGCTCACTCTCATCGGCATCCTGCCAGGGCACGCGCTCACGGGAGCGTTCTTCACCGCGCCATCGATGATCGGGATGATCGCGTTGGCGGGGATCGTTGTCCGCAATTCGATCCTGCTGGTGGACTTCATCCAGATCGAGGAGCAGCGAGGACAGTCACTGCGGGACGCGGTGCTCACGGCGGGTGCGGTGCGGTTCCGCCCGATTGCGCTGACGGCGGCCGCGGTAGTGGTCGGCGGAGTGGTGATGGTGCTCGATCCGATCTTCCAGGGGCTCGCGGTGTCGCTCATCAGCGGTGCCGTGGTGGCCACCGGGCTCACGGATGGTGGTGGTGCCGCTGCTATACTGGGAATTGCGGCGGCGGCAGGAAGCGGTCGGCCAGGAGCCGGCGGTCGATACCCGGAAGGTCGCATGATGACGCCGCTCATCGCTGGACTCCGCGGCCACCCAAGGGAGGAGAGGCTCAACCCCGGTTACGGAGCTGTTTACGGCGGCGTTCGAGGATCTTATCGATCCCGACCGAGATCAGGGAGCAGAGCTCGAACACCGCGGGGTCGGCCACCCGGTACCAGTTCGTCGTCCCTTCCTTGCGCCGTTCGATGAAGCCCTGCTGGAGCAATAGCTGCAGGTGCTTGGAGGTGTTGGCCTGACCCGCGCCGCTCTCCTCGGCCAGCTCGCCTACGCTCTTCTCCCCGCGCCGGAGGGCGTTGAGGAGGCGGAGTCGCATCGGCTCCGCCAGGGCGCCGAACCTCTCGGCGATCACCTCGGCGCTGCTGTCGGTCAGTTCGATCATCGGGTAACTCCTAATTGTCAACTATCTATCAATATAAGCATAGACGACCCGGGGCGCCATCTCGTCTCCTTCCGTCCCCCGGCTTGCCCACTCACACCCTCTTCGCCGCGGGTGACGGGCGCTAGGTTTTAAGGAAGCCATCCAGTCGTTGACTCGTAGACACGTCGCCCGCAGGTGAAGCGCAGCCGTAGGGCTTAAAGCATGGAGGCGTCCACATGACACGGGCAGAAATTTCCGGCATCTCACCATTTTTTATCGTGAGCCACGTACCGTCATCGCTTGCGTTTTACCGCGACCGGCTTGGATTCGAGATCACCTTCCAGGGGCCCGAACCTGACGACATCTTCTTCGGGATCGTTCGCAGGGGCGGTGCGCAGATCCTGCTTAAAGACGTTGGCGTCGCTCCAGTGCCGAACTACACGCGTGACGTCAAGAAAGGTATCGCCCGCTGGGACGCATTCGTTGTCGTCCCGGATCCTGACGCACTGGCGGCCGAATTTGCTTCGCGCAATGTCGAGTTTTCCGAGCCACTGAAAGACACTGAGGACGGTCTGCGTGGGTTCGAGCTCAAGGACGCCGACGGCTATCTCTTGTTCTTCGGTCGCCCTCGGTGATGAGCGTCAGTGAAAATGGGACACATGAGTGTTTCCTGCGGCGGGAGATCACGCCCAACAATGCGCTGCAGTCAATGTGCGAAGGCTATCGGAGGTGAGGATGGCAGTCAGGCCCAATAGGTACCGTCGCCTGCATCGATATGCGGATGCCCTCCTCGAGGGCCCGGATTTCATCCGTCCGCCCGTCTCATGGGATCGCTTTGGCTATCTCACCCGCGCGGTTAGCATTCGACTCCGGTTGGCGACCCCTGTCCCAGGCCGGCGAATCGCCATCTACAGGGATCCGCAACAGTCCATCGCGATTTACACTGACGACACGGTTAATCGCGCCGACAGGTTTCTCCCTCCTCTTATTCGATATGCGTCGTGGGATCGCTTGAAGAATCTACCTGTCCTCAATGAAACCGATTCCCCGTGGCCCGCGGTTGACGTCTCGCTCGGCACCATCGTGAATCGCAAGGTCACGTTGGCGTTCATTGGAAGGCTCCAGCGACGACTGCGACGACTCCCATTTGTACCCTACTTTAGCGCTCGGAGGGGCATTCCCCCTATTCGAGGCAACGGCATAATCGGCGAAATGAGCCTCCTGGTTCGCAACGGCGCTCAAGCGGTCGAGTATCTTGCTCCCACCTCAGGCCCCGATCAGGGGCTTGCCCGCTTGGCCATCGCGGGATTGCAATGCTTCCGCGAACAGATGAAGCCGCTTCCCCTGCGCGGGTGGAAAGAATTCTACTCATTCACCCCAGCTACCGGGCCAATGGACACCGACATGTTCTGGACCTATCGGTACAAGAGGCCCACTTGGAGCGAGGCCATATAACCGGCGCGTGCGGCTGACGATGGTACTCTGGTTTGGGCAACTGATGGGCCAGTCGTTAGCCCGGCTGCGATCAATTCCACCGGGGATCCCATGCGGCGAAACAGAGCTTGCACCTGTCGGCCGCCAGGTTCGAAGGAAGCCATTCAGTTGTGAATTCGTACCCTCATCTCCCGCAGGTGAAGCGCGGGCCGTTTTGACGGCCGAGAGGAGGTCGCATTGACCGAGGGCACCAGCCGTCTCGAAGCGTACAGCGATGGCGTGTTTGCCATCGCGAGTACCCTGCTGATCCTCGAGCTCCGCCTTCCGGATGCGGGCGCCGAAGGGCCTCTGTGGGCTAACCTCGTGGCACTCTGGCCCTCTTACCTCGCGTTTGGGCTCAGCTTCTTCATCATTCTGGTCACCTGGATCGTCCATCACGACCTCATGCGGCTGCTCCGGGTGACGACTCAGCCAGTCCTGCTTGCCAACGGCTGCGCACTCATCTACGTCACCTACATCCCCTTTCCGACGGCGGTGCTCGCTTCCCACCTTGGGAGTCCGGAGGCAAATACAGCGGTTGCCTTCTATTGCGGCACGTTCGTCCTGGGCAGCGGTGCGTTCAACCTGCTGGTCGCGGCGATCGCTCGCGCTCAATTGCGTCGTCCTGAGGTCGATCTTCAAGCTATCAGCCGCATCCGCCGGGGCTTTCGGATAACTTTTCTGATCTACCTTGCCGCGACGGCTATTGCGCTGGTAGCACCGTATGTGGCGCTCGCAATCAACGTCGCCGTGCGGGTGCACTTGCTGCGCATCCGGTATCAGCCGGCACGGTCAGAGGCAGCCGTCTAACCGTCAGGCGCCATCCAGGGGAGTACGCATGCACCGAACCTGTCCAAACCTTTCCTCGCTCGGTTTCCTGGCCCTCGCAGCCCTGCCGTTCGGATCGCTGCACGGCCAGACCGGTGGCACCTGCGTGCCTATCGCCGAGCGGGGGGAGCGGACGCTCGGCTGCTATATCACGGCGCGCGAAGAGCTGGGTCGCTTGCCTCGGGATTCCGCTCTATACTGGCACATCGACCGCCTCGCCTCGCAAGCAAGCGCTGAGACTGCCAAGGGCCCCCGTAGCACGGTCGTCAACTCCCTGGGGCAGATCTGGCTGTTCACCATCGCCGACTCCGCCTGGCATCCGGCCCAGGGAGAGCGCGTGACCCGCATCGGCCCCCTTCCGCTGGTGGCCGCCGACAGCTTCGCCGCCGTGTATATGGAAGGGATCTTTGAGCCAGGCATGCACTCCGTCGTCCACCGTCACCCCGGAGTCGAGGCCTGGTACACCATCGTTGGGGAGCAGTGTGTGGAGACCCCGCAGGGCAAACAGGTCCAGCGGGCCGGCGGCCCCGGAGTCATGGTGCCGGGCGGCCTCCCGATGATGCTGACCGGCACCGGGACCAAGATTCGCCAATCGCTGGTCTTGATTCTCCAGGACGCCACTCAGCCCCGCTCCACGCCCGCCACCGATTGGACGCCCGCCGGACTCTGCCGGCCATAGCCCCGAATGCACACTATCCACAGCCACGATCGGGTTCACGAGTTGCCTGACGTGCCGCTCCCGTCCTCCGGGGCGCCGGATCCCCTCGTCTTGGCCGACGAGGATACTCTGGTGATTACCTACATCGCCGCGACCGACGGTGTGGCCACCATCGTGGTGTTCCGGCAATGCTACGCCAGTCACTTTGGACCACCGAACGACGAATCGTTCGCCACACACCCCCTCACAGGTCGGGGGCTTCGTCCCTGCGGCGCCTTTGAGGTGCAGAGCTCCTCATGGCTTCGCGACCTGGAGGTGCGCAATCGTGGGCATCCGCGTCATGATCCACAGTTGTTTCAGCAGTTGCGACACTGGGTCTGGACCTTTCATGACTCAGTCTTGGAGTGTGCCGCCCTGAGCTACACCGTAGTGGAAGCTCAGGGGCTCCCGGATGACCTCCTGCCGCAAATGCGCGCACAGCTGCGCTCCTCGTAGGCTCCTGCCTGACCAGCGCATGGACCTGACGGGCGCTGCTTCAAGGAAGCGGTCCAGTTGCGAACTCGTACAGTCGTCGCCCGCAGGCGAAGGGCGGACGTTTAGGTCGCAGATATCAGCAATGGACGCAGTCGCTCCGGTTCATCAACCCGCTAGCTTGGAGCCATGGAGTCCGCCACCTCAAGGCGCCGTCGCCGGATCCTGGTACAGGGGCTCGCAGCGGCCGCGCTAGTCGTCGCCGCCTCGCTGGCCGACCGCTGGGCCTTCGCCCACTTCAATCTCCCAACCGTCTACGACCAAGGCTGGGGTCGCCTGGTTCGGATCCTGGGCTACCTGCCCTTCTGGGTTCTCGTGGGCTTCGGCATCCTCCGCAGCAGCAGCACGAGCTCGACCCGGCGATCGGCACTCCTCCTCATGCTTGCCCCAACCTTGAGTGGGGCGCTAAATGAGCTCCTCAAACTGCTCGTGCGACGGGAGCGACCCGGGCCCAACGCAGGGGAGTACGTGTTCCGCGCTTTCACCGATCGGCCCTTCTCCACGGCAGGTTTGGGAATGCCGAGTGGGGACACCATCGTCGCCTTTGCGGCGTGCACGGTCCTGGCCCGCGCCTGGCCGCAGGCTCGGCTGCTCTGGTATGCCCTGGCTGTGGCCTGTGCCATGTGTCGCGTGCTGAGCCACGCCCATTTTCTCAGCGATGTGACCGTCGCGGCACTCCTTGGCTGGGCATTGGCGGAGTGGCTGTGGAGGCGATATGGTCCGCCATCCACCGCCCACCATACGGCCTCTGCTGCCTGACGGTCGCATGAAGCTGGCGGGTCGCGGCCGCTGGCGCAGGCCGTCAGGCGACAGCAAAGGCATCGAGACTGGGCATGCAGACGCGACTGAACGCCGAACGCGGAGCGTGTTCCCCGGAGGATAGAATGGACGAGGACCTGGCTGGTATGTCCCGGGAGCAATTGATCGAGGAGGTCAGGAAACTCCGCCGTGGCATTCGCGCGCACCGCGACAGTACAGGCCATGAGCTCTGCTGGCACCACCCCGCGCTCTGGGGCCTCTTACCCGAGAAGCAGGATCCGCTTCCTGTAGTCCCGGAGTGGCCCGAGTTCATCCGCGGTTGTGTGCGGTACCGGCAGTCGCTGGACGAGCAGGCGCCGAGGGCGCCACGCTCATCGGAGCCGTACGGTCGCTGAGCTCCAGGCGGAGATCCTAGTGAGAACATCCGTACGCATCTGGAATAGTGCCATGATCGCAGGTGTCGTCGCCTCCCTCGCCGCGTGTGCTGGCCACGTCTCTGGTGACCCCGTTCCGGCCGCGAGCTGCGAGTCAGGCGATACGGCCATGGTGCGAGACGTTCTGTACCTCGGGCGCAACCTTCCGGATGGGGGCGAGGTGAGCGACTCGAGCTGGCAGGCATTCCTGGACGAGGTGGTGACCCCGCGCTTTCCTGGCGGCCTGACGGTCGTCGAGGCGACGGGGCAATGGAAGGGCCAGAGCGGTCAGGTGGAACGGGAGCGAGCGGAGGTTGTGACGGTGCTCCACGCGGGTGACGCGCCGGCCCGTCGCGCGATCGCGGAGGTTGCCGCGGAGTACAAGCACCGGTTTCAGCAGGAGGCAGTGTTGCGCGAACGAACCACGGCGTGCACGCACTTTTAGCGTGGGTCGGCAGAATCTGTTTGCGTCAACTCCACGGGATCCCATGCGACGGAACATTGCTGAGACCGCAGTCCTTGGCTCCCTTGTGGCGCGAATCGGACGCGCCGCGCCCGACTGTTCCCGCTGCTGGGGGACAATGAGCGTTCATCAAATGCTGGTCCATATTGGCGACGCATCCGCAGCGGCACTTGGCCAGCGCCCTTTCTCGGCGACCCCACGTCCTGGACCCAGGGCCGTCGTTCGATTCATCGCGCTGTACTTGCTGCCGCGCACGCCCCGCGGAATCAAATCAGGAGCCGAACCGGCCGCGAAGGCCCTCAACGCCGCGGCATTTGCCAGCGATCAGGAGCGAGCGGTTGCGCTCCTGCGTCAAATGGCGGCGCCTGGACAGAGCTTCACGGCCGCCCATCCCGCGTTTGGTCCTATGACACGCAGCGACTGGATGCGCTATGCCTACCTGCACACGGACCACCACCTGCGGCAGTTTGGGCTTTGACGCGGCCGACTGCTCCGTTCGTATCGCCTCAGGATCGTGCCTGCGGGCGCTTCGCCCTGGCCATTTCCGGCCGCTTCAGCCCGGGAGTGGAACTCAATCAACGTGCGGAACGTATTCGGTAGCCTTTCCCCCTGAGCCGCGCCGCCCGACCACCGTGTGGCAACCCGTTGTTCGATCCCGCTGAACACCCAGCTCCCGCCGCCCCACTCGCGATCTCAGCCGTCTACCCAGCGCTTATACCTGTCCGGCGCTAGCTTCTAAGCGAACCCCATCCAGTTGTGGACTCCTACACTGGTCGCTCGCCGGTGAAGCGCGGGCGTCAGGCGGCCACCAGCTCTCGGAAGCTTACTCTATGTTCGAACCTGAACGGGCCCTACGTGTCGCCACAATCCTCACGCTGATGAGTAATCCGCCAGGTGAGCGTCGGCAGCCTAAGGAAGGTGATCTCGCCGGGATATTCGATATCTGGTTTGATGGTGGCGCGGTGAAGCATGATAGCGTGATCAGCGTGTATCGATTCCTGGATGGTTCGACGGCTGTCACGGGGACGGGCCCAAGGTTTTCTGTGCTGATCCAGTTGCCCGACGGTACGTTTGTGGAGGTGAAGGACAGGGACAGGACAAGCCTCCCCGGGTTAGCACTCATGGACTTTGGCGCGTAGTCCCGCGTCGGGACCGCTCAACCAAGGTTTGCACCGCTCGGGGGCTTTCTTGTCTTCGTCGCTGGCGAGACGCTGATTCTTGCGAGCGCTGCCATGGAACTCGTGGCATGATTGTTCGGGTTCGTCGCATTCCAAATCTTCACGGAGCATCCAGTGATTCCCTGCCGCAAGGCTATTTGGCTTGGCCTGGAAGCATTATCGTGACGCCAACTGACACGCGCTTGGGCTCAAAGAGAGCACCACGGCTCAAACCTTGAGGAGACTCGTGTAATGGCAAGATTCCTGGTTGAGGTTCCGCATGACGGGACGGTAGCGGCATGCACTCGTGCGGTTGAGGCCTTCCTCAGGGCCGGGTCCCACTTCGTAACCCATGCCGATTGGGGATGTCAGGACGGCGACCATCGGGCATTTGTTGTCCTGGAAGCTGATAGTCGTGACGAAGCCCGTAACGTTATCCCTCCCGTCCTTCAGGCGCAGGCGAAGGTAGTGCAACTCAACACGTTTACGCTGAAGGATCTCGAGCAGCTCCTTCAGCGACACGTCGAATAGTTGCGCTCCGCCAGAGCGGAAGGCCGTTATTTAACCAGCGCTCGCAGCTGACGAGCGCCGATGACGACTGTACGGCCGACTAAGGGTGACCTCCTGGCGAGCTACCGCCGGCGCCTGCCAGATTTAATCGAACCCGGCCTCAAGGTCCTCTTCTGTGGAATCAACCCAGGACTTTACTCGGCCGCCGTTGGCCACCATTTCGCACGGCCCGGCAACCGGTTCTGGGGTGCCTTGCACGCGGCGGGGTTTACGGAACGCACCTTCGTTCCCGCGGATGACAAGCGGCTTCTTCAGTCAGGGTACGGCCTCACCAACATCGTTGCCCGTGCGACGGCTCAGGCAAACGAGCTCACTGGAGACGAACTGGTTCTCGGTCGCCGTAGACTCGAGCGCAAGGTCCGCCGATATGCTCCTCGGTGGGTGGCCATCCTGGGGATCGGCGCCTACCGAGCTGCGTTTCAAAGACCTCAGGCGACCTGGGGACCGCAAGCGGAGCGCCTTGGTCGATCCGGCCTGTGGGTTCTCCCGAATCCAAGTGGGCTTAATGCAAGCCATCAGCCCGTGGATCTCGCTCGCGCCTTTCGACGACTCCAGCGAGCGGCATCAGATCCGAAAGGTGAAGTCCGCTAGCTTTGCCTAACCAGCGCTTGCGTTGATTCTCGTCCTCAACCGGCTTGTGCATCGAGAGGCTATGCGTAATCCCGCTACGGTGCTGGTGCTGATCCTGGTCCTCGCCGGCAACCTTGCAGGCCAAAGTCGGGCCGCGGATAGCATCGCGGTTCTTCACGTAATTGAGCGCCGAACCGAAGCCATGCGCACGCACGATGCTCACGCTGAACGCACTATCTACGCCCCGGACGCGGTATGGATTAATGCATTCGGCCGCCGCCTGGTGGGGCCCGACTCGATTGAGGCGTTTCTCCTCCGTCTCTATGCGGATTCCGGGTATGCCTCGTCTCGAATGGCGCGCGAAGAGGCGCCCCAAGTTCGGTTCATTCGCTCAGACGTCGCAGTCGTTCATGAGTACCACGAGCGGGAGGGTCAGCGCCTCGCGAACGGGAGCGTGATTCCGATCCGACGGGTTCATACCACTTTCGTACTCTCCAAAGAGAGCGGACGCTGGCTCGTGCAGTACCAGTTTATCGGTGACGAACGCGAACGGCCCAACACGGTGGCGCCTTGACGGGCCTCAGGCCCGTGAGGCTCTGACCAGACACGTCCTATGCGCCTAATAGCACTGAGCGTCGGTCAGCCTCGGGTGGTGGAGTGGAAGGGCGAACAGGTCCTCACGTCGATCTTCAAGGAACCCGTGGCCGGCTCCCGCCGCGTACATCAGTTGAACGTCGACGGCGACAAGCAATCCGACCTCTCTGTGCACGGCGGGGCTGAGAAAGCTGTTTACGCGTATGCATCCGAGCACTACCCGTATTGGTGCAGCGCGCTCAAGCTCCCGAGCCTGCCGTGGGGCGCCTTCGGCGAGAATCTCACCACGGCGGGCCTGGTCGAGTCCGAGGTAAACATCGGCGACCGGTATCGCATTGGAACCGCTGAGTTCCTGGTTACTCAGCCGAGAACACCCTGCTACAAGCTGAATGTGCGGTTCGGTCGCGCGGATATGGTCAAACGCTTCCACCAGAGTGGCCTGAGTGGGTTCTACCTGGGTGTGGTGACGGAAGGTGAGCTAGAGGCCGGAGCGGACATCGAGCAGACCTGGCGGGACGAGCGCGGCTTGAGCGTGGCGGATGTTGCCCGTCTGGTGGCAACTGATGAGGGCAACCAAGCCTTAGTCGAAAAGGCGATCGAGCATCCGGCCCTGGCCGCCGGATGGCGGGAGTACTTCCGGCGTCGCCGCTGGGCGCCTGACCACTGAGACCGATGCCCACCTACCATCTCGCCCAACTGAACATCGGCCGCATACTGGCGCCCTTGGACTCGCCACAGCTGGCGGGGTTCGTCGCCCGGCTCGACGAGATCAACGCCCTGGCGGAGGCCGCTCCTGGATTCGTTTGGCGATTCCAAACGGAGGACGGGAATGCAACCGCCCTGAGACCCTACGAGGACGACCGCATTCTGGTCAACTTCTCGGTGTGGACCTCTGCCGAGGCGCTTCACGAGTTTGTGTATCGCACCCTTCACGTGGAGGTCATGCGGCACCGACGCGAATGGTTCGAGCAGATGGACCAGGCCTTCCTGGTCCTCTGGTGGGTTCCCGTCGGTCATCGCCCTACGGTGCAGGAAGCGGTCGACCGGTTGGATCACCTGAGACGCGAGGGACTGACGCCCTACGCCTTCACATTTCAGCAGCGTTTTGCGCCGCCCGATTCGGCAACCAACCCGGCAGACTCGCTTCCCGACGAGTGCCCTGCCACCTGACCAGCTCCTGCACCTGTCGCGTCTACCTCGCCTTATCACACAACAAACGGTTGAAGAAGGAGGTTGTTATGAGCGTTCGGACTGTGGCCGGAACATTCATGGAGCTGTGCAGTCAGGGGAAGCACTTCGAGTTTATGCGCAGCTTCTATCGCGCCGGAGATAGTCTCCGTCGAAGGCGACGGCAGGGAATTCGTCGGCAAGGAGCCGGTCATCCACAAATCGGAGGTCTTTCAGGGCAACAACACCTTCCCCAGCCAGGATCTCCGGGGGCCCTTCTTCTGCGGCGACGCCAACGCAAGCTCCGGCCGGTTCGCGGTCTACACCGCGATCGAATTCTCCCCCAAGGCCGGCGGCCAACGCGTCAAGCATGAGGAAGTGGGCCTCTACACCGTCAAGAACGACATCGTCACCCGTGAGGAGTTCTTCTACGATGGGGGGTTCATCTAGCAGCCGCGGCGAAGCTTCCTGGTCAGCCGATCGAAGACACTTTTCCCAGGACACGAATGCATTCAGACAGCACACGGAATGTGCCCGCCCCCCGGCCTTTGGCCGCTCTCCTGGTCCTCATCTTCGCCTTGATGGTCACGGCCTGCCTATCGAAGGGATCTGCCACGGATGTCACGAGGGAGGAGGATGCCCTCCGTCGGCTTTCCCTCGACTTTGCGGCGGCGGAGGCATCCAACAACGTCGACTCGACTCTGACGTTCATTTGGGAGGATGCGATCATGCAGCCGCCCAACGCCCCTCAAATACAGGGACATGACGCTATCCGTGCCCTCTACAGGACGGTCACGTTCAAGTCGTTGGAGGTTGGCACTCTTACCATCAGAGTGAGCGCGAGCGGAGATTTGGCGGCGGTCTGGGGACCGTTGACCGTCGTACTCCAAGGTCCTGCCCGGCTGATCACGGACCACGCCAAGTTTGTTGCCGTCTGGCAGCGCCGCGATGGGGCGTGGAAGGTTCTCGAGAACAGCTGGAGTAGTAACTCTCCGATGGAGGCGCCGCAGTGAGTACGCGGCATAAGCCAGCGCAGGTTGACACGGCTGGCGAAGTCGGGGTCCAATCCCTATCGTACGATCGCGCACTCTTCACTGCGCTTCATACAACTGTGCAGAGCGACGGGGGCCCCAGACTATGAACGCAACTGAAACCGCTTCGCAACGTGCCAATCCCGAAGCGCTGAAAAGAAACCTCACTTCGATCAGCCCGTTCTTCATCGTGAAGGACCTGCAGGCTTCGATCTCCCACTACATCGAGCGCTTCGGCTTCCAGCTGGACTTCCAGGGTCCAGCCGACGACGTCTACTATGGCCATGTGAGCCGGGACGGGATCGGGGGACCCGACACGAATGGGCTCGCTGGGACGCGTACATCTACACCTTGGATCCCGACGCGCTGTTCGATGAGTTCAAGCAGCGGGGTGCGTCATTCGTGAAAGAGTTGTCGTTCATCGATGACGGCCTCTGGGGCTTCGAGGTCACCGATGCCGACGGATACGTCCTTGCCTTTTTTCGGGTCCGCAACGAGTAGGGGATGCCGAGAAGGATCGCAGGGTAACAACGAGTAAAGCTCGACGGGCGTTGGGTGGCGAACGTCGCAATCGAGGGCATCACGTATGCGTCGGACGCTCCTATTCTCCCTGGGCCTGGTGCTCAGTGCTCACCGGCTGTCGGCCCAAGCGCTACCGCCCGACTCGGTGTTCGACCGTCTCATTGGCCATTGGGTACTGCGCGGCACCATCGCCCGCCAGGAGACCACGCATGATGTGACGTTCGACTGGATGCTCGGCCGCGAGTACCTGCAGATGCACGAGGTCTCGCGCGAGCGGGCCCCGAACGGCTCTCCGGCCTATGAGGCAGTGGTACTCTTCGGTCGCGATCCGCGTACCGGCGAATATGGCTGCTTGTGGATGGATAACACGGCCGCCAGCGCCTTCGACCCCGCTGGGATCGGTCGCGGCAGCGTGGTCGGCGACTCTCTGCCCTTTCTCTTCCGCTACACCGCGACCGACGCCTTTCACACCACGTTTGTTTACGACCGTGGGCGAGATTCCTGGCAATGGCACATGGACAACGACAGCTCCGGGGTGCGTCGGCCTTTCGCTCGCGTGACACTGACCCGTCGCTAAAGACTTCGCCGACATCGTGACCGTTGGGTCGTAGCTCAAGGCGGCCTAGGAAGTTCGAAGCCGCCGGATCCCCTCGGGACCCGGCGGCTGATAGAGACTGACCCGGCTTGCTCAGGGAACCGTGAAGCTCTTGGTGAGCTTGCCCGACTTGCCGCCGTTGTCGGTCACGGTCAAGGTCCACGTAAGAGTCTTGGATTTCTGGAAGGTCTTGGTGAAGGTCGCAAGCGTTGAAACCGTTCCGCCTTGAGCGTTGGTCCACTTGTAGGCGACGATGGTGCCGTCCGGATCGTGGGAGCCGGTGCCGTTGAAGGTGCAGCTGTGCGCCGGCGCCGGCTGGCAGCTGACGGTCCACGCCGCGACCGGCTGCTGGTTGGATGGGGGCGTGCTGCCCGGGATCACCCAGTTGGCCAGGACTCCCCGCGTACGATCGAAGCGCCGCGTCCCAAGCGTGGCATTCTCGACGAGGAACGCCACTGCCCCCACTCCGCAGAGCCCCTTGTTGCTCCAGGACACGACGCCGGAAGCGTTGGTGGTGCCGGTGACAGGCTTGTTGGTCCAGTAGTCATCGAGGAACCGGCCGCTGACCTGCACGTTTGCGAGAGGAGCTCCCGTTTCGCTGGTAAGCGTCGCCGTCGCCGTGGTGAGGTTGTACATCTTCCCGCCCTGAAAGCAGCTCTGCGGAAACGCCGGGTCCTGCACAAACTTCCCAGTCATCACCAGCGAGCTCGACACCAGGCAGTTGGACCCACAAGCGGTGACCGGCGTCAGCTTCACGAGCCGCCGACTCTGGCCGATATACGCCTGGCTCAGGATCTGCCCGGACGCGCTCATCGGGCCACCGTCGCCGACCGTGACCCCGGGGTAGGCCGGCGAGAGGCGCGAAGCGAGGTTTTGGGCCAGGCCGGCGGGACCAGCGGCAATCATCCCGGTGCTGCCCACGGTGAGCGAAATATCCTGCGCCGAGTTGATCGACCCCATGCTGTAGCGCGACAGGTGGCCGGTACCGAAGGTGGAGATCATCTGCCAGGTGCCACCGTTGGACAGGCGGAACGGATACACCAGGTTCTGGGTGCTGGTGGAGACCAGGAAATGGGCCTGGTCACCGGCATCGTTGATGGCGCTGCCGTTGGATCCCGCTCCACTGAACCCTTGCGGCGGGGCCGGCAGCGGCACGACGCTGGCCGGATTACCCAACTGATACCACTTGGTCCAGGTTACCACCTTGCCGCCCGGGCTCATTGCCGCAGGGCGCTCGTTAGGGTAGCCCAAAGCCTTGAGGTCCTGCATGCCGGTCCCCTGGGACCACATGAAAGGCACAGTCAGTGTCGGGATGGCACCGCCCAGCGTGGACCACCCGACTATCCGGCCCTGG
>Ga0207712_10001778_pt1 | contig 14351 bp, 13 predicted proteins | sample KBSS44metaG_FD_184402 | JGI IMG/M metagenome (GOLD analysis project Ga0207712, IMG submission 184402) | Switchgrass rhizosphere microbial communities from Kellogg Biological Station, Michigan, USA - KBS S4-4 metaG (SPAdes) (version 2) | ecosystem: Host-associated > Plants > Roots > Rhizosphere... | reverse complement strand
CCATAATTTGCGGCATAACCGAAGGCGATTCTCTGTTTAGAATTCAAGTCGTAACGTAAGTTAAATTGAGTTTGATAGCTGGTCGCTTGTGAAAGTGTTTGATCACCCTTTCCTGCTTCATCATTGTCTCCATACCAAATCACATCTTGATAAAGTTCAAAAGCAAACTTGCCATATAGCGGCTGTACCCATGCCAGTTGAAGATCATATTTAAATCGGTTTTCGCCTAAATTCACCGCGTCATTTCGATCATATTGCCCAAGTGGCAGATAAATAAATGGGGTAAATGCCAGATAACGACCCGATGACCTTGTTCAGGTTGATTAATCAACCAAAAAGCAGAAGCAATCACTGGATCTGCAAAACCTGAGGCATTGTTTAAATCAGTATCGCCAATTTGCGTATGCCGTATTGTTCCAAATGGTAAAATTATTTGAGGTGTTGCACGTAAACCAGCGATGTCGGTGTAATGAATTAAACGCGCAATACCGATATCCGATTTAGATTCAGCTCTGGTTTTTTCACCATTTTGGTAATAACCCTCCATTTGACTATGTTGATAATAGAACACACCTGCATTGGTCCCTTTTGGCAATGCTGTATAATCCCCCACATTTACATCTATCGCATGGCTATACTGTACAAACATGCCACTCAACATAAGAAGCAGGCTATTTTTATTGCTAAAACGCATCATCTATTCCCTTTAGTTTCAAGCATCCTTTTCACTACTCATTGCACTTGTTTAAATTTTGAATCAAAAATCAATCGATTTATCCATGACGAATCGACCATCTACACTTAATAAATCGATTGATAGATTTGTTTTAATCAAATATGAGCCATAGAATATTTGCAGTTAGCGTGCCAATATTTTTATAATTAATAATCATAGACTTAAAATAAATCTACATTCCCAATGTCCAATAAATGGACAGCATTGAGAATACACTGTCCAATCAATGGACAATCACTGGGGGCCTAAAACAAGGATGAGGGTTAAATATGAATAAGGGTTAAAAACAAGAATAAGGGCTAGTTAAGTTTAAAAATAATGCGTACGTAATAAGTTGATATTTAGGCAACTTTGAGTTGCCCTAGCATGATGAACAATCAGAAAAAAGCCAAAGCTGTTTCGACAAGGCCTAATATACAGTCCCAAGATCAAGCTTTGGATGGAGTAAACGTTGCAATAAAATCAGTATTAATTGCCAATATATTTATATATCGTTGTTCTTGAAATGTTTAAGCGTTTCGCTGTCCTTGCGATATTGCCATTTTCTTCTTGTAATACCTGCACAATCATTTGCTTGGTCAAGCTATTTAAGTTTTTATTTTCATCTAATATCAATTGCTTACTTTGCTGCTGAATCGCTAAATCAGCTTCAGGTAAATATAAATGATTTAAAATTTCACTGTCTTTAAACGCTGCAGATAGCTTCACCACATGAATTAATTCACGAATATTTCCTTCCCATGTGTGCCTATCAAATTGTTGCTCTACATGGCTCGACCATTGCGCTATACCAAATTGATCCAGAACGTGGTGTAAAATGATCTGTTTATCTTGACGTAAGCGTAAGGGTTGTAAATGTACCTGAAAACCGCAAATACGATAATATAAATCACGGCGGAATGACTGCTGTTGTATTTTACTTTTTAAATCCTGATGTGTTGCACATAACAGTTTAAATGCTGACTTGATCGGTTTACGTCCTCCGACCCGATAGAACTGCTGATCTTGTAACACTCTTAAAATTTTTACTTGTAAATGTAACGGCAAATCACCAATCTCATCGAGAAAGAGTATGCCTTGATCCGCCAGTTCAATTAAACCTTTTTCGCCTTGCCGTTTAGCACCTGTGAAAGCGCCGCCATCATAACCAAATAATTCTGCTTCAAGCAAATGATCTGGTATTGCACCGCAATTAATTGAAATAAAAGGTAAATCTACATCGAGCTTCTGATGTAACTGCTGAGCAAAATGATCCTTACCTGTGCCAGTTTCTCCGGTAATCAATACAGGAATATCAGCTTTTAATGCTTTCAGCGCTTGATCAAGCAAATGCTGTGTCGTGATTTTGCTTGTTTTATTCTGCAACTGCCCATTCACACTACGTAGCTGGGCATAAAAAAACGCATGGTCAAAACTTTGAATTAAAAAACAATCACTCGAATTTAATGGATTCAAATGCTCAGTGAGTAAAAAATGATCCATTGGTTGCTGCAACAATTGCTCAATAGAACAATTCAGCAATTTCAACGCCATTTGGTTGGCTTTGAGGATTTTTCCTGATTGATCCAATACGATCATGCCCGTATAGGCATTGTCCAGTAAATCTTTGGAATGTTGAAAATAAAGGACCCGTTGATCAGGTTGTAGCGCTGCCTGAATAATCTTATTTTCCAAAATATAACTTTGGTAAAGTAAGTGACGCAACCAATTGCTCGCCAAAAGCCTTTGTGGTGAAGTGATATCTAAAGCGCCGAGCACATCACCACAGCCATTGAATATCGGAACCGATGCACAAGAATAATTCGAAAATTCATCTAGATAATGTTGATGCCCTGTCATGATCATAGGCTGTTTAGACATCACACTACATGTCGGTGCAATCGCACCAAACACGGAGGGCTCAATAATACGACCCGTGCATAAATAATGATATTGATCATCTAAATCAGGATTGTGACGTTCAGCAATAATTTTAAGCTGATGATTAATTAAGAAAACGATAACATCTTGTTGCCCAAATAAGCGCCAGACATCATTTAATACACCTTCAGCCAATGCAGCTAATTTTATATCACCCTGTGAAAGGTCAGCGACAGGAAACTCGTCTAAGTCAGTGATTTTGGAGAAAGGGCTTAAGCCCGAATTTTTTGCACTTTCCCAAAGCTGTAAAATAGGTGAATCTCGTTGCACAATCTCTGGCAGCTCTCCAGTATTGTAAAAGTTATATTTAATATTTTGCCAAGAAAATTCAGATAACCCATCCATAAGCCTATTCCAAATCCAGCAGTTGCTTTCGATCATCCCCTTGATGATCCCAATATAAAATCACCCTCTCTAGAATATGACAAGGGCTAAATACAATTAAATATGTAGCGCAACATCTGCACCGTCACAAAATCCCACACGGAGATTTAAAACAAATATTCATGTAAATCAATTGCCTTGAACATTGCATACTGTCTTTAAATGCCGCTTAGACTTCATTTTTAAAGATTATTTTTCAATCTAAATAAAATCAAACAATATGTTTAATCAATGAAATCATAAATGGCGCAAATAACACCATGATGATCCCTGAAATAATCATGGATAGACTGGCAATCACCCCTTCCAATTCATGGCGCTGTCTTGCTCGCGCAATCCCCATTGCATGAGCGGCATTTCCTAGAGCAGCGCCTTGAGCAATACGGTTTTTATAGCGCATCCATAACAGTAAAAAATCACCAAATAACATCCCCACTAAGCCTGTTATGACCGTAAACAAGGGAATTAAACTGATTGAGCCGCCAATCTTTTCAGTCAACTCCAAAGCAAATGGAATAGAAATCGAACGTGCCAAAAGACTATTTTTCAAAATTTCGTCAAAATTGAATATACTTGCCAATAGCCAGCTACTTAAGATCCCCACCAGCATAGACACACTAGAACTGACGATTAAAACGAAAAAATACTGTTTGACGATCGCTCTATAACGAAATACAGGAATCGCAAATGCCACTGTAATTGGTCCTAACATGGCAACCAAATATTGGGTGTATAGGTAATAGTCTTGAAAGCGATGCTGAAATATAAAGATCAAAATAATACTGAGACTCGGCACCACAATAATCGGAGAAAAATATATTTTCTGGGTAAAAACAAATACGCGCTTTGCCACGAAATAACACAGTACCGTCCACAGCAAGTAAAAAACGCCCCACAACTCCGTCATTCCACATCATCCTGTTGCAAGAATAATTTCACCATCAACACAGAGCTTGCCATCACCAAAGCGGTACTGAGTAAAATCACTAGAAATATTTTCCAACCACTGATCAAAAGTAATTGCTGATACTGAATCACACCGACCACTGGCGGTATAAAAAACAGTAACAGCTCCCCCAACAGAATATCTGCACCTAGACTCACCTTTTCCAAATTGAGCCATTGCATTTGCAATAAAATCAGCAATATAAAAAAACCTAAAACACCTGATGCAATGGGTAAATTCAACAGTTTTTGCAACATATATGCAAAACCCCAAATCGCTATAATCAAGCTGATTTGGTAGCTCGCGCGCTTAATGGTGGTTAACTCAGATATTGTATAAAACACTGTCATTTACATCCGTATATTCATCATGACTCAAGCTAAATTTAACGGTACATACCTTTTTTCAACTTAAAATTGAGTGATATATCCGTAGTTTGCAGTGCATTAAAGAAAAAATATAGCTACAAAAGCAGCCGATAAAAATATAACAGTTTAGCCATGTTTTAAAAATCTGTTATATTTTTTCTCCTCATTTTCTGTACCTACATCCCAACTAGATTATCGTGCAACATCATAATAATTATTTCTAAGTAGGTAGTTTTTATGGAACGATCTATGGTTTTTTCCAAACTTAATCATGATGGTCATGGGTCTATAGCAATCCAATGCCTCAAGCAACCATGGGGCATGCGATGAGTCTCGGATTAACTGCACTAGAACTGGCAAGAATTCAGTTTGCTTTCACTGTGTCTTTTCACATTATTTTCCCTGCAACCTCTATTGGTTTAGCCTGTTTCCTTGCACTGCTGGAATGGAAATGGTTGCGGACACAAAACCCTGTTTACAAAGATCTATTCAAATACTGGATTAAAATTTTTGCTGTTGCATTTGCTATGGGTGTTGTTTCAGGCATTGTCATGGCCTACCAGTTTGGTACCAACTGGAGTGAGTTCTCGCGTATCTCAGGGAGTGTAACGGGACCATTACTCACCTATGAGGTTTTAAGCGCATTTTTCTTAGAAGCAGGCTTCTTAGGAATCATGCTTTTTGGTTGGGGCCGAGTCACCGCAAAAGCCCATTTTTTTGCCACACTTATGGTCGCCATTGGAACCTGTATTTCCATGTTCTGGATTTTATCCTCTAACAGTTGGATGCAAACACCACAAGGCTTTGCAATAGAAAATGGCATCATTGTCCCGACAGACTGGTGGGCAATTGTATTTAATCCCTCGTTCCCCTATCGCTTTGCACATATGGCAACAGCTGCATTTTTAGTGTCTTCATTATTGGTTGTAGGCACAGCTGGCTGGCATCTGCTTAAAGGTCGTCGTGATGAATTAATTAAAAAATCATTCTCTATGGGTTTATGGATGGTGCTGGTAACCTCTTGTTTACAAGTGGTTATTGGCGACAACCATGGTTTAAACACCTTAAAACACCAACCAGCGAAATTGGCAGCAATTGAAGGACACTGGGAAACCAACCGTGACCATGCGATGCCACTTCTGCTGTTTGCAACACCAAACATGCAACAAGAAAAAAATACAACTGAATTCGGTATTCCCTATTTAGGCAGTTTGATTCTAACCCACTCCTTAGATGGCGAAGTCACTGGATTAAAGGACTTTGCAGCTGAAGATCGTCCAAATGTAGCCATCGTGTTCTGGAGCTTCCGTGTCATGGTGGGTCTTGGCATGTTGATGGTACTGCTGTCTTTAACAGCCTTATGGTTACGCAAAAAGAATCGCCTCTATGAATCTACATGGTTTCATAAATTCGCCATTGTGATGGGGCCAACGGGTTATATCGCTTTACTTGCAGGTTGGGTTACAACAGAAGTCGGAAGACAGCCTTGGGTGGTTTATGGCGTGTTACGTACTAAAGATGCGTTATCGCATACCGTAACAGCCGACCAAGTAGGACTTAGTCTGATCATTTTTGTATTGGTGTATACCGTTGTATTTGGTGCTGGGATTTATTATATGTTCAGACTCATGAAATCTGGACCTGAGTTTTTAACTCATTTAGATCCTGAAATAACCGGTTTAGGGCATTTTAAAACCCCATTACGACCACTCAGTGCTGTGGATGATCCAATCGATGGACAACAAGCGCCGCTAGATCAAAATAAGGAGAAACATCATGATTGATCTCGCTTTAATATGGGTCGGCATTATTGGTTTAGGTGTACTGATTTATGTGGTGATGGATGGCTTTGATTTAGGTATTGGCATTCTCTTTCCTTTATTCCAGACCGGCAAGAACGTGATGTCATGATGAATACGGTCGCCCCTGTCTGGGATGGTAACGAAACATGGATGGTGCTTGGCGGCGCGGGATTATTTGCAGCCTTTCCGCTGGTCTATTCTACGGTACTCTCCGCTTTATACCTTCCCATTATATTTATGGTAGTCGCATTGATTTTCCGTGGTGTTGCCTTCGAGTTCCGCTTTAAAGCAACTCGAACCAAATACTTGTGGGATCAAGCCTTTATTTGGGGATCAATCTTATCCAGCTTTTTCCAAGGGGTTATCCTTGGTGCATATATTCAAGGTATTCAAACCACTGCAGGTATTTATAGTGGCGGTGTATGGGATTGGTTTACCCCTTTTTCACTTTTCACTGGTTTAGGTGTTGTTGTCATGTATGCCACTTTAGGTTGTGGCTGGTTGATTTTAAAAACGGAAGCGCGTTTACAAGACATCATGTATACGCTGATGCCAAAGCTGTTAATCACGTTAATGATTATTTTTGCTGCCGTCAGTATCTATACCCCGATCACACATCCTGAAATTGCCCAGCGCTGGTTTGCATTACCAAACCTTATCTATTTCAGCCCTGTGCCTATTTTAGTTGTACTCTTTTCTGGTTTAATTTTATATGCCTGTAAGCAACGACATGAGGTCAAACCTTTTGTTTATACGCTGGCATTGGTTTTTCTGGCATTTACTGGATTTGTAATTAGTTTATGGCCCAATATCATTCCACCTTCAGTTTCAATTTGGCAAGCCGCTGCGCCAGAATCAAGTCTTAAATTTACCTTGGTCGGTGCGGCAATTCTGATCCCAATTATTATCGCTTATACCTTCTTGTCTTATTGGGTTTTCCGAGACAAAGTCCGTATTGGTGATGAAGGCTATCATTGATCAAGGAGTTTTAGATGAACAAATACATCAAACAACTCAACCCTGTAACATGGTTTATTTTGTTGTGGTGTTTCGGTTTTGCAGCATTGGCTTTAATTGCGGGTGTGTTTAGATTAATGCTTAGTTTTGCCTATTAGGCATATACCTATTGATGATCTGACTAGCGAAGAAAGGATAAGCATTTAACTATGCTTATCCTTATTTATAGCCAAACCACCTAATTATTTATACAACTGATTTTCATCAAGTCATTGATCAGAAATGAAGCTTAAGTATTTGTATAAACTTTTAGAAACTGCTTGTTATCAATTCGCTTTTTGTGCTTTTGAATCATAGATGGTTATCCTACCGTGGGGCGACAAGGATGTCGCCGTTGAGCGGGGGTATAGGATGTACCCCTCGCTCAATAAAAGATTTTTGTCCCTTTTTATCTCTAAAAAGGGAGGCATCGCCTACGCAAAGATATTTAAACTTTGAATGTAATGTGTGGCATTGCAAGCTTTTTAGAATCAAACAATTTATTTTCTCCATACAATTGATTTAATTAAAAATGTTAATTAAGAGAAATTATATTCTTGTGCCTGAGTTTTTTGACAGGTTAACTATATTTGGACTCTAAAATGTCCTGACTGCTAAAGATGATGCCCCATATTTTTAATAGAGGGCATCACTCGATTTATTGGATTAAGCAAAAAATTAGAATTTAAAGGTATAGGTTGTGATAAAACGATTTTCCACAAAATCTCTACCTGGAAGGTTTCCAACACCATATTTAATATTGGCATCAATATAGCGCCATTCCACTCCAAGTCCCTTTAACCATCCTTCTGGAACAGTATAGTTTACAATCAAATTTTTCTCGGTTTCTTTATTATCCTTGAAGCCAGCCCGATAAATGTCACTACCATTCAAATAACGCAAGGTCAGTTTCAAGCCAGGTACGCCATGATCTTTAAAGTCATAACTATATAAGGCATGCCAAGTAAACTCTTTCGCTTTATAAAATGCAATTGCAGACCAAGTCTGTAAATATCCTTGCGGGACATAACCATTTAAAAGTGGAATATTGTCCTCACCGAAATGTTTTTGCACACCCGCTAAAAAGGTATTTGGGCCATGTTGTGCACTCGCTTGTAATCCTAGAGATTGAACATCGATGTTTCCAAAATAAGCATCGCCATCCTCTTTATAATTAAAATAGCGCGCATCTACTTTTAGCTTAGTCTCATTGACTTTTTCTGTATAAACCGCATTGAAATAGTGTTGTTGATAAATATCTTCCAACTGACCAAACTAGTATGAACCAGTAAAGTTTGGGGTAAACTTATAGTCTAATCCGATAAAATTTAAACCATCACTTCTTTTGTTGGGATCTGTGGAGTTGCCCAAAGTGAATTTTCTATATTCATCATCATCTCGGGCATTAACATGGGTAAAACGGCCTGCGGACAGTTTTAAATTTTGAATGTCTTGGCTTTCTAACATTACCCCAGCATAGGTTGTCACCAATTGTCGAGAATCATCAATAAATAAAACTGGTGTTTTTGGAAAAAGCTCCCCCACTTTAAGCTCTGTATTTTGATATTTAAGTTTTAAGGTGGCACCTAATTTTAAATAATCCCGTGCTTGTTGGGCTTCACTTTTGTCATATTTAAAAACGGTATCTAAACGTTCATCGTAACGATTATTTAAACGTAGGGCATATTGAAAACCAAAATCCAAACCGACTTGTAACGCAGTGTCGCTATAACCTGACTCAAAGCGCCCAGATGCCGCCTGCGACCAACTGCCGAGGTCATTCTTGGTATCTTCGTAGTCACGTTCATTATAGAAATTACGTAAATAAATACTGGTGTTACTCTCTTCTAAAAACTCGGCATAAGCAGCATCTATACTCAGACATCCAAACAGCGTATAAAGTGCAACTCGTTGAGTTTTATAAAGCAGATCTAGCTTTAACATGGGAAATCCTTTCCTGAATCTTTGAAATTCTTGTTGTGTAAGTTCTAGGGCGTTCTTTGTCTTATCCTCCAGACAAAAACTTTTGCACTTCCTTAAAATATAAATAAATTCAAAATGATATAATTAAGGAAATACATCAGCATTACCTATTATCAGAATTATTAATGTAATTTTCCATGTATAATATGGTATATGTTTATACCTTTTCAGTCATACCGCTGCTATTTTAAATCTAGATAAACAATTTTTGGCTGTATAACAATAAAGCTAAGATATTAAAAAATAAATAATTTTTATTATTTTGATGACCTAACAACATTGTTATTTTCAAGCTATAGCATGACAGCATCACAGTTTTATCATTTGAGCGGGTTAAATATACCTTTTAAGTATTTAAAGATACCGAATTCAGTCTAGATAAGGCGATTACATTCAATTAAGGTATATAGAAGGATTTATGAACCAAGCAAGATTAGGAATGATGCTGGCTCAACGCACAACATATCTTAAAAGATATGACGCAAACCAGCATTATGGCAAGATTAAGGAGATAGCCATGACAGCCAATAATATTAGAATTTTCGAGACAGAAGAAGTACAGAATTTCATTAACCTACTCAGCGGACTTGAGCAAGACGGTGGAAATCCTCGTACTAAGCAAATCATTCATCGGGTGGTTTCTGACTTATTTAAGACCATTGAAGATTTAGAGATTTCTTCTGACGAATATTGGGCTGCAATTGCATATTTAAACCAACTAGGTACCAGTCATGAAGCAGGCTTACTTTCTCCTGGTTTAGGCTTTGACCACTTCCTTGATATGCGTATGGATGCAATTGATGCCGCTTTGGGTATTGAGAACCCAACCCCGCGTACCATTGAAGGCCCACTTTATGTCGCAGGTGCACCTGTTGCCCAAGGTTTTGCTCGTATGGATGATGGCAGTGATCCAAATGGTCATACCCTGATTTTGCACGGTACAATTTATGCTGCAGATGGTCAACCACTGCCAAATGCACAAGTTGAAATCTGGCATGCCAATACCAAAGGTTTCTATTCACACTTTGACCCAACTGGCGAACAACAGCCTTTTAACATGCGCCGTACCATTATGACGGATGCTCAAGGTCAATACCGTGTACAAACGATTCTGCCTGCAGGTTATGGCTGTCCACCAGAAGGTCCAACCCAACAATTATTAAATCAATTAGGCCGTCATGGTAATCGTCCTGCACATATTCATTTTTTTGTATCTGCAGATGGTCATCGCAAACTAACCACGCAAATTAACGTTGCTGGCGACCCGTACACTTATGATGACTTCGCCTACGCAACACGTGAAGGCCTTGTGGTTGACGCAATCGAACATACAGATGCAGCAGCGATCCAAGCCAATGGTGTTGAAGGTCCATTTGCCGAAATGGTATTTGACCTCAGACTTAGCCGCCTTGTAGATGGTGTCGATAACCATGTGGTTGACCGCCCTCGCCTACAAGCTTAATTCAGCTAAAAGTCATTTTGTGAATCTTGAAATCAGGCGAGCTGTAACGGTTTAGCCTGATTTATTTTATGGAAAAGATATTTAGATGGATATTCATACTTTTGATGCAGCAAGCAATACTATTTTAGCCGTTGTACCTGAAGATGCGAAAGCTCTGGCTCGACTGCGTGCCATTCTATAGGCAGATCAATTTCCGACGGTTACAGTGATTGGCAAATATAATCATGGTAAAAGCCGACTGTTAAATGAGCTTATTGGTCAAGATATTTTCTCAGTTGCGGATAAACGAGAAACGGTAGCCCTCTCCGAACATCTGCAACATCAAATCCGCTGGTTAGATGCACCAGGTTTGGATGCTGATGTGGCGACAATCGATGATCAACTTGCTCAAGATGCGATGTGGAACAAAGCGGATATTCGCCTCATGGTCCATTCGGTACTTGAGGGTGAGTTTGATCCTTATGAATTACACTTATTCCAGCAATTCGAGCAAGATGCAAAGCAAACCCAACGACAAAGCTTACTGCTGCTTACCCAAATTGACCAGATTCCAGATCAAACCATTTTAGCGCAGATTATTGGCAGCATTCAAAATCAAGCACCAACTGCAACTATACTACCTGTATCAGCTACACGGCACCGTCAAGGTATCGAAAATTCCAAACCCATACTGGTACAACGCAGTGGTATCCCCGAACTACAACACACACTTCATCGGATGCTTGAGCAAGTCCCCGTAATACGTCAATTTGAAAAAAAACAGATCATTGTTGATCTAAAAATGCGTTTATCCCAGCACCTAGAAACCATTCAAAGCAACATTCAGCAACTTACAACAAGCTTACAGCAGCAACGCCAAAATTTTGAGCGTGATCTCAATCAAATATTAGATAAAGTGCGTCAAGATTTACAACCGGTCCTACAGGTCTCTGGGCAGGATAATTCGTTAGAACCAGATTCTTTTGCCAATATGTATAAAGTAACTGCGGGCAAACGTGATCGTAACCGTATTCAAGTGGCCTATTCTCGTGCCTGTATCGAAATCAATAGCCATCTGGTGCGCTATGGTGTGGTGGGTTTACCCGATACGCAAAAAAGTAATGTACGCAGTCTAGATACGATCATGGTTGCGGTGATGGGTGTTTCAGTCAAACTGCGTAAGGATCTCAATCTTATTTTTGTGGAAGAATCAGGTCGTGAACGTTTACGTGGTGAATTTGCCCATTATTTTGAACTGTCTTCTGATCGAATGCAGTTGCAACAGCAATTACTTAATTTGCAGCAGCAACAGCAGCTCATCATACAAGCTCAACAAGCATCAACTACTTTGGAGCAGGTATAATGACCGTTCATGATTCGCATGATTCGATTCAGACGCTGATTGCGAGTAGCAAAGCTTTTGATCAGCATGAACAGGACATCATCCTGCATTTAAATAAAATGCACACGTGGCATCAACAACTGGCGATCAATCTCAATAAACAACGTATCAATCCCATTGGACTGACATCACATTGTCAGATTGCCCAAGACATCGCCGTACTCAATTCGCAGCTTGAAAGCTATCTCAGCCATTGGGAAACACAATTAGAGACCCTACATGCTGCACAATCCATCGCAGATCATTTTGATGATAAGATTATTTTGCTGATTTTCGGAAAATTCAATGCGGGTAAAAGTTCATTCTGTAATGTATTGGCAGAGTGTTTTCACAGACGCCAGCAAAGCGTTGAATATTTTTATCTCGACTCAGGTCAAATTATCCATAGTCAGGAGCGTTTTAAAGAAGGTGCCACAGAAACCACCACACGCTTACAAGGGGTTTGTTTAGCGAACAATCTCATTTTACTAGATACCCCAGGACTCCATTCCGTTACGCCAGAAAATGCAGCATTAACCCAACGCTTTATGGATAGTGCGGATGGTGTCCTTTGGCTCAGTAGTTCCTCCTCACCCGGTCAAGTCAAAGAATTAGCGGCTTTGGGGCAGGAATTACGCCGACATAAACCGTTATTGCCAGTGCTTACACGCAGTGATTATTTTGAAGAAGATGAAGTCGATGGCGACATTTGCCAGATTCTATGCAATAAAACCTCTGACCAACGTTATCTGCAAGAAACCGATGTTCAAACCCGCGCTATTGACCAACTGATCGCAATGCAAGTTGATCCTGTACTGTTGCAATCGCCAATTTCAACCTCCTCTCAGATGTTGAAAAATGCGGATTTCAATGATCAGGCCATGCAAATGGCAGGTTTTAATCGTTTATTTGATGCACTTTTACATTTGATCCAACCAGCTCTGGCTTATAAACAGCGTAAACCTGCGGAAGCCCTGTTACATCATTTACAAGAACAAATTCTAACGCCTTTACAACTTGAGGTTGTGCCACAACTGCATCAATTACAGCAGCAGCTAAGCAATGCTATGAGCGCTTTGCTGCAACATAAACAGCAGATCATTACGCAAACATGGCGCAGTATGATTGCAACCCTGCCAAACTTATTAGAGCAACATGCCGAGCAGCAAGCGGTGGATGAATTGTATAGTGCACTGACCCAACAGGCTCAACAGCTTCTATCACAACATATTGCAAATACTTTATCGGATTATCAACTGCAATATGCCCCTCTCAGTCCATTACAGTTTGCTGAGCATCTGGCGTATGAAGTGATTTATGCTGATGATGCAACCGAGATCTTAGCCATTGGGCATGACCGTTTATATAGCGAGATCTCACATAGTTTGTGGCAAAAGCTTGATCAATATAGCGATGAAGTTATCGCACAATGCCAAGAACTGCTAAGCAATCTTCAAGAGCAAATTGCCACCATCCAGCAAGGCTTAATCAATGACGAACAGGAACTGCAATACATTGCGAATTCATTAAGAATGCAAGGATAAAGACTGATAACGTCATTTTAAAATCATTAACTCAATAGATCTCATTCATAAATCAAAAAAATGATCATGTTGAGTGAATCATATTGGTATTGAAAGTCCCTTCTCCCGTTGGGAGAAGGCGAGGATGAGGGGATTTTATATTGATCTCAGCTCAGACCTATACTCGATTAATCCCCGTCTAGTTGAAGTGGAATCCCTTCTTCTTCAAAGACCTGTCGAATACATTCTAAAATCTTAGGTAAATAAGGACTTTGATCCATATTTCTCACAGCTAATGAAATAGGACTATAGGCCTCTATATCCAAAATCGGAATATAGACCAGATTCTTCATGCCTATTTCACTGGCGCTTTCAGGAATAATGCATATCCCCTCCCCAGATGAAACCAAGCCCAAAGCCATATGGATTTCTCGAACTTCAACCATATCTTTCGGTACCAAGCCTAATTCGGTAAAAATGGATTGAATCAAGGTTGAAAAATTAGGCTTTTGTGTGGCTGGATAAGAAAAAATAGGTTCATTGATAATTTGCGATAAATAAATACCTTTATCGATATAACTGGTTAAATGATGATTTTTATGCGCGGCTAATTTTAATTTCTCTTTGTACAATAAAATGCGTTTAATCGATGGATCACTAATTCTTAAACGACCAAAGCCTAAATCTATTTTACCGAGTTTGAGTGCTTCGATTTGATCCTTGGTACTGTGTTCAATCAGCTCAACCTGAATATCAGGGTTATTTTGACGAAATAAATAAATTACCTGAGGCAGTAACGCATACAGCAATGAACTGACATAACCAATACGGACAATTGTATTCATTGAACTAATACGCTTCGCCATAGAGG
>Ga0207712_10001776_pt1 | contig 14375 bp, 12 predicted proteins | sample KBSS44metaG_FD_184402 | JGI IMG/M metagenome (GOLD analysis project Ga0207712, IMG submission 184402) | Switchgrass rhizosphere microbial communities from Kellogg Biological Station, Michigan, USA - KBS S4-4 metaG (SPAdes) (version 2) | ecosystem: Host-associated > Plants > Roots > Rhizosphere... | reverse complement strand
TCGAACGGACTCTTAAGTGCAAACATTAAATTTATTCTCCTTGTAGTAAATCTGGTGGACGCTCTTGGTATCGCACCAAGCTCTTCGGTTCTTCAAACCGACGCTGATCTGTCTCAGCTAAACGTCCAATGAAAAAATGGCGGGACCGAACGGACCTGCCGATTTTGGATTTTGGATTTGCGATTGCGGATTGAATAGATCCAAGATCCGAAAATCTAAATCCAAAATCGGGATGGGTGGAACGGAGGGATTTGAACCCACATCATCCTCGTTCACAGCGAGGTGCTTTGCCGGATTAAGCTACGGACCACAGAAAAGATGGGCGACAAAAGTGAAGCGACGTTTTTTGCTGAGCTACATCTGCAAAATGCGGAAGGCTGGGATCGAACCAGCTACCTCCCGACGTTAAGTCGGGCGCTCTGACCATGTAGTCGGCATCGGCATTCGCCCAAGATGATCGAGAGGCGACAAAAGTAAAGCGACGTTAGCCGGATTTGAACCGGCTGCCTCTTGCCGCATCCGCAGCAAAGTGTTCTACCTGAATGAACTATGTAGTCGACATCTGCATTCGCCGCGGGAATTGGTGGACGACAAGTTATCGAAATGACGATTTTCTTGTTTTAAAGACAATGTAGTCATTCCAGCATTCGTCCGAACTGGAGCGGGTAAACGGATTTGAACCGATGATTAGCGGTTTTGCGGACCGCCGCCTTTGGCCGCTTGGCTATACCCGCAATTAGTTAACCACTTTGATCAGGGAGCCAAATGCATCCGGCTCCCCGTTCGGCGTATGAAGCGTGCCACGAGAGAAGCCCGGAACCGGATGGTTTCGGACATTCGGCCTTTGTTCGTAGACGCGAATTGAAAATGGAAGGGACGACGGGACTCGAACCCGCTATGAACAGCTTGAAGGGCTGCTTGCTCGGCCGCTTTGCATTCATCCCCTACACCAAGCCGCGATCGCATGAACAGTTGGTACACGCGGTGAGATTCGAACTCTCATCTGCTTGTTTCTAAAACAAGCGCCTCTCCGTTTGGGCTACGCGTGCCCGAAGACGAGCCGATACTGAGATTCGAACTCAAACACTTCTGCTTACAAGGCAGATGCTCTATCCGATTTTGAGCTTTACCGGCCTAAAAATATTGGTCCGGGCAGCAGGATTTGAACCTGCGAACACTTGTTTCCAAAACAAGCCCAAATAACCGCCTGTGGAACGCCCGGGAAAATAATTGGCTTCGGGGAAAGGGTTCGAACCCTTATTTACTGGTTCAGAGCCAGCCGTCCTGCCGATTAGACGACCCCGAAAAATAAAATTGGTGAAGACGGAAGGACTCGAACCCACAACCTCCTCGTTCGTAGCGAGATGCTCTGATTCCATTGAGCTACGTCTCCAAAAAAAAAATTGCACCGGGAAGGATTTGAACCTTCAAGCTCGCGCGGAGCGACAGTTTTACAGACTGCCTGCCTTAACCAACAGACGTCCGGTGCATTAATACAATTTTTTCAATTTTCAAACATCAAAAATAAAAGGAGCGGCTTACTTTGAGATTCACAATGATCTCGCGTAACCGCTCCTAAAAAACGTCAAGACGCCTCCGTCTTATTTTCGATGTTTCGGGAGCGGGAACGCCGCTCCCGCTATGTCAATTCTTTAATTCAAAACGATCTTTACCGTTTGGTTTCTGTTGATAATCAGCTGTGTCGACGCTCGGGCACAGTGCAACTTTCCAGATCGTGCCCCGCAGCAGTTGTCCGCTGCCGAGCGTGCCTGTTTGTGTTGCAAATCTATGTATAGAACTTCGAATCATTAAAATTAACTCCAAAAAAATCTCCGCGCCTTCCAGTGCGAAGTTTGGATTATAACCACAGGTCAAAAATGCTTGTCAAGTTTTTTCGAAAAATATTTTTGCGAGAGTATCGAATTTCTAGAAATGGCGAAAGCCTTTCGGTTCGAGGATCTCCGCTCTGCCGTTCCTTATCAGTTCGATATTTCCTGCTTGGCAAGTGATCTCGCCAATCCGTGTTACCGGCAGATCTTTTAGATCAGAAATTTTTTCTTGGGGAACGGTGAAAAGCAGCTCGAAGTCCTCGCCACCGTGCAGAGCGAATTGGATTGACTCTTCGGATCCAAAAGATTGGTAAAGCATTTTGTCGACCGGGATCGTATCGATCTTAGCCCCGACATCGCTCGCTTGGCAGATATGCATTAGATCCGAGGAAAGCCCGTCGCTTATGTCAATCATCGATGATGGGATCGAATGAGCTCTCAAACTTTCAGCAAGAGTGAGTCGAGGATTCGGTCTTAGTTGTTTTAGTACTAATTCGTTGGGCCGAGCACCGCATTCCCGTTCCAAGATATTCAATCCACCGGCCGCACCGCCCAAAGTTCCACTTACGAAGATCGCATCGCCGACTCTCGCGCCCGATCTTCGTACGGCTTGTCCTCTCGGAACCTCACCGCCGACCGTTGAATCGAGTACAAATTTATCGGGTGATCTCGAAATGTCCCCTCCGATAAGTTCCGTATCGAACTCGCCAGCTAAGCGATGCCAACCCTCATAGAATCTGTCGACAAAATCCCCTTTCCATAGTTTCTCAGGAACGGCTATTGATAGCATTGCCCAATTTGGCCACGCGCCCATGGCGGCGATGTCAGAGAGCGACACGGCGAGAGCCTTATGCCCGAGGAATTCTGGTGTTGTCCATTCGAGGCGGAAGTCGACGTCTTCGACAAGCATATCGGCAGTGATGACCATGTCCATCTCTGGGTTCTTTGGCAGAACCGCGCAGTCATCTCCGATCTTATCAAGAGAAAATCTTTTCTTAATGTTTTGGATGAGCTCAAGTTCGCCTTTCATGGCATTTATGTTGACACAAGTTCAATAAATACATACAATAACGGCGACTGATGTATAAAAAACTTTAACACATTCGCAAGCCCATGGGACAAGCAGCTGTAGTGATACCTGAGAAAATTTACTTTAAGATCGGTGAGGTTTGCGATCTGGTTGGCGTGCAAGCACACGTTCTTCGTTACTGGGAGACTGAGTTCCCGATGCTCTCACCGCAAAAGAATCGGTCGGGTCAGCGAAGTTATCGGCGACGCGACGTTGAAATAGCGCTCCGTATCAAGCAGCTTCTGTATGATGAAATGTTCACGATCGCCGGTGCGAAGAAAAAGCTTCATACTGAACTACGTGAGACAACGAAATTGAAGATCGTACACCCGGAACCCAAGGTGACGGAAAGCACGATACCGACAGACTCCCCGGGCCTTTTCGACGAGGAACTTGAACTTGAGACCATCGAGTCCGATTTCAAATCGATCTCGGACGGAACTGAAAGATGGACACCTGAGCGACGAGAGGCATTGAAATCACTTGCCGCCCAATTGCTCGAACTTCGCGAGATGTTGAAGACCGATCAAACTCACGAGGCGGCCCGCCACCTGCAAAAATATTGAGTTTGACAAATCTGGACCTTAAAACTAATCTTGAAATTCGATATTTCGGGACGTAGCGCAGTCTGGTAGCGCGTTCGCTTGGGGTGCGAGAGGTCGCTAGTTCGAATCTAGTCGTCCCGACCATTCGCCAAAAAAAGTCTCGCGGTTGTTAATTCCGCGAGACTTTTTCTTTTTCGCCGTCCCACAAGCTACTCGGAACGGACAGTCAAAAATATTGTCTGTCCACGACGATTGATAAGAAGTAAAACAGGCCTACCGGACGATTTATCCAACGCCGCCTGCACGTCGGAGATCGAGTTCACCGGCTGTTTATTGATCTCGAGTATTACGTCGCCACGAGCGATACCCGCCTCTGCCGCAACGCCGCTCGGATCGATATCGGTGACGACCATTCCCTCTGAATTTGAATCAAGGCCCAGCTGCTTTGATATCGAAGGCGTTAGCGGCTGTAAGCTCAAACCCAGCTTTCCGTTCTCCATTTGTTTTGCAGGTCCGTTGTCATCGTCCTGTCCGTTCTCGCCTTTCTTCGATCCGTCCGAACTGAATTCTTCAAGGGTTGCACTCACTTCCTGAGGATTGCCATCACGTACGATCGTCAGTCTGATTGTCGTTCCAGGGGCCGTGCCGGCAACCTTGTTGCGAAGCACGTTGCTGTCTTCGATCTTCTCGCCGTTTATCTCGGTGATAATATCGCGCCGCTTAATACCTGCTTTGTCAGCCGCGCTGCCGGGCTGGACGTTGCTCACAAGCACCCCCGTTGTATCCTTTAATTCGAGAGCCTTCGCTGTATCGTCAGAAATGTTTTGAATATTTATGCCAAGCATTCCGCGGTGGACCTTGCCGTCTTTCAAAAGCTGTTCCATCACAGTCTTTGCCATATTGGAAGGAATCGAAAAGCCGATACCGATGTTTCCGCCGGCGCTTCCGGGCGACGAAAGAATCTGGGAATTGATGCCGATCAGCTCACCGTTTAGATTCACCAGAGCCCCGCCAGAATTTCCACGATTGATCGGAGCGTCGGTCTGAAGAAAATCTTCAAAACTGCCGTCACTCAGACCCGTGCGCCGTCCTTTAGCTGAAATGATACCCGCTGTCACGGTTTGTCCAATTCCTAGGGGGTTGCCGATCGCCAGAACAATGTCTCCGACACGAACATTGTCGGAATTGCCGAGCGAAAGAAAGGGCAGATTTTGGGCCTCGATCTTAAGAACCGCAAGATCGCTTGGTTGATCGGAACCGACCACCTTTGCTTCGAATGTTTTGTTGTCGTTTGTTGCCACGGTGATCTTCTCGGCTCCGTCGACGACGTGATAGTTCGTTAAGAGAGTTCCGTCGGCGCTAACCAAAACACCGGAACCGAGCCCGCGTTCAATTGGGCCGCGCTGGTTCGGCCTTGGAGCAGGCGTCTGGCGAAAGAGGTCGTTATCGCCAAATGGAAATTGCATCGGCTGTGCTTTTGAATGGTGATCGGCTTCAATACGAACAACCGCAGGTGAGGTCTTCTCAACAACGTCCGCGTATGACGTTCTCACGCCATCGGTCGAAACCGGAGCTGCGGGCGCCGGCTGACTCGGGGGAGCCGCTGGCTCAGCGCCTCCAAGCAAACCGGTCTTACAGCCTGAAATTGCAAAACTAAATGCGACCAGAACGATCAAAACAAACTTTTTATTGAACATCTGAACTTCTCCAAAAAACCAAGTTTATTGATTTTAACCTACATCGGAAACGTATCAAATACATTAAGGGAATTACGAGCGAAAGCACTGGCAAGTTCGAAATTTTTCCGTGTCAAGACATGTTCCCGCCCGTAACTTTCGGTGTTTCGTCTCGAAAAATATAGGCAAGCGATTTATAAACAAGTTTAGCGCACAGGAATGCTGGCGAATCATAGTTTTCGAAATATGAGTATTCGACCAGGTCCATGCCGACAACCCGACGTTTTTTGGCGAGCTGTCGGATCAGCGCAAGTGTCTCGTACCAGCCGAGGCCACCAGGTTCGGGAGTGCCCGTTGTCGGCACGATACTCGGGTCAAGACCATCAATATCAATTGTCAGGTATACATTGTCGGTTAATGAATCAATCGCGTCGTCGATCCAGTCCGTACGTCCGACAATATCTTTTGCCCAAAATACCCTGGTAGGTATTCCGGATTCCAGCAGTCTGGCCTCATCGGCCGAGATCGATCGAATCCCAACCTGAACGGATGGAATACGCATATCTTTAACAACTCGCGCCATGATCGAGGCGTGCGAGTGCGGCGTTCCATCATATGTGTCGCGCAGATCTGCATGGGCGTCGATCTGGAGCACACTCAGGTTGTGATACTTTTCAGCGTGGGCCCTGATGATAGGTGCGGAGATTGAGTGTTCACCGCCGAGAGTACAAAGAAATTTTTCTTTTTCTAGAATGTCGACCGAGTACTCGTAAAGCGAATCCATCATCAATTCCGGTGTCGGTCGAGAACGAAATTCATCGAGTGTGTGGATTCCGATCTTATAAACCTCAGTATCAGTCTCCTCTTCGTACAACTCCATGTTGCGGGAGGCATCGACTATCGCCATAGCCCCTGCCCCCGTTCCCGTCCCGTAAGATACGGTTCCTTCATATGAAACCGGAAGAACCACAACCCGGGCAGCATCCAGCGCGGAATACTTCGATTCCCCGATGCCTCCAAAATTCATTGGAAGGTTAGATGATTCGGACATAAATTCGGTCAAACAATTGAAAACGGACAATGGAAAATACACTTCAACGCTCCATCGTCCGTTCTCTCATTTGTTCACTGATCTAAGGTACTTCTACTCCGAGGTCCTTTCCTGCGAAGCTGAAACTTGGTCGTTTGCGGCCTTTCATGAATTTCGCCGCCGTTTGCGACAGGGCAGTAATTATCATCGGAAGCGCGATCGACGGGTCGCTCGGGACATAGGCCGTTGTTGCTCCCTTAGCGAGCTTTCCGAATACGCTGGTGTGAATTCCACCATAGGAAGGGGTTCGCATCTCGAGCGGAACCGAATCCGTTGCGACGGAGATCGCATATTTATGCCCGCGCGGATTTGTTTTGTTGATGTATGACGAAACTTCGGACAGGTTGATCATGTTCTGGATCGAGGTTCCGCCGAGCGTGATAATACCGGAGTTACGCGTGCGCTGGGCGATCTGCATGATCTCCATAGTATCCTGCGTTAAATCGAACGCGATCTGGATCTTCTTTTCAAAACGAGCTCGCGCTATACCGACCGCGATTTCCGATCCCAGGATGTCAGGACAAAAAACCGGGATCCTTGCCTTAAAGGACGAAGTCAGGATTCCATCTTCATGGGCGATCTCAGCAAGTTCGCGCCCCATTAGATGAAGGAACTCTCGAACCCCGTAAGACCGGCTCAATTCAAGCTGGTTGATGACGCTGCCGACCCATTCGTCTGCCTCCTGATATTCTTCGCGGTTTGCAAGAATGTCGCCCACGCGGGCGACGTCCGATCCGGCAAGTTCCTCATCCGACATGCTCGGATGTCCCTGATAATGATTGCGCCCGAGCGTTTCGTGGATATCGTGGAAAAGGACAGTTCCGGACACGACGATAACATCGACGAAACGATTCTTGATCACATAAGAAATCAAACGCCTCATGCCAGAAGGTATTAGGTTTCCTGAACCGCAAAGATAGATGGTCGAATTGTCGTCGAGCATGTCCAGCCAAATCCGATGGGCCTCCGCCAATTGGCGCGCGCCAAAACCAGCTCCTTCCATTTTTTCGAGCAATCCTGCCACCGAACGGTCGCGGTCGACCGGAACAGGCCTCGTCGGAACGGTCAGGAATTTTGAGGCCTTTGTCTTCTTTTGAGCTACCATATGTTTTTTCACCAATAAATGTTGAATAATTGCCTAACTAATAAATATCGAATCAACGGCTTACGCCAAAATCGTCACTTTTTTGTGGTGACCGGATTCGTGGGTTGGCCGTTTGGCCAAAGATATGTATAACTATCAACCTGATCTTCATAGAACTCGATCAACTGGTTTCCTTCTTTGGTCGAGAGCTCACCATCTCTTATCCGGCTGAGAACCTGCCGCCTGAAACTGTCATGCAGCTGTACGGCATCGAAACGGACGGTTGAAAGGGCGTCGCCCAGCGTCGCCCCATAGATCACCTTCTTGATAATATGTCCGTCTTCGCCAATAAAAATATGAGCCTCGTGCGGCACACCGAAAAGGTTGTGATTGTTTCCCATCACTTCCTGATATGCACCGACAAGCATCATTGCCAGATAATAAGGCTGATCTTTCTCAAGCTTGTGAAGCTCAAGAACGGGTTTCACGTCATGCAAATCAACAAATTTGTCGACGATCCCGTCGGAATCACAGGTAATATCACATAGCGTAGCATATTCTGTGGGCTTTTTGTTGAGTTTATGGATGGGCATGATCGGGAACAATTGTTCGAGCGCCCAATTGTCCGGCATCGACCGAAACACCGAGAAATTCGCAAGATACTTCGCGCACATCAGCCTGCGAAGATCGTCGAATTCCTCCGAAACATATTTCTTTAACTGGGCGAACTTATCGGCTTCTTCGCAGATGTCCCAGAAGAGAACCTCGCCCTTGCCCTTGTCCTCAAGTGAGATCAACCCAAGATTGAACATCGTGAATAATTCCTCGCGATGTTCGAGCGAATCGTGATAATACTCCCGATAATTCTTGGCCGTTATCGTTTCGCGGAGGTCGTACAGCTCGCGGACCACCTGCGGATCATCAGGGCCCATGGTCATCGGCGTCAGATCTTCGACAACCGTCTCAATTTCATCCTGAATATTCGTAACGAGGATCGCATGATAGGCGGAAAGATAGCGTCCTGATTCCTGAATGATCGTAGGATGGGACACATTTTCGTCGTCGCAGACCGTCTTGATAACGTAAATGACGTCATTGGCGAACTCCCGAGCATTGTAGTTTGCCGAGGATTCGAAGGATGTTCGCGAACCGTCGTAATCGACGGCCATACCGCCGCCGACATCGAGGTAATCGATCATGAAACCCATCTGGCGGATCTTTGCGTAAGTCCGCGCCGCTTCCTTCATCGCATTCTTGATCCGCTTGATATCGGTCAGCTGCGAGCCGATGTGAAAATGCAGAAGCCGGAGCATATCCGTTCTGCCAGTTTCCTGAAGCCGCCGGATCACCTCAAGAATTTCGGTTGTCGTCAATCCAAATTTCGCAGCCTCGCCGCCCGATTTCTCCCATTTTCCAGAGCCTTCGAGTAAAGCTTCACGCGCACGCCGATCATTGGAACTTTTGTACTCGGATTGTCGGCCGTCATTTCGTCAGCAACGTTCAACGTGTGTTCGAGTTCGCTTAGTTTCTCGATGACGATAACAACATTTTTGCCGGCTCCGGCACCGGCGAAAGCGAGACGAATAAAATCACGGTCCTTGAATCCGTTAAGAACGAGTAAACTGTCCTTCGATTGCTCCAGCGCCATTGCAGCATATAGCTCTGCCTTTGAACCGGCTTCTAATCCGAAGTCGTATCGGGAACCTTCGCGGAGATACTCTTCGATGACCGCCCGATTCTGGTTCACCTTCATTGGATAAACGCAGAGATGGTCGCCCTGATAATCAAATTCCTTTATGGATTTCTTGAAGGCCAAATGAAGTTTGCGTATCTGACCAGAAAGCAGCTGAGGAAACCGCAGCAGAACCGGCGTATTGACACCACGTTTCGCCAGATCATCAATTATCTCTTTTACATCCGCCGTCAAGCTCTCGTTTTCCGGCGCCCGAACGATGAGATGTCCTTTTCGGTTGATCCCGAAATAGTCTGCTCCCCAATTTTCGATGCCGTAGGTTTCGCCGGTCTGTTCGATGATTGCGCTCAATGTGCGGTACTCCGTGTCAGGAATGAATATCTGTTCTTCTAGACAACAAAACGAATAGTTTAATAAAAATCTCACAAAACACAAACACCCTTAATAATCGGGCTGCGAGGTGAATTAGGAAACCAATAAAGACGAGAAGAGACAATTCGCGGAGACCTCCTTTTGATGAAATGGGCGGGAGTTTGGATCAAAACCTCTCAAAGGTTTATGAATATTTGAAGCATATTCGCGCGAAAGTAAGCCTTTTTCGATCGAAAGTATGGCATATTCGCGCGAAAACACGGCATCTTCGATTGAGAAAAGGATAAAACGCTCAAAAAAAGATCCTTTTTAGAGGCTAAGCTCCTCGAATCAGTTAAAATCCGCCGGTTAGCCGCTGAAATCGACCTGGATATCGCACTGGCACAACCTTTGCATTTTGTACGGGCAGGAAAGGAGCCATTCTTTGCAAACTCCTGAAAATATTGAAATTTTGATTCCATTGTATGAACGATTGGAAATGCGAATGCAGTGATTGTGGCAAAAACTGGTAACACAAACTGTCAGTTTTCCCCGTCGTGCGCGCAAAATGTGAGGTTGGCGTAATGGTGAACAGAAACGAGAAAGGATTTTCATTGATAGAGTTGCTTTTGGTCGTTGTGATCATCGGCGTTATATCCAGTTTGGCTGTTCCAGCGTTGTTGAAGGCGAAAGTAGCGGCAGAAAACGGTTCGTCGTTTGCGACACTTCGCTCGATTGCCTCGACCGAGGTGAATTATTTTTCCCAGTTCGGCCGGTTCGGTCGATTGACCGAGATCAACCCCATAATGGGCGGCGGTATTGGCATTGTTTCAGGAAACCAGATCATTCGGGGCAAGTATTTTGTATTCGAAATGACTCCCCCAAATCCGACCGATGTCGAACTCAAGGATACCTATGTCATAACGGCGAGACGAGCCCTTGCCGGGGATATCGTTTATCAGTATCAACTTGACCAGTCTGGCCAGATTACACAGATCTTCCCATAAGATCTTTCCTTTTGAATGCGATTGCCTAGGCGTACCCGGGTCGAATAACGATGACTGTTTTTGAAGATCTAATCGTTGAACTACAAGAAGAGAACCTTCTGGAAGATACGGTCCTCACCCATGGAGTGTCGGCAAAAAGCAGCGCGTTCGTCAACGGAAGCGAAGAGCACGATTTTGCAGAACTGATCGACGCTGAGCCTTTGTTTGACGAAGTCACGCCCGAAACAGGAGCCGCGATCGTTGGTGCCGATGCAGCGGCGCCCAAGCGAGGTTCGAGTTCAGCTGCTCACAAATTCGCTATCGAGCAAGTAGCGACTTTTCAGATGGTCGAACACGTGGTTACGTCGATCGAGCGAAGCCGCCTCGACCGCGATACGCAGGGTTTCGACGAACTACGAACAAAGGCAGCTCTTCATAAGTTTCGCCAGGCATCTGCCGACCCCTCGTCGACCGCGTTCCCAGAGGCAGAAGCCGGATTAGCTCATGAGGTCGCGGTCTGGCAGAAAAATCTTGCTGAGCGTGATTCGGACATTCCAGTTCCGATGATGAGGCAATACTGTGAGACGTGTCAGCCCGCTTTGAGCGCCCAAGCCCTCTTTTCGCTAGCACGATTTTATCGGAGTCTGCCCTATTCGGAGTCCTCAAGGGGTAAATTCGAATTTTTGGTGACCCGCCTTTTCTCTCGTAAATCTAATGGCGAACGGAGAACTGTCATTTGCACAAAGGAAGAAATGCTCGGGCACCTCAACTCGCGCTTTCGAGATGTTTCCGACAGCGACGTAAACATTCCCGATTCCATTTCTGACACCGTACCCAATGCTGCGACCTTTGACAATTTCAAAGCCGAGGCGGAGAAGGCCCGCAGCTTTGCGGAGCTGATCGAAGTGAATTTCTTTGGACGTTTGTACCAGTCCAAGGAAGCAGCCGGAAAGAGCTTTTTCACACCAACCGTTACCGCGGCGGCGATCGCTTCGAATATTGCGATCGGCAATAAGCTGGCGGATCTGTTGAATAATGAACGCCTTGCGAAGAAAAACAAGGAGATCCTCGAAAAATACTCGTCTCTTTACGACGAACCTATTTCTAGCGCCTTAGGACGAACCATCGGAATCGAGTCTCTTTTAAGCGAACCGGATGCGGATGCGGCCGAAAATGGCGTTGAGGAGCAAGCTGAAGACAGTGATACCTACCGCGAAGTTATCGATCTGAGGCGCGACGCCCCGACCAAGGCCAAGCCAAAAAAAAGCTCCGGAAAATCGATGTTTGGACTGGCTGGGGTCAATCGTTGGCTTCTAGTTACTACCATGGTCGTTATCGTTCTGAGCGTTGGACTTTTTCTATGGGCCAACTACTTTGTTGACTCGCCGGTCGGAGCACAAAACGTCAAGTCGATCGATATCTCAAGTACGCAGTTCAAGGACATTGTCAAAGAAGCCCGCCTAAGCGGCGAAACCTTTTACGGCATCACATCACCGGCATGGGATAATCTGACCAAAGAATCCCAACAGGATGTGATGACTAGACTATTGAAATTTGGGGCGGAAAAAGGATTCAAACGCGTCAGCTTGATAAACGGTAAAGGCCAGACAGTTGGATATGCTGTTGATGGCCGGGTTGAAGTATATAGACTATAGCAACAGAAAAATATCCCCTTGTGAGATCCAATAGCTCGATTTTATCGGGCTATTCTTATTTGCGAGCACGGCATTTCGATCGCAATTCCTTCCCGACAATTTCTCGCTTGCTGATTTTAAAGTTGAAAGACTCTGGTGTAGAATCAGTTTTTGATAAGCCGGCTAGTCCTACATTTTTGTAAGTAAAGTAATATCGACTGACATTTTTGTTGGAACCTAAAACCTACTGGAGAAAAAATGAACGCAAAAACCGTACTAACCTATGTTGCGGATCAAGGGGCGAAATTTGTTTCGATCCGCTTCACCGACCTTCCGGGATCGTGGCATCATCTGACTTTTCCTATCAGTCAGCTTACTGAGGACAGTTTTGAAGAAGGTTTCGGATTCGACGCCTCAAGTCTTCGAGGCTGGGCAGCGATCAATGAATCAGACATGCTTTTGATCCCTGACGCACAGCGATTTTGGATCGATCCTTTTACTGAAGACACGACGCTCTGTTTAATTGCGAATGTCGTCGACCCTATCACTAAAGAGGGTTACGGCTTAGATCCGCGTTCAGTAGCGCTGCGGGCCGAAAGCTATTTGCGATTCACGGGCCTTGCCGACACTGTTTACTTTGGGCCTGAGGCGGAATTTTTTGTCTTCGATCAGGCAAGCTATCACAATGACCAGAACTCGGCAGGCTTTACAGTAAATTCAGAGGAAGGCCATTGGAATTCCGGGCGGCAGGGAACAGTTGAAGATCCGAACTTCGGGTTTCACATCCGTCCGAAGGAAGGCTACGTGCCCGTGTCGCCAGTCGATACGCTGGTCGACCTCCGAAACAGTATTTCGACGATCCTTGGTGACGTCGGGATCAATGTCGAGTGTCATCACCACGAAGTTGCTACGGCGGGCCAATGTGAGATCGATTTCAAGTTCTCAAATTTGCTGCATACGGCGGATAATCTGATGCTGTTCAAATACGTCGTGAAAAATACGGCGTATGCTCACGGCAAAACGGCAACGTTTATGCCGAAACCGATCTACGGCGACAACGGTTCAGGAATGCATTGTCACCAGTCGCTTTGGAAGGATGACAAACCGCTCTTTTCAGGTGACCAGTACGCGGGACTTTCGGAAATGGCGAAATATTACATCGGCGGACTTCTAAAACACGCCCCGGCCCTGGTTGCCTTCGCCGCGCCGACGACGAACAGCTACAAACGGCTTGTTCCAGGATTTGAAGCACCCGTAAATCTTGCCTATTCGGCACGAAACCGATCCGCTGCCGTTCGCATTCCGATGTTTTCGACCTCGCCAAAAGCAAAGCGTCTCGAATTTCGTCCGCCGGACCCGAGCTGCAATCCTTATATTACTTTTGCCGCCCTCCTTATGGCAGGCCTCGACGGCATCCAGAATAGGATCGATCCTGGCGAACCGCTCGACAAGGACATTTACGATCTGCCACCCGAGGAACTGAAGAATGTTCCATCGCTTCCAGGAAGCCTCGATGAAGCTCTCGTTGCCCTTGAAAACGACCACGAATTCCTATTGAAGGGAGACGTTTTTACAACTTCGATGATCGATAAGTGGATAACGTATAAGCGCGAAAAGGAGATCACTCCACTGCGGCTGCGGCCGCACCCCCTTGAATTTTCAATGTACTATGACATCTGATCAGGTCGCGGATAAAAACGTAACCTAAGGAGCCGGCGAAATTTTGTCGGCTTCTTTTTTGATTCAAATGGTTCAGTGATAATTTGAGCGCCATGGCTATGAAAATCGAACCGGTGATATTAGAAGGTAAATATATCAGGCTTGAGCCAATGTGCTCAGATAACGTCGATGCGTTGTCAGCGGTTGGACTCGATGCGGAGTTGTGGCGGTGGACGAATAATGTCTGTGCGACTGTTGACGATATGTGCAAGTATGTTCATATTGCCCTGAATGACTGGAAATTAGGTATCGCCCTCCCCTTTGTTACCATTGATCGGGCGACCAATACGGTGATCGGTTCGACCCGGTTCGGAAACATTGAGGTGCCTCACCGCAAGGCTGAGATCGGGTGGACTTGGATAACTCCAAAATTTCAAAGAACCGCGGTAAACACCGAAGCAAAGTTCCTGATGTTTCAGCACGCGTTCGAGGTCTGGGAAGCGGTCCGCATCGACCTCAAAACTGATGCCCTCAATGAAAAATCCCGCAACGCGATACTGCGGATCGGAGCAAAGCAAGAAGGGATCCTGCGAAACCATATGATCACGGACGCCGGCCGTCACCGCGACTCGGTATTTTTCAGTGTCATCGAAACCGAGTGGCCCGATGTTAAGCAGCGTCTGCTCGGATTTCTGGACCGCGCCAAATAACTTCATTTCAAACCAGGAATTGAGTTATAATTCCGCTCGGTATGGAACG
>Ga0207712_10001775_pt1 | contig 14378 bp, 13 predicted proteins | sample KBSS44metaG_FD_184402 | JGI IMG/M metagenome (GOLD analysis project Ga0207712, IMG submission 184402) | Switchgrass rhizosphere microbial communities from Kellogg Biological Station, Michigan, USA - KBS S4-4 metaG (SPAdes) (version 2) | ecosystem: Host-associated > Plants > Roots > Rhizosphere... | reverse complement strand
CGTAGCGTCTTCGTCCTCCGGACGAACGCTCTTCGAGTCATCCGAGCCTTTAACACCTCTAGGTTTGCGTTTGGCTATTTTCATATTAACTTTGGCCAGTTCTGCTATTAATTGTTCTAATTTAGCGACTCCCGTAATTTCATTCGAAATAATTAGGATATCTATATCCGATCCTTCTTCGGCGCCTCTAGCATAGGACCCCACCAGTCTAACGTCCGCCTTGGGGTCCACTTTTAGAACTTCGCCGTGGACCAAATCCAAGAAAATAGAAGCTTCTTTTTTAGGAATTTTTAACAAAAGGTCGTCGTAGTGCTCTAACCCGACGGTTTGTTTAGCATCTAGAGTAACTTGGCCTTTACTAACAGCCTTTTTCAGGTCGGCCAGGGAGCGTATGCCCTGGTCCATCCAAGATCGAACAACTGATGGGCCAGCGCCCCACACTCGCGCTAGCGCCAGTTTGGTTTCGTCTATATTAGTAGCCTCCAAGTCCAACCCTAGGTATAAGGCTACTATCTTTTCGGCGATGCTTTGACCTATGTTGGTAACTTCTTTGGCCTTTTTGACAGATATCAACGGCACATTAACCTTTTTAAGAGAGGCTATGGCTTTGCGGTAGGCCGCGGCTCGGAACCTAGAGTTGGCCTCTGGCGTGGCTGCTGCGTCTTGAGCAAGCTTAGTCAGAGTTTGAATGACTATTGGTTTACGAGCCATAAGTTCGTTAAATGTGGTTTCGACTTGCGAATAAGATATTTCGGGGTGCGAACGGTGGACGCATGCTTGCAGATGCCGTAAATTTAGTTCTTGGGAGTCATAAATAGTGGGTATTGGCTGGAGCTGGCCTTCGAGGTTAAGGTAGGTTGTTGGTGGCTGAGTTTTGAGTTTAGACTTGGGCATAGCTAAAACTGGATTTTGTGTAGTCAAGAAGAAATCGTGGGAAATTTTCCCATTGAGGTTTCGTTGTCTGGCTCTCCCTCCCTTCGGTCGTTCGAGCCCCGGCTTCGGTTTCTTCGCTCGCTGCGCTCGCATCAGAAACCTCAGTCTCCCTCGCTGCGCTCGGTCGATGACCACCCCCTACGCCCGACTTTCCGACTTAGGGGAAATTCCCCTCACTTTTGATCAAGAGGATGAACCTGACCATGCTCGTGATAAATCCAGAAGAGGCAAAACAGCCGACCCCACCGACGAAGAATTAGAAATGGATCGGCGTCGAAAACCACCACCTAAAAATAGAAAAGTCGGACGGACTAAGCCCGTACCCAGGGGTAGATCTGACGAATTAGAACAGGAACAGCTTTTAGAATATATGGACCCCGAAGGGGCCGGTGGGGTCAGCGGCTTCGAAGACCCAGTTGGAGTACCGGCTTTGCCTCAGGATCATCCCCCAGGAGCCCTCATCGGGGCCCCAGCCCATCTCACTCCCGGGTGGCAGCAAATCGACGCAGCGCTCTACGGCAATTTAAATTCGCCTTTTGTGACTGGTCCGCCACCTCTGGCCCCTAAAAAAGTTAAAACCAAAGCCATAGAAGATTATTTGCCATATTTGGCAGCCGCTATTTTTATTGGCGCTGCGGCTTTTTTTCTCTATAAGAAAAGGCCCGGCTCCAACGAAGAGTAGCCTCGGAGTTTGTTTGGGTCGCTAGCGCCATTCGTTTCACTTTTTCACTCGTATGAATTACATTCGCGATGATGACCTTCTCAAAAAAGGCCAAGTTACTTATAGTTTTCCTTCTCTGACCAACCGAGAGGTACTTACCCTTTGGGTGGCTATGGATCCCCAGTGGAACTGCCTTATGTTGAGCATACTAGTTAATGATAACCCTTTTGCCGAATATCGAATAGTTTTTTCTCATTTCAGACTAACTAGTAAGAATGGATTAGACGACCAGTTTAGTTTCGTGATACACAAAGATAAGTTTAGCGGAAAGTACGAAAAACAATTTGATGGCTATTTTGAAGAGGCTATTTTACATTCCCGACCGGTAGTAGCCTTTGGTGGTAGTAGCAAGGACCTAATTCTAGTAGTTCCGTCGCCAGAGTTCAACTTTCCTGCGGTAATAACCGACCCTAAAAAGAAACCTTCGGCCAAGACCGTAGCCCTAGCCAAAAAAGAATTAAACTATTTCCGGTCGTTGGGGCCATTTGCCAAACGAGTAACAGAGTTAAGAACAGATGGTTTAATAGACCGATGGATTAGGATGTGGTCGTTGGTGGCTTGTGAAGTTTTAGAAAGTAAAACCGATGTCTGGGTATATACTCACGGCCATGGAGTGGCTTGGTTGCACATCAGAATAGAGAAAGAGTTGAGGTATCAGTAACGGAGAAAGTTGTTCTTGGAGCAAAATAGGAGAGCTTTCTTTCGCTGACGCTGAATTTTATTCATATTCTCATCGTAGAAAATTTGAATGCCGTTTGGGTGTTTACTATAGATGGCATGTGAACGGCAGTGATGTTTCTTTTACTCGAGGAGATCAAGATTTGGATCGAGAAACATGGTTAGCAGAGTTTGCGGAGCACTTCAGGAAGGCTAGATCGGCGTAAATAATAAAAGTTGTTCTTGGAGCAACCAGAAAAAATAGGTTTGCAACTTAAACAATCGTGTTCGCACATACTCGAATATGGATTGGCCAAAATATTTTTCTAATCTTCAAGTCGACTATATTCCACCTACTGTATCTGAAAGTAAATTATTGGAAGCTTTTTGGCTCTCTCTAACATCAATTCCCGAAACTAAGATAGAAATAAAATCAGAATACTTTCCTGGTACTACCAAATGGGCTTGTTTTCCTAGAAAAGATTTTAAATTCGATTCTCGCTATACGCCATCCAAGACGTGGGACAAAAACGCCGAATATCTCATAGTTAAATTCTCAAAAAGAGCTGGGTATACATCTATCGATTGTAATTTTGGTACTTCATTTTGGTGGAGAGTTGAGCGCAGCATCTCTTCTTTTACCGTTCAAGGCAACGCAGTAGACCGGGAAATATGGTTGAACGAATTCGCTGATCTTTTTAAGAAAGTTAGATTTGGTTAATAATAATACTAATTTCTCTCTGAGAAATTATTTTGGTACCCAGGAAAAAATTAACTTTGTCCCTAGGCTTTAGCTCTTTTTCCAACTTCAAGTCAAATGGTAAAATCCTCCAAGGAAATTACCCCAGTCACCAACCCTCATTTTTCGTTCCCCGAATTTGATGACCTTCCCGCTACTACTATCACTTCCGTAGTGTATTCTAACCTCAAGGTCTATGGAAAGCGATTATACCAACGATTGCGATTGTCAAAATATGCGGATCACACAATCATCCTCCGTACTAAACAGGAACGCAAGCAGTTTTGTGAAAAGTTGCCCAGAGGGGAAATTATCAGTATTCAGATGGGAAACAAAGTCAAGGGGTGCATTATTCGTAAACCCAGAAAGATGTGGTGTCAAGTTTGTCAGTTGTGGGAAACGGGCTCTGGTGACTCTCCAGTGATGATAAAAATCAATACGGTGACGGAAAAGTATATTTACCACCCCGAAACCCAAGAAACAGAGATACTGTGTTACTGTTCATGCTGTGAAAAATCATACCATCCATCCGATCTCAAAATATTAGCCTATTTCAGAAATCAGGTGATGGTGTATATGACCACCCAACGAAACTTGGTTAATTTGATGATATTTCCAGCTAGCGATTCAGTAGCCAAGATAAAGATGGCTGGCTGTTCTAGCATACGCGAGTCTCGACAAATCATCGCTAATCTGTGGCGTTTCCATATCTATCCTTCTGGTGCTTGGGCCTTTTTTTCTGAGGAATCTACAGCCGTCAGGTTTGTTTTCGAGGAGGGTATGATCAACATTAATTTTGAATTTCACGGTTTCATCGACCCTGAAAAGTTTTACAGAACTTGGAAGAAATTAGAGGGCGGCGAGGGGGTCCGTAAGGTAGTCCCGGGCAAGCAGAGTCAACGCAGTATCAAAATTAACTTTGACCGCCTGGGCGAAGAAGGAGTAGCTTTGTTAGAATTCCATTCGGAAAAATCGACCGAGGGAACCATGATTAACGCTGATAAATGGCCCGATGATATTGTTCATACTCGTAAAAAGAAGTTGAAACAGTCATTCCCCAGCATCGTAGTTTTTATGACTTCATCTACTCTAGTTACCGGCAAAGATTATAAATCTCTCAAGCACTACTATAACTTTTTCAAAGATCAAGTCACCCAGAACGAAGGGAGAGTCAAGGAAGTTATTAGGGAGTTGGACTTGAGTAGGGTGGAGGAGTTGTTGGCTATGGTGATTTAAGGAAAATAATTAAAGGCGGGCTAATATAAATTAATCAAAATGGGGTTTGGAAAGTCTGATTGGGATGACTATGACGACCTTCGGTCAAAAGAGTATAATAGAATGGAAGACAAAAGTAGAGTAGCCAGAACTCTCTATCTTAATTCGCACCGAAGGGAAATGCTAGCAAAGCTTGAAACTTTTAACGAGGAGCAACTAAAAGTCATTTTTAAAGAGATTATGACAGACGAAATTTTATTTTCAATCAGACACCATTTTGAATAATTTAACCATATTTCTCTTGGAGGAATAACTAGAAAAACTAAAAATAGAGACTAATATTACGTTAGAGATCTAACATGTCCCGAAGTCTAAATTTACAAGGTGAAAGAATTACCAAATTAGAAACAGGGGAATATTCTTTGACGGTTTACAATGAGTTCGCGACGAGATCGTTTTCAAATTCGATAACGCAAATAGACATATCCGTTAATTTTATTACGGAACTACCAAAATTACCTGATACTGTATTAATTTTAAACTGTTCAGATAACTCTATTAGCCAAATTTCCGAGTTGCCACGGGCCCTGAAAAGGTTATATTGCGGTATGAATAAACTTACTGAGTTGCCTGAACTACCAGAAACGTTAATTACATTGTTATGTGCCAGAAATAATCTTCATTCACTTCCCACAATACTGCCACCAAATTTGAAAGATTTAGAATGCTCTTATAATCAACTTCAGGTCCTTCCTGAATTACCAAAGTCATTGGAGATATTAGAATGTTCCGATAATCAACTCCAGACTCTTCCTAAATTACCGGAATCATTAATAGATGTGAAATGCAGTAATAATAAACTTTTTACTCTCCCCAAATTACCTCCTAAGATGACGAGATTGATATGCAATGCCAATCCGTTAATTTTTATTGAACCTTTAGCAAAAAAGCCTAAATATTGGGTAATTCCCGTTCGTTTAAATTATTTACACAGAAATCATTATTCTTACCGCAATCGATATGAAACCTACTGTTATTTAATTTCCTTTTTGATTTTGGAGTGCAGGATAGCACCGGTAATATTGAATAACGAATTCTGGTGGTTCTGTGCTAAATTCTAAAATAATTATTTCTCTTGGAGAAATAAAAACTAATTATCAAATTACTTCTATTGGAAAATATAATGACCCTAAACATAAGTGGAAATAAGCTTACCAAACTAGAAATAGTAGCCGAAGGCAACCAGTTATTAGCTTATAATGAATCTGCAATCACTTCATACTTTTTAAAAGATATACTCGAAATAAATTGTTCTTACAATCTTTTGCAAGAGATTCCAATATTTCCAAATGGGTTAAAGACGCTGTGGTGTTCGAATAACAGATTAAAAACTTTATCAGAGCTACCCAGATCTTTATTGATTTTGGACTGTAATTATAACGACCTTGCCATACTCCCAGACTTGCCAAAAGGATTGTGCGAACTATATTGTTCTAAAAATCATCTCAAAACAATTCCCGAATTACCAAAAAAGTTGAGAAAATTACATTGTGTTTGTAACGAACTACAAACTCTTCCCATATTGCCAGAAACCTTAGAAATATTAGATTGCTCTGACAATCAGCTTAGTTGGCTCCCCAAATTACCGGAAGAGTTAGCGGATTTGGCTTGTTATCTTAATAAGATTAGTTTGCTTCCCAAACTACCACCTCGATTAGAACGATTGATTTGCCAAGATAACCCTTTGATTTTTATAGAACCTATACTACCCAAACCTATATATTATAGAATTCCATCTCATTTAGATAAAATAGAACGAGAGTATATGACTTATGCTAAACGCTATAGAGTTTATCAGTATTTAATTTCTTTTTTGGTTTTGGAACGCGAAGTGTTGCCGTTGGCAATAAATAATAAGCTTTGGTGGTTTCCGGCTGACTTTTAAGTTGAAAATTTCTCTGAGAGAAATAAAAAATTTAAATAACGAATCAACATTTCATCATCATAAATTGTCCATAAATTTAGGGGGGAAAAATCTTACTGATTGGAAAATTATCAAAAACAGACTGGTAGTTTATAAAGACAGAGAGACGGTGGCGATATACCCTCTAAAAGGAATAACAGCAATAAATTTTTCTGGTAACAAATTTCGAACGTTGCCACCTTTGCCCGAGACATTGGAAGAACTGCTGTGTACATTCAATGAATTAGAAGTATTACCTGAGTTACCTAAATCGCTAAAATCATTGGATTGTCGTAGTAATCGTCTTACTACCCTCCCTCAGCTCCCAGAGTCATTAACGATACTATATTGTTACAGAAACCACCTTTCTAGATTACCGACCCTTCCAAAGGCATTACAAGAACTGTATTGTTATGATAATTTTCTTGAATTTCTTCCGGAATTACCAACTTCGTTGGCTGTGTTGCAGTGTCAGAAAAATCAACTCTGTGCGCTAACAAACCTGCCCTATTCGCTAGACTACCTGGATTGTAAAAAGAATCCTTTGAAATTTGTAGCGCCTTTAAAAAATCCAAGATGTTATCGAGTTCCGCCACAATTCAAGTATTTACGCTCTGAAGAATGGTTTGGAAAATATCAAACTTACCTTTATTTGATTACTTTCTTGGTATTAGATGCTAAAATTTTACCGGTGATATTATCGAATCCAAATTTCCATTTTACTAATTTCTAAAACGATAATTTCTCCCAGAGAAATAAATGCCGGCAAAATGAAAAACTACAAAATCAAAATCAAAAATAATACCCAAAGCCAAAGCGAAAACAAATCCGATGGAAGTTGTTAAAACTATAGCTTCTAACGGCCGAGTTATGTTTTTCCATGTCGTCGATGGAAAAAAGAAGAGGATTAGCAAAGAAGTAGCCGAAAAATCAGCTAAAGTTCCTTTCGAGAACAAATCCAAATCTTCCGTTTCTAAAAAGGGTAAAACCAAACCCGATAAAGCCAAAAAGGAAGAAGTTACTCAAAAACAACGTGATGCTTTCTGGAAAGCAGTATTCGATGACCCTACTTTTATCAAACGAGCATTAGATTTTTATCGCGAGTTAGCTCGTGAAGGATTAACTGCCGATGCTTCTGCCGTGTATGGATTTTACGTCGATGCAGAAGGAAAAATAAGAATTGATATGAACATGTTAGAACCCGCCAAAAATGGCAAGATGAATTTGGAACACTTTTTTATGCACACTCTGGACGTCCTTCAGAGAGGAACTCTCTTTGGGGAAAACGGGTTGCCCAAAATGGGTGGTACTAGAGATCAATATCAAAAAATCTTTGCAGTTGGAACGAACATTCTGGAATGGTTAGCGGAAAAGAAACCAAAGACCACTACCAAGATAAGTTTGTTCACCGAACTAGTTAGTTTGCGCAAAGATATTGATTTGTGGGAAGCTGACGAAGAAGGCGACGTTGTTGATGATGTCAAGATCGTTGATGCCTCAAGGGTCAAGCAGTGGAAGATTTTCGTGAAAAAAGTGCTAGAAACATATTAATAAACTGAAATTTCTCTCGGAGAAATTATAACCTCACCACCGCATCAATACTCAAATCCATGTTCTTTCAAAAAGTCAGCAAACTCTCCCTTTGGTACTTTTTGGACAAAAGTAGCAGATGAATCCAAGTCTAAAGTACCTATGGTAGCTTTTTGACCATTTTTAACGTTGATCTGATTAGTACTGGGAGCTTCCTCTCGGTCGCGTTGAGAAGCGTCTACCGTGCCATCCGCCGCTACGCGGTGCAAACCGAACTTACCCCGGTAGCCGTGATAAATTAGTTGTATTTCGGATAGCCCTTTGCTAGCGAAAGTACGATGAACGTTGTTAATTAATTCAAACGGAGGGTCATTGGGGATCTGAAAAGTAGCGGTGACTATCTTGGCCGAAGGAGTAATGTGATCTAGAACGAAACCGTTATTTTCTAGGCTGGACTTTTCGTTATTGGGCGAAAGGCCAATCATTAACAAGTCTACCGAGCCTTCGATTAGGTGGCCATCTATTGTCCAAGTGGTCCCGAAGGGATTTTTGGACATCTCATGGAAGCATTTGATCAATTTTTCGGTGGGTGGGCGAAGAGAATGACCCTTGAGGACTATTTTGCAGACGGTCATACGAGCGACGGCCGAAGGACGGAGCGAGTATTGAGCTTTTTTCGATGCGACCGGAGGGAGCTAGAAAAAAGCGAAAAACGGCCTCGACCGAAGGGAGAGGCAGAGTCACTTTTCTGATTACTATACTCCCATAAAGACTTTATGGACTTTTAGTGGATATAAAATGGAGGCCCTGACTTTATCGGCGCTTGGGGCTTTAGGCATTCTTTATTTCGCCAAAGTCCAAGAGTCACGTAAAAAGACGCCCGTTAATCACCAAGTAGGTTTTGGGCGACCACCTGCTGCTCTGACGGTACCTGGACTAACGGGGATAGATCATCCCGAGCTAACTATTCGGATCATAGTACCCTCTGGAAGTTCGGGGACCGACTTTGATGCGCAAATCTATCAGACTATTTTTCGCTCGGCCGTAGTGGTATATGTGGATCAAGAGTCTGTGGGAAGTTTGCCTAGGGGTGGAGTGTTGTCTCAACAGTTTGACGTAAATTTTTATGTTGAACGGGTACTGGGTTTTGGGCTGTTCCCGGCTAGGTGGTCATGGTTGATGGTCAACCAAGAAATGTTGAGGGTGAGAAGTGAGCCCGTAGAAAAGATGGACCTGCTAATATGCAAAACCAGATATGCCGAAAGGTTGCTAAAAAGTTATTTTGGTGATGTTCCCAGGACTATATATACTGCACATACGTCTAGGGACCTTGGTAACAAGGGTGGTGGTGGAGATAAAAATTATCAACTAGCGGTACATCTTGCGGGGAAATCTTGGCTGAAGGGCACTAGGAGGTTAATTAAGGCCTGGATTCGCACTGATCCCCCGGCTAGGTTGGTAGTGACGTGCAGGGAGTTTTGTTTGGATTGCTTAAAATTGAGAGAGTTGCTGACGTATGAATTTAAGGTAGACGCGGATGGAAATGAAGTTTATAGGGGTGGTCGATGTTCGGTGGTGGTGTCAAAGTTTTTGAGTGAAGACCAAATTGAAGAGTTGCAGACGGAAGCTGGTGTGTGGATGTGCCCATCTGAAGCGGAAGGCTACGGGTTGTACATTTCTGAAGGAAAATCAGTTGGATCAGTGGTTTTAACTACCGATTTTCCCCCTATGAATGAATTAGTTACTGAAAAGGAGGGTTTTTTGGTTAAAGTGGATGAAAAGACTACTGTGGTGCAAGAAGGACAGCTTCCCGGTTCACAGCGAGTATTTCCTCGAACTAAAAATATCGTAATCGCTATTAGGAAAATTTATTCAACCCCGGTGAGCGAGTTGAGGAAGATGGGTGGACGAGCGAGAAAGAAATATTTGGACGATCAGCGATTTTTGGCGGAGCAGGCTCGGAAAATTTTGGATGAGTTTTCTAAGCAAAGTTAAGAGGGGTGCTTGATTAAAATTTTTTGAGCATACTAAATTAGTTGACTGAGGTTTTGTTGGTAAAATGTCATCGAATAATCAGACCGTTGTTTTGGTACTCGCGACCGCCGCGGCAGCCGTAGCCCTCTTTCTTTTGCTTAGAGAAGACAAAAAACGCCGAGAATCCTTCCTAGGAGGCCCTCAATTGAAAGATTTCGAGCTCGTGACCTTAAAACAAGCAGATTTGGGCTCAGGAAGGTATTGGAGGTCTCCCGTTAATTACATCGGACAGCCCTGGACGAATCCCCACTATTTTGCTGACAAAAACGATGAAACGTTGCCTTTGGAGATGGCAGAGATGGCAAAAGGAATGCAACTCATTCCAAGCTATGTTCCAGATTTGACAGGATCTCAATATTCTGAGTTTCCTACGGCTACTATTCCAATGTTACCTGATGATTTGCCAACAAGAATGTCAAACACAGCGAATTCGAACCAATATTACACCTCCTGGCTCGGAGCGGCCAGGGAGGACGGAACCGTGGGCGACTATCCAAATCGGTTTTCTATCAGTCAGGCAATGCTCTAAATTAGTGTGATTAGCGACGAATTTCTCAAAGAGAAATTAATTTGGGTCCTGGGAAAAAATAAATTTGTTTTGGTAAAATTTTCCAAATAACAATCATGGCAGTTTGGTGTGAAAAATGTGGTGAGAAGCGAGCCAATTACAGAGAACGGGGCCGTGGAAAACCTTTGAAGAGATGTGTGAAATGCAAAGAAGACGGAATGACTCGAGCATCTAGAATTTGTATTGAAGAAGGTTGCAGCAAACCAGCTTGTTTTAACAAAAATGGAAATAAACAAGCTTTGTATTGTTTTAAACATAAAAAAGCGGAGATGATCGACGTAATATCCAAAAAATGCGAGTTCCCTGATTGTTTAAAACAACCTTCATATAATTTTGAAGGGCAGACGAAAGGAAAATTTTGCTCACTCCACAAGGAAATTGGTATGGTTGATGTGAAAAGCAGACTTTGCGCGAAAAAAGGTTGTGGAAAATATCCATCTTTTAATTTTCCTGGACAGCCGGTGGCTAAATTTTGCACTACACACAAAGAAACCGGTATGATAAATGTGAAAGACAGAACTTGTGAAGATTCAGATTGTGATAAAATACCCGTTTTTAATTTTCCGGGACAAGCCAGAGGAATATACTGTTTAATTCACAAAAAATCTGGCATGGTTGATGTGAAAAATAGAGTTTGTGCCGTGAAAGGTTGTGGGAAAGTACCCAATTTTAACTTTCGAGGCTTAAATTCTGGAAAATACTGCGCAGGTCATAAAAAACAAAAAATGATTAACGTAAACAACAGGAAATGCGCCGAAAAAGGCTGTGATACATACCCATTCTTTAATTCTGTTGGAGAAACCAAGGGGAAGTACTGCGCAAAACATAAAAAACAAGGAATGGTTAATGTTGAAAGCAATTCATGTGAAAAAGAAGGTTGTGGAAAGAAACCAAGTTTTAATATTGAAGGAGAATCAGGCGGGCGATTTTGTAAACGCCACAAACAACCAGGGATGATAAACGTGATATCCGAGAAATGTGAAAAACCCGGTTGTGGAAAAATACCCGTTTTTAACGTTAAAGGGGAAATAAAAGGTCGTTTCTGTTCTACTCACAAAGAAATAGACATGATAGACGTAAAAAATAGAATGTGTTTGAAACAGGAGTGTACATTCCACGCTAATCACGGTCTTCTCTTTTCAAGGGCGACTCATTGTTCCAAACACAGAACGGTTAATATGTTTCCGACAACAAAAAATTATCCCAAATGTCAGCATCCTTCTAATTCTTGTACTATTAGGCCTTTCTATGCAGCTCCGGATTCTATTTATCCTACTTTTTGCGAAGATCATGCTCCTGAAGATTATATCAATATAGTAGAGAAGGAATGTGAAGGCTGTTTAACCCCGTTTTACATTCCGGACGATCAAACCAAGTGCGCGGTATGCAGAAACGTTAAATTAATAAAACAAAAGGAGAAATCCCGCGAATTAAGAATTAAATCAGTATTGAAAGCTCATAACATTCCATTAGCCTCTCACGACAAAATTCTGGAAGGAGATTGTTCGCGAAGAAGGCCAGATTTTGTTATAGACCATCCCTACTTTACTATTGTTGTAGAAGTAGATGAGAAACAACATAAAGATAATCCCGGTTTGTGTGATATTACTAGAATGATAGAATTACACCAGGCATTTGGTCAAAATCTAGTCTTTATTAGGTATAACCCAGATTCCTATACTAATAGAGCGGGAGGAAGACAAAAGGGATACCGACAAAATCTCAAGAGGGAGAGAAGATTGATTGCTCTCATTCAACAACTCATGCGTAAGAAAAAGATCGACCAATGTCTATCAGTCTACTACTTGTATTACAACGGAGACAACGGAATAGATAATCTAATTGATCTAGACTACGGAGACCACTTGGGCGATTTCAGACCTCTGATTCGCAAAGTACAAGCTGAAAGAGTCGGCGAAGTGTGGGATGAGGATCAAGAAGATGACACCGAAGAAATGTGAATCTATTAAAAATGCTCTTAGAGTATTTAAAAAACCAAAGAAAAATTTAAGAAAGTTGTAATCTTTCGCCAAATAAAAATATGACGATCTTGTGTAAAAAATGTAACAAGGCCCCTGCCTCTTATAAGGAAAGAGGTAGGGGGAAACTTTTGTTATATTGTGTAAAATGCAAGAACGATGAAATGATACGCGTTTCTGGAATTTGTATTGAAGAAGGATGTAGCACTAGAGCTAATTTTAATTTTCAAAATGAAACTATTGGGAAATTTTGTAGCAAACACAAAAAAGAAAATATGATAGACGTCAAAAATAAAACTTGTGATTATCCAGGTTGTAAAAAACAACCCGTATTTAACTTCGAAGGAGAACGCAAGCGAATTTTTTGCAACATACACAAAAAAATAGGTATGGTAGATGTTGCGAGCAATCTTTGTAAATATCCTGGTTGTAGGAAGAACGCCTCATTTGGTTTTGAAGGGGTTCGCCGTAGATTTTGTGGTGATCATAAAGAACCAGGCATGATCAACACAAAAACAAAAAAGTGCGAATATCCCGATTGTAAAACGTTGTCTGTTTTTAATTTCGAGGGTGAAAAAGATGGAAAATTTTGTTTAAAACATAAAGAAGAAGGAATGGTTGATGTAAGAAGCAAACTATGTGAATTCGATGGCTGTAAACATCAGGCTTCTTTTAATCTCGAGGGGGAGCGGTCAGGAAAATTCTGCAATGAGCATAAAAAACCGGGGATGGTATGTGTAAAATCAAAATTTTGTGAATATCTGGGCTGTAAAACAACGCCGATGTTTAATTTTATAACTGAATCTTCAGGAAAATTTTGTAGTAAGCACAAAAAATTAGGTATGGTTGATGTTGTAAGCAATTTGTGTAATTATCCAAACTGTAAAAAAAGACCTTGTTTTAATTACGAAGGAGAAACTTTGGGACTTTATTGCAAAGAACACAAGAGACCAAATATGGTAGACGTGCGTCATAAGTTTTGTAAATTTCTTGGATGTAAAACTAGGGCTTGTTTTAATTTCAAGGGACACACTAAAGGAATTTTTTGCTTAATGCATAAGAAAATAAATATGATTGATGTAACAAGCAAACGATGTGATCAAGATTGCAATGTTAAAGCATCATTTGGTTTATTGTTCTCATCGTCAACGAGATGCGCGAAACATAAAAATGCAAATATGATTCATCAATCACAACGCAATCCCACATGCCAACACTCTTTTGAAGATCTTTGCCCCAACAAACCTTTTTACGCTCCTCCAAATACTACATATCCCACACATTGCGAAAATCATGCCCCGACAGATTATGTAAACATAGTGGAGAAAAAGTGTGAGGGTTGCGGTGATCTCTATTATATTCCCGATGACCAAACTAAGTGCGAAATATGTCGAGATGTCAAAACTCAAAAGAAGGTTGAAAAGGCTCGCGAAATGAGAATAAAAGCCGTTTTGGATCGTAATGAAATACTATTGGCTTCACATGATAGAATTCCAGAAGGGGCATGTTCTCGAAAGAGACCGGATTTTGTTATAGCTCATCCCTACTTCCCCATCATCATAGAGGTGGATGAAACTCAACACAAGTCTTACCCGGGGGTTTGTGACGTTACTAGGATGATACAACTTCACCAAGACTTTGGCGAGAATGTAATTTTCATTCGCTATAATCCCGATAATTATGTTGACCGCTCAGGCATGTTCCAGAAAGGCCTTCAACAAAATCCTAGAAGGGAGAAAAGGCTAGTAACTCTCATACAACAATTACTTGAAAAAGAATCATTGGAGGATGCTTTGACGGCTTATTACTTATTTTATGATGGAGATGACGGTATCGACAAAGCAATAAATATCGATTATGATAAGTATTTTGCCGATTATCGTCCTTTAGTAAAGAAAATTGAAGATGAGAGAAAAGGGATATTAGAAGAGGAGGAAGAATTAGAAGAGGAAGAATTAGAAGAGGAAGAATTAGAAGAGGAAGAATTAGAAGAGGAAGAATTAGAAGAGGAAGAATTAGAAGAGGAAGAATTAGAAGAG
>Ga0207712_10001766_pt1 | contig 14428 bp, 14 predicted proteins | sample KBSS44metaG_FD_184402 | JGI IMG/M metagenome (GOLD analysis project Ga0207712, IMG submission 184402) | Switchgrass rhizosphere microbial communities from Kellogg Biological Station, Michigan, USA - KBS S4-4 metaG (SPAdes) (version 2) | ecosystem: Host-associated > Plants > Roots > Rhizosphere... | reverse complement strand
CGGTGGTGGGCCAGCCCCGGCCTTATTGCTGAAACCGGTAGCCGAGATTGAGGGCGGTGAGGATGTGACGGGGCTGCGCCGGTTCCGCCTCGAGCTTCCGGCGCAGTCGGGCGATGTGGGTGTCGATAACCCGGGGACCGATCGCCGCGTCTGGCCCCCAGACTTCCTCCATCAGTTCGGGCCGCGTGACGACACGGCCCTCGCGCCGCATGAGCGCGTAGAGCAGTCGGAGTTCCTTGGGTGTGACGGGGATGTAGCGGCCGGCCCGGACGATGCGCTGGGTCGCGTATTCCACGACGACCTCACCAAACCGCGCCATGCCGCCCCACAGTGAGTCCGCCCCGCGGTTTCCATCGAGCCGACGTCTCAGTTGATCGAGCAGCGCTTCCGCTTCGGGTCCATCAGCGACAGCCGCTCCCGCCGATGGAGCTAGCGCTCCCGCGGCGTCGTCCTCGATGATCAGGATTCGCACGAATCTCCCTCCCGAGAGCTTTGGGCCAACCTAGGAGTGGCAGGGATGAGCCGGAACGATTTCGGGACGGGTGGAGGAGCGAGTGGGACGAACTGCACCGTACGAGGGATGAATTGCGTGCTATGTGATCGTCCCCACAACCTGACGACTCATCCCCGCACCAAAGCGATTCATCCCCGGTTCGTTGGCAGGCAGGTGCAGACACGCCATCGTGATCGCGCCGGACGTACTCCGTCAGTTCCGGCTCATCATGTGGAGGTGCATATGTCCTATCGTCCCCTGACCCGGGCCGCGCTGGTCGCCTTTCTGGCCGGCTCGGCGGCATGCGCCCGCATGTCGCGCATGGAATCCCCTTACCTCTCTCAGGTAACGACGGCCGACCCGGCCGCGGGGCAGGTAGACCAAGCCATGAAGTCCTTCGCCGCCCAGGGATTCAGCGGAACCGTGCTGATTGCTGAGGGATCTCGCGTGATCATCTATAAGGGGTATGGGCAGGCCAATCGTGCCCGCGAGCTCCCCAACACCGCGGAAAGCCGCTATCCCCTCGGCGCGGTCGAGAACGTCTTCACGGCGGCCGCGATGCTTCGCCTGGAGGAGGAGGGAAAGATCTCGACTCAGGATCTGGTGAGCCGCTTCGTACCGGCGCCCACGGATCTCCGCATCGATGATCTCCTAAGTCGCAATCGGGAAGTGACCGCGGTGGCATATGCAGGCGGGATGGCGAGCATTAACGGACCGGCTGATCCGTTGGCCGAGCGCTTTGCGGAGACCGGGGCCAGCTATGTCACGCTGCGAAAAGTGATCGAGCAGGTGACCGGCGAATCATACGAGAACTACATCAGCAACCATCTGCTGATTCCCAATGGTCTCACCCGGACCTTCTGGGACAATGGAGCGGTGGGTGATTCCCTGGTTGCGCGGGGATATCGGGAGCCACTGGGAGAGACGGTGATCGCCAAGGGGATGGTGGCTCCCCTGGCGGACCTCTACCAGTTCCGTCTCGCCCTGCGCGACAACAAGGTGGTCTCTCCGGACTCCAAGCGCCGGATGTTCGCCCCGGCCCCGAACGGCTATGGCTACGGGTGGGTAGTCAGCACCACGCCGGGAGGGGTCCGGGTCACCGAACACGCTGGAGATCAGGTGGGATTCCAGACCTGGATCGCGTACTACCCGGACAGGGACGTGCTGATCCTGCTCGGCGTGAACAATGATGGTGGATGGCGTCGGCCGATCTCCGAGCGGCTGACCCAGATCATGGTTGATAGTGCGTCGGCGAAGGGGGCTGTCGTCTCCTCCCAGTAGAGCCGACCCACAAGAGAGTGTCGCCCTTGCGTGGCGGCAGGCGCAATTCGCCCGCCGCCATCCGGCGTTGGTGCTCGTTTCACCGAGCGAAACGCTGAAACACTTGGGGAGCCGCGTCCGTCGCGGAGCATGGAATGCCCGAACACTCCGTGGTCCTCAACCGGGACGCCGTCCTGCGGCGGAAGAGCTTCCGCCTGCAGGCGGCGTTGGTCTTTGGCGGCTGGACGCTGTTCGGCCTCTTCTCCTATTCCCAGACCGTTCTTTACTACTCGCTCCCCGCGCGCGACCCGATTCCCTGGGGGCCGCTGTTCGCGATATCGCTGGGAAGCGCCTGGATCTGGGCAGCACTGACCCCGGCGGCCCTCTGGGTAGCGAACCGCCTGCGGTTCGAGCCAAACCAGCGGATGCGAAGCCTGATACTCCATGGAATCGCAGGGCTCACTTTCGTGCTGGTTTCGACCGTCCTGGAGCGGGCCATCGTTGCCTCCATCAGCGATTCACCGCTCAAGCCTTTCGTGCAGGGACTGCTCTACCGGTTCGACAGCCGTCTCCTGGCCTACCTCTGCATCGTCACCGTCGCCTCCGCGGCGCGATATGCCCTGCTTTACCGGGAGCGCGAGGTGCAGGCCGCCGAGCTCGAAGCCCAGCTGGCCCGCGCCGAGCTGCAGGTGCTCAAGATGCAGCTGCAGCCTCATTTCCTGTTCAATGCTCTTAACACCATCGCCGAGCTGGCGCACGATGACCCCAACAACGCCGACCGCCTGATCGCGCGGCTGGGACATCTGCTGCGACTCTCGCTGGAGCAGGCGGGCCACCAGGTCGTCCCATTCCGCCAGGAGCTGCAGTTCCTCACCGCCTACCTGGAGATCGAGCAGACCAGGTTCCAGGACCGCCTCGCCGTCGACACCGACGTCTCGCTCGACGCGCTCGAGGCCGGAGTGCCGGCGCTGTTGCTGCAACCCATCGTCGAGAACGCGATCCAGCACGGAACCTCTCCTCGGACCGGCGCGGGAGTGATTTCCATTCGGGCCCGGCGCCAGGGAGCCATGCTCACGGTGGAGATTCGCGACAATGGCCCTGGTTTTCCCAACGGATCAACGGCGTTAAAGGAGGGTGTCGGTCTGAGCAACACCCGAGAGCGGCTCCGGCAGCTCTATGGTGACCGGCACGCCTTCGCTTTGGCCAACAGCCCCGAGGGCGGAGCGCTGGTGACCATCGCGATGCCCTACATCGAATGCCACGAAGCCCACACTCCGCTGCACCTCCAGGTGGTGCGGATGGCTGGAGCATCGGCATGACGGTTCGAGTCGTGGTGGCGGATGACGAGCCTCTGGCTCGCCGGCGATTGGTCCGCCTCCTCGAAGGCGAGCCGGACGCGGAGCTGGTCTCCGCTTGCGCCAACGGCGCCGAGGCGGTGGAAGCCATCCGTGCCCAGTCTCCCGACCTGCTCTTCCTTGATGTGCAGATGCCCGCGCTCGACGGCTTCGGCGTGCTCGAGGCGTTGCGGGACACCCAGCTGCCGGCCGTGGTCTTCGTAACCGCTCACGACAGCTACGCCTTGCAGGCCTTCGAGGCAAACGCGCTAGATTACCTGCTGAAGCCGTTCGACGCGGACCGCTTCCACCGGGCGTATCTCCGGGCCAAGGAACGGCTGCGTGCCACCACGTCGGATTCCGATGCCGGAAAGCTCGCCGAGCTGCTCGCGTCGCTGAACAAGCCGCGGGCCGGGCAGGACCGGATCGCCATCCGGAGCGACGGCAAGGTGTACTTCGTGCGCGCCGCCGACGTGGATTACATCGAAGCTGCGAGTAACTACGTACGACTGCACACCGGGAAGACGGAGCACCTGCTCCGGGAGTCGCTGACCAACATCGAGAGCCGGCTGGACCCGGCCCACTTTCTCCGCATTCACCGCACGACCATCGTCAACGTCGAGCGCATTCGCGAGCTGCAACCGTGGTTCTCGGGAGAATTCATCGCCATCCTGACGGACGGCACCCGGCTCAAGGTGAGCCGGGGGTACCGGGATCGCGTCTCGCGCTGGTTGGGCCAGTCGCTCTGAGCGCTGGCGCGGAGCTGAATCCCGCGCTTCTGCAGGCGACGATCATCCTCGCCCTCGTTGGGCTCTGCGTCTTCCTCTACCGCCGCTATCACAAACGCTACCTGTTATGGTGGGCCGTGGCGTGGAGCCTCTACCTGCTCCGACTCGCCGCGATCATCACGTTCGTCGGTACCCACCACCAGAGTTGGCTCTTTGCCCACCAGGTACTAACCGGCTGGACCGCGCTGGCCCTGCTCTGGAGCGCGCTGGTGTTTTCTCGCGATCCCCCGCTGCGGCCCGTGTACCTGATCCTGGTGCTGGTGCCATTGGCCTGGTCACTCCTTGCGGTGCAGACCCTGGGCAGCTCGCGGCTCTTCTATGTCGCCGCAGTTCCGGCCGTGGTCTTCCTTTCCGCGGCGACCCTCTGGACCTCCCGGGTCTTTCTCCGGTTCCACCGCCAGACGGGTTCTCGAGCCGCGATGCTGCTCGGCGGCGCCTTCTTTCTCTGGGGCCTGCACCATCTCGACTACCCGCTTCTGCGGGCTCGCGGCGCCTGGAATCCCTGGGGCTATTACCTCGACATCCTCTTCGCGCTGGCGGTCGGGTTCGGCATGGTCCTCCTGGTGCTCGAGGATACCGACCGGGGACTCGGCGCCCTCGCGGCACTCTCGGGTGATCTCCAGCGCACCGATGGCGGTGCCGATGTGCTGGGCGGACTTCTCGCTCGCCCGCTGGGATTGGCCGGTGTCCGCGGTAGCGTGATGTACCTGAGGGAGTCTGGACGCTACGTGCGGGGCACCGGGGTGGCCTCTCAATGGGCTGGGCGAGAGCCCTCTGTCGAGGCGCGTCCCGCAATTCGGTCTGCGGTAGAGGGAGGCAAACCGGTCTCGGTGTCCGGATGGCGGGAGGGCGTGTCGGCTGAGGGAGCCTTTGCATTCGCGGCGGTGCTCCCGGTATTCCGTCGGCGCGAGGTTACCGGCGCCATGATCATCGTGGGAGACGCTCGGGATCCCTTCACCGCGCTCGATCAATCGTTCCTTCTGGCGCTGGGACAACAGGTAGGCGCGGCATTGGAGAATGCCGACCTGTACCGGAGCCTGCGTGGGCGGAGCGAAGATCTGGAGCGACTATCGGTGCGGATGATCCACCAGCACGAGGAAGAACGCCGGAGGCTTTCTCTCGAGCTGCACGACGAAACTGCCCAGGTGTTTTCGGCGGTGAAGCTGCAACTCGGCATGTTGAAGGAAAAACTCCCGGCGGCGCACACTGCGCGGCTGGAGCGGATCATCGCTCTGGTGGATGCCGGGATGTCCAGCATTCGGAGCGTGACCGAAGCGCTGCGGCCATCGCTCCTCGACGACCTCGGCCTGATCCCTGCCCTGCGGGCTCTGGTGACCGACTTCGGTGGTCGCTCCGGTCTGAGCACCCAGTTCACCGCACCGGACGCGCTGCCGGGTCTCGAAAAGGATGCTGAGCTAGCTCTCTTCCGGGCGGTACAGGAGGGGCTCGCCAATGTCGCGCGGCACGCCAAGGCGAAGAGTGTTGAAGTCACCCTGAGAGATGAGGGAGACCGCGTGCTACTGGAGCTGGTTGATGACGGACACGGGCCCGTCAATCTGGATCCAGCCGGGAACGGTGTTGGACATATGGGTCTCGTGGGAATGCGGGAGCGGTTCGCCTCGCTCGGCGGACGAGTGGAGTTGGAAGCGGCAAGCGCGGGGGGAGCGCGCCTCACCATTACTCTTCCACGGGAGGCACCCTCGCCATGACGAAGTCTCCTATCCGGGTCATGATCGTTGACGACCACCCACTGGTCCGCGAGGGCATTCGTTCGATCGTGGCGGGCGAGGAAGGTTTCGAGATCGTGGCGGAAGCCGGAAGCGGTGAAGAGGCGGTGGAGGTGGCGGGACAGCTCCGGCCTGACGTGGTGATCCTCGACCTTTCGATGCCAGGAGAGGGCGGGCTTAGTGCAGTCGCCCGGCTTCGGGAGGTGGCGCCCACTGCCCGGTCGCTGGTCCTGAGCGTTCATGATCATCCCGAGTATGTCCTCGAGGCGGTTCGCGCTGGCGCTCAAGGCTATATAAGGAAAGACACTTCCCCAGCCGAGCTGCGGCAGGCCATCCGAACGGTGCATCGGGGAGAGGCGTTCTTCAGCAGCCCGGTCGCACGCCAGCTCTCGGCAGCAGTTCGTCAGGAGACGCTTCGGGGAGAGCAGGGAGAAAAACTCGAGCGACTCACCGACAGGGAACGCCAGGTCCTCGCGGGAATCGCGGCGGGATCAACGAGCAAGATCATTGCCCGGCAGCTGGGCCTCAGCCCCCGGACGGTCGAGGCCTATCGGGAAAACCTCATGCGCAAGCTCGCGATTCGCACCGTGGCGGGGCTCACCCGCTTTGCGGTAGAAAGCGGACTCGTCGCCGAATGAACCTGGGATTGGCGGGTATCATCGTGTTTCGATCGCGCCCCCTTTCATGACCCATTCGGTCCACGATCCGTCGTACAGCATTGCCCCCTCAACCCCCAGAGTCTCCAGCGCCAGTAGAAGCGCGCACGCGCTCACTCCCGATCCGCAACTTCCAATGATCGGCCGGTCGAGTCGAATACCGGCGCCCGCTATGCGCTGACGTAATTCATCCGGCGGGAGTAGCGTGCCGTCGGCTGCTACCAGACTGCTGTATGGCAGGTTCAGTGCGCCAGGCATGTGGCCACTCGGCAGACCTGGACGCGGCTCGGAGTCGGATCCTTCGAACCGCCCGCGGCTTCGCATGTCCACGACCTGCGCCGAGCCAGAGCGCAGCGCGTCGGCGGCCTCGTCCATAGTGCGCACAATTCCCGGGCGAAGCTTCGCGGTGAAGACCCCGGGCTCGACGCGCAGGGCTCCCGTCTCCATCGCCCTTCCCTCCGCCTTCCACTTCTTACTGCCACCATCCAGTACGGCGACCCGATCGTGGCCAAACGCCCGGAACAGCCACCAGGCCCGGCCGGCGCTCAGGTTGGCACCCGAGCCGTCGTAAACCACCACGGTGCTGTCGTTCCCCACTCCCAACGCACCCACCTGCTCCGCAAAGCGGATTGGGCTCGGAAGCATGTGCGGCAACGAAGTCCGGTCGTCGCTCGCCGCGTCCAGATCGAAATACCGGGCGCCAGGAATGTGTCCCGCCACGAACTCGCTTCTACCGTCCCGTCCCGTCGATGGCAGGTACCACGAGGCGTCCAGCACCCGCACCTCGACCTGGTCGAGCCGTGCGGCGAGCCAGTGGGTGGTCACTACTGAAGGAAGTACAGAATCGTTCATAACCGACAACCGACCAATGAATTGACTCCGCGTATCCAGAGGTTGATCGATGCTTGTGCCGTGCACCTTAGCTTGGCTCCCGAAAGCATAGTCGAGCGACCATTACCCGCTGCCAGAGGCGGCGGTTACCAGGGAGGAACCCAATGTCGGTCAAACTTGCGCTATGGATCGGCGCCAGCCTGATGCTGGCGGCCTGCGATTCGACCAGCGGCCCCAATGTGGACGGGGTTCCCGTCAACCGTAGCGGTCCGCCGCAGGTCCCCGCGCTCCCGGTGGAGACTACCCCGACCTGCCAAGTCTCAACGCAACCCGTAAGCTCGCGTATCTCGTCGGCGAGGGCGATACCCTGCCCGAACCAGCCGCAGAGACCGGTGCTTTAGTCCCTCGAATCAGTGAGTGAAGCTTGGCCGAAGTCGCAAGTGCCTGCATGCGAAGGGATTGACTCCCCCGGCCCGACGATTGACTGGGGCTTGGCCGCCGATCTCTAGCTTGGCCTCGAAAGCTGATCCCACAACTCGTTTCCCGCCGCTTCGCGGCCTGGCCTGGGAGGCCCTATGTCGGTCAAGCAAGCGCTCTGGATTGGTGCGACCCTCTTGTTGGCTGCCTGTAGCTCCACTACTGAACCCAACGTTGTCCAAGCCGGCGGCACGACACCCGGTTCTGGCACAGGGACCCAGTGTGTTCCGGTTTCCCCCCGGACACCCCTGCTGAGGGCATCGGCGGAACCGCGGTGCAAGCCGGCAGAGTTCGGCCTCAAGACTCTGCCCCGGTAACCGGGTCTCCTCCCCTGGCATCGAGACGCGCGCGAAGCGTCCCAAGGATCGCCCGAGCATCCTGCTGTAACTCGGCGCCATAAGCCTCGGCGCTGACCAGGCAGCGCCGGGCGGTCCTGCGATCGCCAGTCGCCAGCGCATCGGCGGCGATCTGCAGCAACCCCGAAAAAGTCTCGGGTGTCGGTGAGAGCCGCACCTGCAATTCCGCCCGCAATACCCGAGAGGCGAGGTCTACTCGACCGGTGAGAAGCTCGACGGCTCGCCGCCGAAGGTCCCTTACCTGTCCCGGCGTGAGCATGGCACGCTCGACAACCGTCTGGATGAGCGGCGTGGCAAACGCGTAACGGTCACCCTCCAGCACCAGGAAGTGATGTTGTTCGAGCCTCGTCAGCTGGGAGGGGAGGTCACCCGCGGCATCGCCAGACAGGGCGGCAACCATGGAGAGATCGAGGACCCGAGTTCCTATCGCAGCGGAGGCGAGAAGGATCCGCGACCTTGCATCGAGCCGCGCGATTTGGGCAAGGACGGCCGACCTTACCAGCTGAGGAACTTCGACCGGTAGCAGGCTCTCGAAGGTTTCTTCTGGTGGCGGCCACACCACTGCTCGCTCGCGCAGGGCGATACTCTCCGAGAGACTGCGCAACAACGCGACGGCCAGGAGTGGCCGGCCGGCTGTCTCGACCATGAGACGGCGAACCAGACGATTGCGTGCCGACGGCTCGTCACACCAGGGGGCCATTGCGGTTACCAGATCGGTCATCGCCTTGGCATCGAGCTCTACCAGAGTGAAGACCTGACCCGGGAGCGCGCGACCGATCTGGGCCTGCAGCTCGATCAGCTGACGGGGAGTGTCGGGATCGCCGGCGACCGCGGTCAGCAGCAGAAAGGCCCGCGTGTCGGTGAGACTCTCCATCGCGTCGCGCAGCGCACCGAGCGAGGCATCGTCGGCAAATTGTGCCTGGTCCAATCCGATTACCACCGGCACTTCCTCGGTGACTGCGCGCAGCATCATCCCCAGCGCTAGTGCGATCTCCCCTTGGTCCCGTGGTTCTCGAGGAGCTACCCGCGAGGCAAGCTCGGGAATCACCGCGGCGAGAACCGCCAGAGCGCCGGGATCCGTGGCAGCCAGTCCCGGTGCACTCAGCAATCCGCGCCGGACCACGCTCCTGAGAGTGCTCCACGGTATGGTCTGGTCCGCCTCGATCGGGCGGGTAACGCATGTCTTGGCACCCTCAAGCGCCAGTCGCAATATCGTTTCGCTGAACAACCGGGTCTTTCCGATCCCCGGCTCGCCCTCGAAGAGAAGGGTCGCTCCGCGCGACCCGGGGGCGAGCCAGCGAGCCAGCTCCTGCAGTGTCCCGGCCCGCCCCACAAGCTGCGGCTCATCGAGCGGCTTCCCCGCGGAGTCGAGCCACCGCCCCTCGCGGATTCGCTGAGCCAACGCAGAGAGTTCGGGACTCGGCCGCTCCTCCAGCTCCCCCAGGCCTTCGGCGAATCGGTGAAACTCCCGGAGGGCGCCGGAGGCATCCCCGCCCAGGGCCGCGGCTCGCATCGCCAAACGAATGGCCGGTTCCGAGTACGGCTCCAGGCCGAGCGCATGTCGAGCCGCTTCCAACGCTTCCGTTGTCTTGCCCAGGGCAAGAAGCTCCTGAGCGGCCTCCACGAACGAATGCGTTGCTTGCGTGCGGAAACGGGTCCGCGCCGACTCCACCCACTCCTCGAATGCGGGGGCGTCATCGAGGGTAAATCCCTCGAGGAAGACCCCGCTCGGACGGGCGGCACCAGACACGACCAGGGCATCGATTTCGAGATGGCCGGGCGCCAGTCTTACCGAGTCAGTCTCCGTGATGATTCGCTCTGACCCAAGACTCACTCGCAACCGACGCAGAGCCTCATTCAGAGAGTGACGAGCCTTTGCGTCGTCCTTATCCGGCCAGAGGAGGCCGAGCAGGTGCTCCCGGCTTCGCGTCATCCCGGGGGAAAGGGCCAGATAGATGAGCAGAGCCAGGTGTTTCCGCCACAAGACGTCGGGCGGAGGCACCTCGCCGGAGAGCCGGGCGGTAGGCGCCCCGAACGTGATCAGCCGAAGCGGAGGAGGCGAGGACATGACCAGGTATCATACCAGCAGATCACAGCTCCGTCACGCTGGCGCCCGGAACTCGGCGCCGGATCAGTCATGAAAAAACCCGGACCCATGACTTCAGGCCCGGGTTTCGATAGTTCGCGGCGGGAAGGAACTATTCCTTGTGCTCGCCCAGCGCCTCCGCGGCTGCTTTCCTCACCTCGGCGTCATCATCCTTGATGGCGGTAACGAGGTAAGTCGTCACCCGCGAATCCTCCATCTGGCCGAGGGCCTCGATCACCTTCCGGCGTACCTCGACCCGCTCGTCGTGAATCGCAGCACCCAGCCCGGGCACGGCCGCGGCGTCGCCGATGTTGCCAAGCGACTCGGCCGCCTTTTCCCGGATCTCCCAATCGGAATCCTTGAGTGCGGCGATCAAAGCCGGCGGAGCCCGATTCAAGTCGTCGAGGTTCCCCAACGCCTCGACCGCGGCGCGCCGTACCTCTTTGTCCGAATCGTTCAACGCTCCTCCTAGAGCATCGGCCGCCGCAGGATCCTCGATATTACCCAGCGCTTCGGCGGTAGCGTGGCGTACCTCGGAATCGGAATCGGTAAGGAGCTTGAGCAGGGGTCGAGTAGCCTTCTTGTCTTCGATGTCCCCCAGGGCCCGGACCACCGCGAGGCGCACTTCGACATCGGGGTCTCCAAGGATCGCCGTGAGACCGCCAGTTGCCCGAGCGTCTTCGATATCGCCCAGCGCCTCTGCCGCCAGTCTGCGGGTTTCGGTGTCCTGAGACTTGAGCATCGGCAGGAGCGGATCCACGGCCTTCGGATCCTCGATCTGTCCGAGCGCCCAGATCGCGGCATGACGGAGGCCGGCGTTCTGGGTCTTGAGTGCATCGACCAGAGGCGGGATGGCCTTGGCGTCTTCGATTTCGCCGAGCGCCCAGGCCGACATGCGGGCCACATCGCCATCCGGATCGCGCAACGATTTGGTGAGCGCATCGAATGAGCCCATGTCTTCCGCGTGCCCCAGCCCGAGTACCGCCGCTTCGCGAAGCTTCCCATCGGAGCTCTTCATTGCCTCACGGAGCGTCCGCACCGCCTCGGCGTTGTTGCTCCCACCCAGGAGCTGAGCGGCGGTACGGCGCAGACAGGGATTCGGGTCGGACAAATGACTCCCCAGTACCCGGATCGCCTTGGCGTCTTTCACATCCTGGTTGAACATGTCTTTTACCGCGCGGTCGTCCGCGGTGTGATCCCGCAAAGCCGCAATCTGGCTCGCGTCACTGCTCCAGCTCCAGCCATTGCGCAGCTGATCGGCGGTGAATTCGCACACCACAGGATCGGCACTACCCAAGGCGCCGAACATTCGCACCACCGCGGCGGAATCCGGCCCCGGCCGATTGGAATGATCCGGCGACCGGCCGCTACCGACGACTCCCACACCGGCGCCCAGCGTGACCACTCCGGTTGCTGCAAGGAGGAATAGCTTCATGAAGCCCTCAGTTGAGCCACAGCTCTTAGCTTTTAGCTGTTAGCTGTTCAATCTGCAATCTGAAATCTTCAATCTTCAATTCGACTCATCCCTCTGCCCCAGCGCCTCAGCCGCCTGCCTTCTGACATTGGGGTCGGTCGACTTGAGTGCTGCGACCAAGGCCTCGAGCGCCGACGAATCCCGAACCTCACTCAGGGCGTCGATCGCGGCATCGCGCACGTCGGCGTTCGAGTCATTCAATGCGACGCGTAGCGTCGGGACGGACTTGGGGTCCCGAATCTGGCCCAGTGCCTGGATCGCGTTCTGCCGGACGTCAGGGTTCTTGTCCTTGGTGGCTTCGATCAGAGCCGCCGGGGCAGTAGTAAGACCGAGCTGGGACAGCGACTGGGCGGCAGCACTCCGAACGTCGGCATCCGAGTCGCGCAGTGCCGCGGCAAGCGGTTCAGCAGCCGCAGGGTCTTCCAGGTTGCCCAACGCGTGGGCCGTCTGGTGCCGCACGTCAGCCGAAGGGTCCGACAGCAGCTTGATCAGCGGACGGACCGCCCGCTTGTCCTGCACTTCGCTGATGGCCTCGACCGCCGCCTCGCGCACTTCGGCATTGCTGTCCGACAGCGCCGCGATGAAAGCATCCACCGGCTTGTTCCCGCCCTCCATGTTGCTGATGGCGGAGATAGCACGACGGCGCACTTCGGGAGAGCTATCCTTGATCGCCGCAGTCAACCCGGGGATGGCGCGCGGATCTTCCATGTTCCCCAGCGCATCCGCGGCGCAGGCGCGAACCTCGCTGTCGGTGTCCCGCAGGGCCTCGATCAACGCAGGCACCGACCGGGGATCCTCGAGGTTGCCGAGCGATGAGGCGGCCGCACGACGCACTTTCACATCGGTGTCCTTGAGGGCCGCGATCAGAGCGGGCACCGCGGTGTTCGTCGTGTCACCCGCGTGCTTTCCACCGAACTCGACGCCACCCTTGATCCCTTTAAGCTTGGGCATCACCATGGAGTTGACCTCTACATGAGGCATCGGCTCGATCGGAGTCCGCGCCAGCGCAGCCTTGACCTGCCGCATCGCGCGCCGCTCGATCTCCCTGGTGTGAATGTGCATCTTGTTCAGCGAGAACTGCATCGAACGCTCACCAGTGTCCGACACGACGGCCTTGGAGTCCTCCTCCTGCTGCACGTCCGTCGGGACGGCCGAAATCCCCGGCACCGAGAACGCCGTGATGAGGACCAGGGCCACCGCAGCAGGGATCAACCAGAACCGGCGAGGCTGTGGGCGCATTGCGTGATTCTCGATGAGACGGTGAATACGGGAAACCAGCTGGCTGCGACGCTCGGCCATGGCCGACAGCGGCACCGGTTGGGGTGAGGTATCGATCCATTCGGCGACCTTCACCAAGCACTTCGCGAGCACCAGGCCGGACCCTGTCCGGCGTGCGGCCCAATCGTCGCAGACGAATTCCGCCGCCTCCTGAATCCGGAGCCGAGCCAGGCGGTTGAGCGGCTGGAAGAAGAAGACCCGCTCGATGATGCATCCGAGGGTGAGCCACTGCGGATCGCGCCGGGCGAGGTGGGCCAACTCGTGCGCCAGCATGCTCTCCTGCGCGTCGGGGCCGAGTTCGGTCAGCGCTGCTTCAGGCAGGGCGATTTCGGAGCTACCCAGCGCTACAGGGCTGGAAAGACCGGGAGCTGCCGTCAAGCTGACGGTGCGACGGATTCCGGCATCGACCCGGAGCCGGTTGAGCACCAGTGCCAGACGCGGATCGTCGATCGGCCGGCGGGAACCCAGCCGGTAGAAGAGCCGGAGCCGGTTGGCACCATACAGGATCAGCAGCAGTCCGGCACTCACCGCCCACGCGATCAGCGCGAACGGCTGCGCGCGATTAACCTGCTCGGGCACCGGTTGCACCGCCGCGTCCACAGGAGTCGTCGGTGCCGAGATTCCCTTGGCAGCGTTGAAGAGCGGCCCAGTGACCGGCATCTCGTCGATCGCTTTCTTTTCTACCGCGGGGCTCACTGCCCGATCGGCTTTCAGTGGAGCGGTGGCGTGCCTTTCAGCCGGAGCGGCACCGATACCGACGATTGAAACCAGCCCGCCGACGGGCACAAACCCTAAACCAGCCTGAAGCGTGGTGGTAATGAGCGACCCCACGAGAGCAGATTTCCAGATCACGTCCCGCACATCATGAGACCGCACCAGGCGCCAGGTGACCAGCCACGCGGCGGCCAGAAGGACGGTGCTGTGGAGCGCGTAGGTAAAGAGCCAGGAGGCGATGTGTTCAGTCATGGCGGGGTCCCTCGGTGCCGGCTTCGTGTTCGGCTATCAGCTCTTTGATGCGTTCAAGATCGCCCGAACTGACTTCGCGGGCGGAAAGCAGGTGGGTCATCAGCGCGGCGACGTCGCCATCGAAGAGCCGCTCGGTAAGCTCGGTGACCATCGAACGCTGAACTTCCGATTCGGTGACCAGCGGAGCATAGACGAACTGGCGGGCCCGGGTCCGGTGGGAGACGACACCGCGGCGCTCCAACCGCGAAAGTAGGGTAGCGATCGTGGTCTGTGCCAGTCCTCGCTCGTCCCGGAGCGCGTCCGCAATCTCGGCCACCGTCGCTTCTCTCCGTTCCCAGAGAATCCGCATGATGGCGATCTGAAGATCAGTCAGCTGATGAGTCTCGGGCATATCCCCTCGTGGTTTGGCTTGAACTACATGTGTAATATTACACCAGTAGTCAATCTGTCAAGACCAAGGCGAACTGTCGCCGAGTGGGCGGTCTTACGAGGCCGTGCAACGACAAGTGTCAAAGCGGAACTTTCCCTGCCCCAGATGCCCGACAAGAGATAGACTATCCCGTATGCCCCCCAGGTCGTTGTCCTCCGGCGCCGGTCTGGCAGACCTCTGGACCAGGCTCAGCCCAATCCCGGGTGGCAGCTGGCTGTTCAGCCGCGCCCTGGGCTTCATGGTCCCCTACTCCGGTAGTATCGGGGCTCACA
>Ga0207712_10001763_pt1 | contig 14436 bp, 17 predicted proteins | sample KBSS44metaG_FD_184402 | JGI IMG/M metagenome (GOLD analysis project Ga0207712, IMG submission 184402) | Switchgrass rhizosphere microbial communities from Kellogg Biological Station, Michigan, USA - KBS S4-4 metaG (SPAdes) (version 2) | ecosystem: Host-associated > Plants > Roots > Rhizosphere... | reverse complement strand
GCAACAACGATTACCGCGACCAATACGAATCATGGGGCGTGCAGGCGGTTGGCGTCAGCCCAGACGGACATTTGGTAGAAATGATTGAAGCCGTTGATCACCCATTCTTTATGGCCAGCCAGTTCCATCCTGAATTCAAATCACGGCCCAATCGGCCACACCCGATGTTTAAAGCGTTTATCGCTAGCTTGATCCAAAAATAGCGCGTACGCAGGGATTATTGCTAAGTCCATATATTGACAAAAGCACAAGCATGATGTATTGTACTTTTTATGGATAACACACAACACCAAACAAACACTGACCCAACAAATGTAAATTCTGAAACTGGCTACGATCCGCGCGCGCCTCAAGAAGGACATGTAGCTCTCGTAGGAGCTGGAGTAGCAGCGCCTGACGAGACGATTGCAAGCAGTGATAATGGCACCGCCGGAACTGAAGTTTGGACTATGGACGCCGCAGCTCCACAACAGCCGCCCCCTGACGTCGGCCCAGCTTAGTAGGCAGTCCACATAATATACAAAACACCGCCCAAATGGGCGGTGTTTTTAGTGCGGTTTGAAACGGTGTACCTAAGAGGCAGGGAGTTATTCGACAGTAACTTCAGTGCGACGGACGGTTTTGCCGGTAAAACGGCGGAAACGACGTGTCTTGTAGGTGACAATGCCGTCGCGATCGGCATGTACGGTAAAGTTGCGGCTCAGCTTAGTGCCTTTGCCGGCGCGCTTGGTAAGGCCAACCTGGCGAACGATAACCTGGCCGACGGTAGTTTTTTGGCCGCCAGACAGCTTAACGCCGAGTCGCTGACCATCGCTGTCGCGAGTATTTTTGGAAGTACCACCTGCTTTGACGTGTGACATATGCTGTTAGTTCCTTGTTATTACGAGCAATTGACGGGCGACCAGTTGATCTGGCCGGAAATAGACGAGGTCGTCCTCCCGAACATGCTCAAAACTTATTCGATTGTACCCCAAATCGGTTAAACGGTCAAGGAGTTGGAGACGGTGAATCCTACCTTGTGGACTGCGCCAGGCAGGTAGGGCGAGGCACAGGCGGGTTCCGGGGGCGATTTGGCTTCCAAGATTGCGCAAAAATTTTTCGATTATCAGGTTGCAGGTACCCATGATGTCGCGGAGGGTCTCGGGCTTTGGCCACGCGCTGAGCGGGCGGCCCAGATATGTTTCGCTGGCTACGGCGCTAACAGCGCGCTCTTGCCATTGGAAATCGGTGGCATCGCCAGTGCTGAGCGCGGCATGCCCGGGCAGATTAGGGTACTGGGTGCGCAGCCATTCCAGATTGGCGGTCGTGAAGTCGATCATCCGTAGCTCAAGGTCGGTGCCGTAGGTGTTGTAGCCCATCAGGAGCGCCTCCTGCAGCACGACGCCGGTGCCGCAAAAGGGGTCGAGCACGGTGTAATCGGTGTTCGGCAGCGTCGTGCCGGCCGCCAGGTTGACGATAATTTGCGCCAGTTTAGGCGGCAGCATGCCGACGCGGGCGTCTCGTTTGGGACGGCCTTGGTCGCGGCGTGCGTAAGCCGTGATATTCTGGACGGCTGTGGTGCGGGTCACGATGGTCGTAGCGCCGTTTCGAACCAAAAGCAGCTCGATACCGAGATCGCCGGTGAGCTGATTGTGCAAGACCTGCGCCGTACTAAGGGCCAACTCGGTATTCGGCACCAGACGAATCGAGTGACCCAATTGTTTGCACTGTTTTTTAAGGTCGAGGCCGCTCCGAAACAGTTGGCGCACATTGGTCGGCAGGCCCACGCAGCTCAGGCCAAGCTTAATTTTACCGTCAGGAGGCATGGTATTGAGCAAGGTAGAGAGCTGCCCGGCCAAGGCGCGCATAATCTCTGGCCATTGGATGGTGGATACGACGGCAATGACCTCGGCAAGCCGCAAACTGCCGCCCAGACGATCGAAATCGATACCTTCGGGCAGGACGTCGGCGGCCATGGCTTGATCACCGATGCGCTCCAGATGTTTGGCGCCCAGCAAACTCTCCAACTCGGCACGACCGAGCGCTGGCTGGCGCCCCAACAATAGCAGACTTTTGTATACCATATTTCTTAATCTGTATTATACCGCTTTTGCCGTATAATTGCCTGTAATGGGTGCCGACAAGCAGAATCACGCCTCTTTTTTAAAGCGCAACTGGAAGGTGATGGTTAACGTCATCTCCTTGGTGGCCGTTGGATTGACGATTTTTTTGATCCGCCACCAAATAACCCAGACTTTCCATGATCTTCACCGCGTGAATGTGTGGCTTGTTGGCTTGATTGTCCCTTTGACTATCTTGAGTTATCACGCTCAGACGGAAGTGTACCGCGATTTGTTCCGGATGCTCGGCGATCGACTGAGCTACCGATTTTTGTTCCGGGTGTCGCTGGAGCTCAACTTTGTGAATAATGTGTTTCCGACGGGCGGCGCGTCGGGTATTTCGTTCTTTGGTGTTCGGCTGCGCCGAAGGAATATCACTGTCACGAAGGCCGGTTTGGTGCAGATCATGAAATTGCTGCTGCTGTTTATCTCGTTCGAGTTCTTGCTGATTACTGGTTTACTGATTATGGCCATTGACGGTCAGGCCAATGAGCTGGTTGTTTTGGTGGCTGGCTCAATTTCGACATTGCTAGTAGTGGGGACAATCGGATTTATGATGATCATTGGTTCTGAGCGGCGGATTCACGCCACATTTCGAGCTGGTACGCGGATTATCAATCGGGCAATTCATGTGTTTCGGCGACATCATCCTGAAACCATCCAGATGGCACGCGTTGAGCAGATCGTCACTGATTTACACGATAACTACAAGCTCGTGCGATCTAACTACAAGCAACTCAAGAGCCCGTTTTTTTGGTCGCTGGTCGTTAATTTGACGGCTATTTTGTCGGTGTACGCTATTTATGTGGCGTTTGGCGAGTGGGTGAATCTGGGCGCGATTATTTTGGGGTACTCGGTGGCCAATTTTGCCGGATTGGTGTCGGTGCTGCCGGGTGGCATTGGTATTTACGAGGCCCTCATGACCGGTGTATTAGCGGCTGCGGGTATACCGGCTGCCTTGACGCTGCCAGTTACGGTTATGTTCCGGGTCATTAGTACGCTGATCCAATTGCCGCCCGGCTATCTGTTGTACCACCAAACCGTTCGCCGAGCGCATCTAGAGGGCGATGTGCCCACTGTGCCGCAATCATGAACGACGAGCTGGTGCTTACCGTTGGCGAGTTCGTGGCGGTCATGAACCAGACCCTGGAATTTGCCTATCCAAACGTCACCATTAGTGGCGAGCTGGCCAATTTTAAAGTGAGCAAAAACCGGTGGGTATATTTTGATCTCAAAGATGAGGAAGCCACGGTGCGCTGTTTTGGTACGGTCTACCAGTTGCCCGGTCCGCTACAGGACGGCATGGTACTGGCAGTGAAGGGCATGCCGCGGCTTCACCCGCAGTATGGATTCAGTCTCAACATTTTGAGCATGCGGCCGACGGGAGAGGGCTCGATTAAGAAAGCGGCTGTTTTACTGCAAGCCAAACTGGCGGCCGAGGGATTGTTTGACCCGCAGCGTAAACGCGCAGTGCCGTATCCGCCGACGCACGTAGGATTGATCACCTCAGCCGAGTCGGCGGCTTATCGTGATTTTATTAAGGTGCTTGGCGCTCGATGGGGCGGTATAACGATCACGGTTGTTGATGTTCATGTCCAGGGCGAGAGCGCTCCGGTGCAGTTAGTAGCCGCCATTGAACAGTGCAACCAGATGGCCCGGCAGCCCGACGTGCTGGTGGTGACGCGCGGTGGCGGCAGTGCCGAAGATCTCCAAGCGTTTAGTACCGAGCAAGTCACGCGGGCCGTAGCCGGCAGTCGTATTCCCACAGTCGTGGCTATTGGGCACGAAGTCGATGTTAGTTTGGCCGAACTGGCCGCCGATCAGCGAGCTAGTACGCCCAGTAACGCCGCCGAGCTGCTGGTGCCCGACCGCCGTGCTGTATTGGCGAGCCTCAGGGAGTACCCCAACCATTTACGCCAGGCGACTTTGCAAGTAATAACGCGGGCGGCAGGGGAGCTGACTTTTGTCCAGCGTCTGCTCCATGATGGTGGCGGACGAGTGGTGGCGCTTGCTCGCCGGCAGCTCGGCGCCCAACAACAAGTGCTGCGTGCCTACGACCCGCAGGCCGCATTGCAACGGGGATATGCATTGGTACGAGCGCAGCAGGGTAAAGAGCGGCACATTGTCCGCAGCGGCCGTCACCTGCAACCGGGCACGCAGCTGGACATTCAAATCAGTGACGCCGAGGTGACAGCCGAAGTCAAACGCGTTACCATGAAGCAAACAGGAGAAGCACATGCCTAAAACAGCTAACTACCAGACCCTGAGCCAGGAGCTCGAGCAGGTACTGGCAGCCTTGCAAGCACCGGATGTCCAAGTAGACGACGCTGTGCAATTATATGAGCAGGGGCTCAAGCTAGTAGCCGCTCTGCAGCAGCACCTCGCTCAGGCCGAGAACACGATCAAACGTTTAGCGGTACGGCCAACATCACCGACCGGGCGTGAGGTATAGCATGTTTTGGGTGGTATTTGGCGCTTTTTTGTTCATGATCATCGCTGTTGGTCTTGGTGCGTTGTTCGGGCCGCCGTATGTGCCGACCTTACGACTCAATATGGTAAGCGCTCTGGATTTGCTGGAGCTTAAGCAGGGGCAGACGCTGCTTGATCTCGGCTCGGGCGATGGACGTATTTTGTTGGCAGCGGCCGAACGTGGTTGGAATGCGATTGGTATCGAAGTGAGTCCCATTTTGGTGATCGTATCGCGTGTGCGTACCTGGAAGTATCGCAAGCAAGTGCGTATCATTTGGGGTAACTACTTTTTTACCAAGTGGCCGCCAGCCGATGCGATCTTTAGTTTCATGATTCAGTATCAGATGAAGCGCCTCGACGAGCGCATTGCGCAGTGGCACACCAAGCCGATTCGATTTGCCAGTTTTGCCTTCCAAATCCCGGACAAAACGCCGATTGCGCAACGTGGCGCCATCTATCTGTACGAATACAAGTGAGATGACTTGCGCGGCTGGGCAATCTTCGCTACCATGAGCGGTATGAGGACCGTACACACCGATACGCATCAAGCTGGCTTCGTGAATGTGCTTGTGATGGGGCTGGTAGTAGTAACAATACTATTTGTGGGAGCCGTATCGTTTGGCATCTGGGCATTTATGAGTCGTCAGGACTACAAAACCAACAGCGATCAGAAATCGGCTGTTGCCGCTAGCCAAGCTAAAAAGGACACCCAGGCGGCCGATGCTCTGCAGAACGCCGAAGCAGCCAAAAATCCGCTCAAAACGTATGTTGGTCCTTCGCAGTACGGCTCGGTCAACATTCAGTATCCTAAGACCTGGAGTGCGTATGTTGTCGAGCAGGATAGCACGTCGTCGACACCTTCGGACTATTATTTTCATCCAGATACCGTTCCAAATGTAGACAATAACGAAAACGCCTACTCGCTGCGAGTACAAGTGAATCAACAGACGTACGACAAAGTGTTGGCTTCTTACGATGGTTTAGTTAAAGCAAATAAAGTACGCGTCACACCGTACAGTTTATCCAAAGTGCCGTCGGTTATTGGATCGCGCATCGACGGTCAAATTACGGCTCAAAAGCAAGGTTCAATTATCTTGCTGCCGCTGCGCAACGTGACGCTGGAAGTTTGGACCGAGGCTAACCAGTTCTTGCCAGATTTTAATACTATTATCCTGCAGAATGTAAGTTTTTCGCCGTAGTCTTGCCACTGCTTCAAGCTCCAGAGATGCTATACTGAGAGGACTCAGGAGGGATATAGAATGGCCAACGCAAGCGAGGGGGCGGGCGGCGACGTCGACAGTCTCTTGCTGTCGGTTGCCGAACAGCTGAAGATCCCGTTGACGGTCATTGCGCGCCAAGCCGAACTAGGACACATGACTGGCGACGGCACGTTGGTCGACGCCAGCACTATCCGCGTGCAAGCCGATGCCGCCCTGCAATTAGTGGACAGTTATTTGCTCGGGATCCGTTTGCTGCGCGAGCAAACGGAGCTGCCGTTAGAGCCGGTGTCGGTATCCTCGTTGTTGGTAGATGTTGCGCATTCACTGGAACGGTTTGCCGAGCAATATCGTGTACAGCTTGAGGTTTCGATTGCCGGCAAATATCAGCCGGTCATGGCTCATCAGCAAGGTCTTAAAGCGGCGTTAGTAAGTCTGGGATTCGCCTTGGTTGAAGCCCAGGCGGCACAAGGAACAGGGGCAAAACGAGTGACCTTAGCGATACACCGCACGCCGCATGGACTCGTGACCGGCATCTACGGCCAGTACGAAGAGCTGGCCGCCAAGCAGTGGCGGAGGGCTTTACAATTACAGACGTCTGCCAGTCAGCCGTTCCATGGACTGCTTGCCGGCAGTGCCGCCGGTTTGTTTGTGGCTGACGCCATTTTACGGTCGATGCACAGTCATTTGCGTCCGGGCCGCTTCGCCGGCCAGCAGGGCTTAGCGACGACCTTGCAACCGAGCCAACAACTCCGGTTTGTATAATTTTTTTGTTCATGACATACGTATTATTACTCGAACCTAACACCTTATTAGCGAAAACGTATACGCAATTATTCGAACATGTTGGGTATGCGGTCGGCCATGCTACTGGCGCCCAAGAGGCGCTCGCCATCGCCGACAAACGCACCCCGGACGTGGTCGTCTTGGAGTTGCAACTGCCCATGCACAGCGGCGTAGAGTTCCTCCACGAATTCCGTTCGTACAGCGAGTGGCTCAAGATCCCTGTAGTAGTCAATACGCTTTCGCCGCCAAGCCGTCTTGCCGCTCTCTATGTCGCCCTACAAAGCGATCTGGGAGTTACCGCCGTGCTGTACAAACCACAGACGAGCTTGCAGGTGTTACTGCGGACGATGCGCCAGCAGTTGGCTCAAATATGAAGCAACTCGTGACCGAAGCGATCATCCTGACGCGCATCGACTATGGTGAGGCCGATCGCATTCTCACCATCCTGACGCCGGACTATGGCAAACTACATGTCTTGGCCAAAGGTGTGCGGCGCGTGAAGTCGAAGTTGGCCGGTGGCATTGAACTATTTAGTGTCAGCGCAATCACGTTCATACCGGGAAGGAACGGCCTCGATACCTTGGCCTCAACCCGGCTAGTGACGCACTACGGCGCGATTGTCGGCGATTTGGACCGAACAATGGCGGGCTATGATCTCATCAAGCAGCTCAACAAAGCCACCGAGGATCAAGCCGAACCAGCGTATTTTCATTTACTGCAGCAGACGTTTGTGGCGCTCAACGATTGTACGGTGCCGTTGCCAATGGTGCGGCTGTGGTTTGCATGCCGGCTGCTGCAATTGGACGGCCACGAACCGAATTTGCAGACCGACACCAGTGGCCAAACATTGACCGCAGGGCAGGGCTACGACTTTAGCTTCGACCACATGACCTTTAATCCGTCGCCCGACGGCGGTCGCTGGCAGGTGCAGCACATTAAATTTTTGCGGTTGGTCTTTGGCCAGGCGTCCGCCCGGGCGTTGTCTCGGGTCCAAGGTTGCGAGCAGCTCACCGCCGTCCTCACACCTCTGGTATCCACTATGCTCCAGACGTATCTTCGCGTATAATGCAGCCCATATGAGTGACGTATCTTTAGAAGATATTGCTAGCCTTGCCAAACGACGCGGTTTTATCTACCAAGGCTCAGACATTTACGGCGGCCTGGCCGGGACCTGGGACTACGGCCCATTGGGAGTGGCGCTCAAGCGCAATATTATGCAGCTCTGGTGGAATATGTTTGTTGACCAGCGCGATGATATGCTTGGCGTGGACGCGGCCATTTTGATGAACCAAAAAGTCTGGCAGGCAAGCGGTCATGTTGACACCTTTACCGATCCGCTTGTCGAATGTTCTCACTGTAAGAGCCGCTTCCGTGCCGACCAAATCGACGTCAGTAAATGCCCGACCTGCGGCAATGAAGGTACCTTTGGCGAACCCCGACAATTCAACATGATGTTTAAAACCAACGTCGGTCCAGTTGCCGACGACAGCTCAGTGAGCTACCTCCGCCCCGAGACCGCCCAGGGTATTTTTACCAATTACAAGAACGTCGTCGACAGCTTTTATCCCGATGTGCCGTTTGGATTGGCGCAGCAGGGGAAGGCCTTTCGTAACGAAATTAGCCCGCGTGACTTCGTATTCCGTTCTCGTGAATTCGAGCAAATGGAAATTGAGTATTTTGTACACCCCGAACAATGGAAAGAAGCCTTTGAGCAGTGGCGCAAAGATATCCATGCATGGTGTACGGCGCTCGGCTTGGCCGCCGACAGCGTTCACGAGCTAGAGGTGGCAGAAGCTGACCGTGCTCATTACAGCGAGCGTACTATCGACTTTGAATTTGATTTCCCGCACGGCCGCCACGAGTTACTGGGCTTGGCCTACCGCACCGACTTTGACCTTGGCAATATTCAGCGCGTCAGCGGCAAAAATATGGAATACCGCCCCAAAGACGGCAGTGCACCGTTTGTACCGCACGTCATCGAACCGAGCTTTGGCGTGGAGCGCGCATTAATGGCCGTCCTTACCAGCGCCTATAGCGCAGACGAAATCAACGGCGAAAAGCGCATCTTTCTCAAACTGCCCAAACACCTCGCGCCGATTAAAGCGGCCGTTTCGCCGCTGCTCAAGAACAAGCCCGAGCTCGTCACCAAAGCCCAAGCAATCTACGCCATGCTCAAAAAAGAGCTCGGCGCCGTGATGTGGGACGACAACGGCAACATTGGCAAGCGCTACCGTCGGCAAGACGAAATCGGTACCCCGGCTTGCGTGACAATTGATTTCCAAACGCTTGAAGACGATACGGTCACGGTTCGCGACCGCGACAGTGCTGCGCAGACTCGCGTGGCGGCGGCGCAGTTGCTCGAAGTGCTAACAAATTCTAAGTAAAGTACATGTTCAGTTAATGTTCTTTTGCCAGAATTGAGGCATGCCTGGAACATCCGAACAATTGTGGCGTCCCATCGTCCGAACGCCCACGCAGCTGGCCGAAATTGCCCGCAATTATACTGAGTGGGGCGACCAGCCGCCATCGGGCTACCCTGCGTTGATGCCGGGCGAGGGAAGCGGGCGTTTATTTATGACTCCCGAAGAGGTGGAGGAGCGGACGAGCGAGGCCACGCTGCTCGGTATGCCGGTACGCCTCCTGCATGTGCCGCCGGGCCACGATGCGATTGCAAGCGTCGAGCGCTGGGCAGTGGTCGAGGATCCCTATTTTTTGGGCAGTCTTTTGGATCCTCCGGATCGTGAGTTCGCCACCGGAACCGACCGATTTTCCGAACATGATACCCGCATTTTGCGGTGGCTAGCCCAAGGTTGCCGGTTTTTTACGGACGAGCTGCGGCCGCTGATTCCGGGAGCCGAACAGCTATTTTCACTGCGAACGGCCGGCGTGGAAGGAGAACCCTTGGGCATGCCGACAGCCATGGGATCGTATCCTTCGCATGGTTTGGCTCGTATGGGCGACGGCGTGGTGATGTACGAGCGCCCCGATGGTCGTATCGACGTACTACTGATTGGCAGACCGGACGATGGCGTGTGGGCGACTATCGGCGGAGTTGGCAATCGTCGTGATCTTAACCCTGATGGTACGTATTCGCCAGAAAAATGCGCGCTGCGACGCTGTCGGCAAGAAGCAGGATTAGCCACCGATGGCCTCAAAACGTTCATAGCGGCGCGTGATTTACCTGTCAGCGGCCGCACAACGGCCAGTGCAGGTTTGGCGACAACCGCTGTTGGTGTGCTCGTGGATCGGGCACAACACGAAAACTACGGCCGTATTAGGCCGGGAGATGCGGTGCAGCAGCGGGTAGGCTGGGTGGACGCTGCTCAGTTATTAGAAGAAAATGGCGACGCCAGTGACGGGACGATTCGCCCCGGCACTCGACTGCCGGTGTGGACAACGCACATGCGCTACATCGCGCCGGCAGTGGCTATGGCAAGTATGACCAGCGATTCCTGACAGACGTCTCTGCTATACTGTCCCAATGGATACGGCAATTGTGGCGGCTTTGGCAGCGATCTCTATTGTGCTGCTGAGTGTCCTTGGAGCCAGCATATGATCGTCTACTACACCGATGGCAGCTGTGAACCCAATCCCGGCACCGGCGGCTTCGCGGTTATCAAGGATATGAAACCGCACGTTTTGGGCGGTGAGCAGGGCACCACTAACATTCGCATGGAAGGCTTGGCAATTATTGCGGCGCTCAAAGACGCGAATGGCGCGAGCTGCGAAATTTACACCGACAGCGAGTTTTGGATCAACGTCATTACCAAATGGTCGATCGCCTGGGAAAAGAATGGCTGGAAGAAAAAGGGTGGCGAAATCAAAAATATCGATATCGTCAAAGAGGCGTGCCCGCTGTATCGTCAGTCGCAGGCCGTGCTTGTATGGGTACGGGGCCACAACAACGATCCTGGTAACGAACTGGCTGACGAATGGGCTAACAAAGCCCGTGAACAGCAGTTGCAGCGCGCAACGTAGAATTTTACATCATTTTTTTGGTGCATCCTCCGGTAGAATGCGTAGATATGCCAGATGATACGACACCACCAGCTTCCGAACCCAATGCCCTCGGCGTGGTTATGCCGCCGGTCGACATTTTGGCCGAGCCCGAGGACGACTACCAGGAATCCGACGTTTTTGCGTGGGCCAATAATTTGTTCGAATACAAAGAAGAGTTGACGCTCGAACTATTCTGGATCAACAAAAATAACATTCTATACCGCACCAAACTTGATCCGACGCTCGCCGACCAGCTGCAGCCACTATTTATCGACAACACGCTTGAACAAGTGCTGGACGGCGCCGAGAATGGCATCGTGGTGCGCGATCTCAGCGACGGTGAAGGGGAGCAAGGTGTCCTGCAGCGCGTCCGTTGGAAGAAAGTCGAAAAGCTGCGCGAGGTCATGCACTGGATTCGCACGCAAGAGCGCGAAATCGAACTTTTCACCGACGAAGAACATGACCTTAAGCGCATCAAAGGCGCGTTTGTACGTGTGACGCATCCCAAGATGCCCCAGCCGTTTTATATCATTAAAGCCTTGTCCGGCGGTCAAATGCTCAAGGGCAATGGTACCTGGATGGTCCATGGTAAAATTTTTAAGCCGTTTGAGGCAGCAGCGCTCAAGGTGCCGCACGAGGCGCACATGTTGATCCTCGACCAAGATTTATATGTCTTCAATCAGGCTAAGCTTGATCGTTTGTTCAGCTACGACGCCAAAAAGAATAGCATTGCCGAGAAAAAAGTGCAGGCCATCGAGGAGCATTATAAACTGAGCTTTGCCGACGGCATTGATTTGCAATCGGCCGTTGCCGGCAACAAAAGCCTGATCAATAAGCTGCAAAACGTGGAAATCGGCCAATTGACGCAGGATCAACTGATGGACCAGTCCGATGAGCTCGGCGTGGGCCTGATGGTTGATGACGCCGGCGCGATCATCATTATGAATCAAAAGGATCTGGGCAAGTTCGTTAATTTACTCAACGATGACTACATGGAGTCGAACTTAACCGGCGAGCGCTACGAAATTATTCGCAAGCGTAAACTCAAGCCCGCCGACAGCGACGAGATGCTGGTAACCGGCCTCTAGGCGCGCTTACAGGGAGCTGAAAAGAGTCGTCGTGCCGCGTTGGATATCGGCGGCGATATCTTGCGTGGTCAAAAATTTTGGCAACAGGGGAATGCTACGTGGATCCTGAAAATCAATCTCGGTGATCTCGGCCATGCCATGCGTTGTTTTGGACAAATCAACCGTCAGATATGCCTCAGGGTTCGTAATGTGAAAGAAGAATTCCAGCTGCTCAACGTTTTCGTGCGCAAATTGTTGCACGTACAGCAGGGCGCTAACAGCTGGCTCGACACCCGTCTCTTCGACGAGCTCGCGACGCATGCCGTCGGCAAGAGATTCGCCAGGATCGAGACCGCCCCCTGGGGTGCACCAAAAATCACCACGAATCGCACCGTGGTAGGGCTTGAGTCGCACGGCCAACAGCATGCCTTCTCGAAAAATAATTCCCCGAACCGAAACTCGTCGCGCGCTGTGCATATTGACCTCCTGCAGTTATGTCAAGAAATGATATCATTGATCGAATAAATTGTAGACGAGCAGCCGGCAACGGGCGCATACTGGGAGCTATAAGCCAAGGAGGGGGCGCAATGACCGTAGAAATTAATTGGATCGCAGTAGTACTGGCGACGGCAGCGTCGATGGCCGTTGGTGCGGTGTGGTACTCAAAATCAGTATTTGGGACGGTGTGGATGCATTTGGCCGGTTTAGACGGCGCCAAAACCAAACGAGCCGTCGTCGGCCCGATGGTGGCCGCCTTGCTCGGTTCGCTGTTGACAGCGTACTTGTTGGCTCATCTGGCGTTTATCGCGCACGCGTTTTTCCGTCAGTCATTTTTTATGGACTCGGTGACCACTGCTTTTTGGGTGTGGCTTGGCCTGTCGGCCACGACACTGGTTATTCACAATAGCTTTGAGCAAAAACCGACCAAGCTGACGATGCTGGCGGTTGGCAATCGCTTTGTGACGTATATTGCCATGGGTATTGTTATTGGCTTGATTCATTCGTAAGTTCGTAGTCCGCGGGCTTGTACATATGCGGCCAAATCCTGTTACAATGACCCGGCAATGAGGGACGTGCAATGACACAAGATGAGGCTTTGGCCATTCTAGAATCAGGAGCTTCGGCGCTGCTGACCGGAGCGGCCGGTACCGGTAAAACCTACGTCCTCAACAAGTTCATTAAACGTGCCAAGAAACAGGGCCGCAGCGTGGCAGTGACCGCTACCACTGGACTAGCGGCTACACACCTCAACGGCACGACTATTCACGCCTGGGCCGGCATCGGCGTGCACGACAGCATCGACAAATACCAAGCAGCTAAGCTAGGCAAGAGCCGCCAAGATCTCATCCGCAAAGCCGATATTTTGGTCATCGACGAGATTAGTATGCTGCACGATTTTCGTCTCGATATGGTCGACCAAGTACTACGGTTAACGCGTGACGACCACGCACCTTTTGGCGGCATGCAGGTCGTGCTGTGCGGTGATTTTTTCCAATTGCCGCCCGTCAATCGCAGCGGTGAACGACAGGGGAGTTTTGTGACGAGCTCGCAGGTGTGGCAGGACGGCAGTTTTGCAGTTTGCTATCTGGAGAAACAATACCGCCAGGCCGACGATCAAGATTATACGGATATTCTCAATGGCATTCGCGCCGGCTTTTTAACGCGCGGCCAACTCAATGCTTTACAGACCAGGGCGCACGTGGTTGACGACCCCTTCGCCGCCAAAACGCGGTTGCTCACCGTGAATGTCGATGTCGATGCTGTCAACCAGGAGCATCTCGAGGAGCTTCCCGGCGCCGTCCATGAGTATCGCATGGAGACCAGTGGCAGCAAAAAGTACCTTGAGCAATTGCAGCGCTCTTGTCTGGCGCCGGAAGTGCTGCGCCTCAAGCAGGGCGCGCAGGTGATGTGCATCAAGAATGCGCAGGACCGCAAGTACGCCAATGGCTCGCTCGGTACGGTGATCGGCTTTGAAAAACATACCGATTACCCCATTGTTGAATTGGTCAACGGCCGCACCATCACTATCCGCCAGGACAGCTGGGAACTAATGGACGGCGACAAACGGCGGGCGCAAATTGCTCAGCTGCCGCTTCGCTTGGCATGGGCGATTACTGTCCACAAAAGCCAGGGCATGACGCTCGACGCTGCTCGCATTGACTTGTCGCGCGCCTTTGTCGAAGGTATGGGCTACGTTGCCTTGAGTCGCGTACGCTCACTCAAACACTTGATCCTTGATGGCTTAAATGGCATGGCGCTGCGGGTCAGTCCGCTGGCCAAGCAGCTCGACGCCGAATTGCGCAGTCGGAGCGCGCAAACGCTTGAGGACCACGCCGAACGCATCGCCAAATGGCAGGCCGACGAAGCCAGCGGCGAGCACGACCGCCCGGCGCCGGCTGCCCCAGTGACGGCCGAAGACGGGGAGCTATTTGAAGCCCTCCGCACTTGGCGTTACCAAAAAGCGAGCGGACAAAAAATAGCGCCATTCATTATCGCTCACGACAAAACGCTGCGCGAGATCAGCAGCCGCAAGCCTCAAACCACCGAGCAACTGCTTGCCGTCCCCGGCCTCGGACCCAAAAAAGTCGAAGCCTACGGGCCCGAAATACTGGCCATTATCGCGCAGCAGTAATCAGCCACAGATTTGTAAAGACATCACCCACTCCGGTACAATCTGAGAGATGCGAACCCTACTGATTATCCTGAGCGGTGTTCTAACGATCGCTGCAGTGTTGCCGTACCTTGCAGCCGTAGTGCGCGGCACGACCAAACCACGGATTGTGTCGTGGTTGACATGGA
>Ga0207712_10001756_pt1 | contig 14476 bp, 16 predicted proteins | sample KBSS44metaG_FD_184402 | JGI IMG/M metagenome (GOLD analysis project Ga0207712, IMG submission 184402) | Switchgrass rhizosphere microbial communities from Kellogg Biological Station, Michigan, USA - KBS S4-4 metaG (SPAdes) (version 2) | ecosystem: Host-associated > Plants > Roots > Rhizosphere... | reverse complement strand
AATGGATCGCTTTGTACATAAGATCGGGCTGGCGAAAAAGATGCTCTCCTTTATGGAAAGTTATATCACCAAGAAGCAGATGCTCAGAGAGCTTAATCTTGTCCCTTCAACCGGCATAAAAGACCAAGGCTTTGGTGAAATATCACTGGAGACACCAAACTTTTTTGAAAAAGTAAAACAGGGGAAAATTATTGCAAAACAAGGTGAAATTGTTTCTTTTAATGGCAAGCAGCTTACTCTTTCAAATGGGGAGCAAATAGAATGTGATCTTATCATTTTTGCAATTGGCTTCAGCCAAACAACAGCTTTTTTGCCTGCTCATTACAGGGAGAAGCTATTCGACGAACAGGGCAATTACATTTTATATCGTCATACTTTACCTGCAGGAATTCCTTCATTTGCTTTTGTTGGATATAACACATCAATACAATGTCCACTTTCTTCTGAATTCGGGGCTTTATGGGTATGCGAATATTTAAAAGGACGAATTGCCAGGCCAGGCGATGTTGAGATAATGAAAGAAGGAACGGCATTTATCAAATGGAGATCGCAGTACAGGCTAAATGGGTCAAGCAAGGCACTTAGTACAATGCCCGGTACTATTCACCATATCGATCTACTTCTAAAAGATATGAATGCTCCTATGCCATTCTTTTCATTAATCCTTGACTGGCTGGTGCTGTCTACTCCCGGCAGGTATAAAAAACTCAGGAAAAAAATAATTCAAAGGAATAGCCAGCTAAATTTTCGCAAATAAAATATTGATAAAAGTTAAACTACGGACTTTAAAATGCTGTTTGGGTCTATGCTTCATACATCACAGGAAAAGAAAATTTAAAACATTTTGTTCCCGGTCTTTGGTTTCCAAAATCCGGGTTCTCTGCTCAATCGCGTATATACAAAATAAGGCATAGCCTGTTATAGAATAGGGAACGACTCTTACCAGTTTTATGTTATTAATATATTATTTGTGGGGAATTCTATCCAGACATATGAAAAAAAATCAATACGTTATGATCATCGTACTAATGACATGCATAGCTGTTGCATGTAACAAAGTTACAGATCCCATATGCTCATTAACTCCTCAAAGGTTTTCGGAACATGTAAATCCCATTATTCAGAATAGCTGTGCCACAGGCAGCAATTGTCATGGCAGTGGAAGCAGTTCAGGCCCCGGCCCGCTGTTAACTTATGACCAGGTTAAAAATGCGGCTTCGCAAATACAAAAATCAGTTGTAGACAGAACTATGCCAAGGGGCAGCACGCTTTCAAAAGAACAAATTAATATCATATCCTGCTGGATTGAAAATGGGGCACTGAATAATTAAAATACCGGGTAGAAACCACCCGGGGCCACTCTTTAAAGTAGAAATTACCACCGAAAATTTAGCTATTCAATAACCTGTTTATAAAATAGGGAATGAGTTATTCTAATATAGGGAATGGTTCTTAAGTCATCCAGGGAAATAGAATATTTCTTTATGATGAAAAATTCTATTGGATCAAACTATTAATCTTTATATGAACGAATATAACATCCCGGAATATTTTATAGACGGGAAAAAAGAAATCCCACCTGTTTATATTCTCCCTTATCACACCAATAAAAGCACAACTAAAAACAAGATCGTATTAACGACGCATGTGTTCATTTTTTTAACGGAAGGAAGTAAAGAAATTGTTATGGGTGATGACTCTATTAAGTTTGAAAAAAATGAATTTGCTTTAATTACAGCAGGCAGGGGCTTTATGTCTGAGAAAATATCGAACGGAGATAGTTATTCCAGCACTTTGCTTTTTTTCGACAACGATCTTTTGCAGACTTTTTATGAAACTCATAAAACCAGGATCCGGGATACAATCAAAAGAAATAATTTACTTCCGGGGGAAACTCTTTTATTCAGACATGATGATTTTACAAGATCTTATATACAGTCGTTAAAATGTATTACGAACAGATCGGAAGAACTTATAAAAGTAAAGCTCAATGAGATATTACTGTATCTTTTGGAAACACAACCGTTTGAGTTCTGTTGTTTATTTGCTGAGCATCCAAAAACATCCGAAGAAATAAAGTTTAAAAATATAATTGCTTCACATATCGACAGTAATCTTTCGATAAACGAATTGGCTTACCTGTGTAATGTAAGCCTGTCTACATTTAAAAGAAGATTTACGGAAATATTCAATGATAGTCCAACGAATTGGATGCGTCAACGACGTATGGAACATGCGGCTTTCTTATTAAAGTATAATAAAGAAAGAGTAAGTGACATTTATCTTCGGTTAGGCTACGAGAACCATTCGAGTTTTACGCAATCTTTTAAAAACATATTTGGAATTTCTCCCAAGCAATACCAGCTCCGGGAATTGAACTAAAATCTACAATTTTTGAACAATCATCCTAAACATATCGCTTATCCCGTCTTCTACTTTTGGGCCGCCGATATTGGCAATCGAATAAAACAAGAAGAAAGATGAAAAAAATTATTGGTTCAGCAGCCATCGTCATGGTGATGGCAAATTTAAGTTTCGCTCAAACGTTTACGCTTAAAAGCAAAGACATTGGCGGGCAAATGACTTTGCAACAAGTGCTGAATGGATTTGGATGTACCGGTCAAAATTTATCTCCGCAATTGAGTTGGGAGAATGCGCCTGCTGGGACAAAAAGTTTTGCTATTACTATTTACGACAAAGATGCACCGACAGGAAGCGGTTTCTGGCATTGGGTTGTATTTAACATTCCCGCATCAGCAAATGAATTGAAACAGGGAGCCGGCGATGCTTCCAAAAATTTACTTCCAAAAGGAACCATTCAAAGTGTAACAGATTTTGGCCAGCCTGGTTATGGCGGACCTTGCCCACCGGAAGGGGATAAGCCACATCAATACCTGGTTACAATATATGCATTGAAAGCAGACAATCTTGGTTTAGATGCAAAAGCAAGCCCGGCGCTTGTTGGCTTTTATTTGAATGCTACGATGCTGGCAAAAGCATCGATTGTGGCCTATTACCAACGTTAAAAAAATTATTGCGATATGATCACTGGGCTGAAGACAAACAATGAGGTTTAACGCATTAAATAATAATGAACAGTGCAAAGTCGCTTTAAGGACAAAAAAAATGTTTTGTAATTTTTTAAACAGATCATTTAATGAATAATAGTAAGAAACTGGCATGTGTTTTAAACGCAGTGATCATATTTTTCATAACTGCGACAGCTCAAAAGGATGAAACGAAAAATACAGGAAAATTCATTGCGATAAAAGGGAGCAATGGCGCTGTCTATAATGCTTATGCAGCAGGACCCGGAGAAGCAACAGCAGGGATACTGTTTGTACATGACTACTTTGGCATCAGCAAAGCCACAAAAGAATCTGTGGAAAAATTAGGAGCATTGGGCTACCGCACAATTGCTGTTGATTTATACAAAGGCAAGTCGGCTACCACTAATGATTCGGCTGCTGCCCTGATGCAGGCAAAAGACAGTGCGGAAACTGCACAAATACTTAAAGCAGGGATTAATTATTTGAAAAGGCCGGGCCGGAAACAGGCTGCCATTGGTTTTAGCGCAGGAGGTATTGATGCAATGAATGCTGCATTGATGGAGCCGGAACTGTTTAGCGGTACGATTATAGTATATGGCGGCGGTTATGATAAAATTGAGAAAGCAAGACTTGATAAACTTAAAAATCCTGTATTTGCTATAACCGGCAGTTTAGATAGCTGGCCTGTGGAAGCTGCACTTAACTTTTTTTCAGCTCAAAAGAATAAATTGTTTGAAATGTATTTTTATCCGGGTGCCGATCATGGATATGCTCAACCGCTTTTCCTAGGAGGCAAAAATTACAATGCGGAAGCAACACGGGTAACCTGGCTGTTAATGAAAGACTTTCTCTCAAGAAATTTAAAGAATAAATAAAATCAATCATGTCAGAAAAAAGATTCCCACTGCCACCGTTCACATTTGAAACTGCAACTGAAAAAGTCCAAATAGCAGAGAATGCGTGGAATACAAAAGATCCGGAAAAAGTAAGTTTAGCTTATACAATAGATACAGAATGGAGAAACAGGATTGAGTTTTTAAAAGGACGACAGGAGGTACAGGTATTCCTGAAAAAAAAATGGGAGAAAGAGATCGATTATAAATTAAAAAAAGAATTATGGTGCTTTCATGATAATAAAATCGGGGTACGATTTGAATATGAGTGGCATGATGATGCGGGTAACTGGTTTCGGTCATACGGAAATGAAATGTGGGAATTTAACGAAGATGGTTATATGAAAAAAAGATTTGCCAGTATTAATGATCTGCCGATTTCCGAAACAGAAAGAAAATTTAAATAAATAGGATTAGTTGTCTTTATTGGAAAAACTAAAATAACCAGCGAATTAAAAAATAGTTTTAAGAGATTACTGATTCAAAGGATAAAAAATGATAACTGAATTTAACATCAACAATAAATTTGAACTGATCAAAGAATATTGGACACCAAAGATCATTGGTGAACTCAATGGACAATATGTGAAGCTGGCAAAAATAAAAAATGAATTGATCTGGCACAGCCACCGGGATGAAGATGAAATGTTCATTGTGTTTAAAGGGACATTGATCATGGATTTCAGAGATAGGACAACAGAGACAAAGGCTGGTGAAGTTTTAATTATTCCCAGGGCCACAGAACACAGGCCCCGTACAAATGGAGAAGAAGTGTGGATTATGCTGATAGAACCAAAAGAGACCAAACATACCGGGGATGTTGAGCATGAAAAAACAATGAAAGAGTTTGAATGGATTTAGCGAAATTGAGTTTTTGAAACGTAACTCTATATGGATATCCGCAACCGGCGTTCACTGTGCAACGTTACTGAAAAACAGATTGAAGCAATCGTACAAGAAGCGTTGGCAATTTATTTTATATAAAATCTAAAATGATTCTTATGAAAAAGATATTATTACTTCTACAGTTTTTTTTGTTTTTTGTCTCAACGATACTAGCACAGAAAAGAAAAAATAGTTTAAGTGTAAATGGTGAAACCTCCTCTATATTGCCTTTTGAAAATGAAAATGGCTTTGGGTTCTCTTTGAAATGGTTTTATGGAGTGAGTAATTCCGGATATCTTGCATTGTCGGCAGGAGTGTCAGTATTTCATCCTGAAAATAGCATTGAAACAACGGATGCTACAACAAGGTTAATCCCATTCCTGTTGGGATACAAACAAAATATTCATAAGTTTTTTATAGAACCACAGATAGGTGTGGGGGAATTAGGAGGAAAAGTAAGGCTGGGCACACAGGGGTCTGACTATGCAAGACCAAGCGTTGCCGCCCTATACGCCGGCTTGAATACAGGTTTTGACTTAAAAAGATTTAGTGCCGGGTTATGTTTTAAAACTGCTCATGGAATTGAAAACAGCGATGCAGGGATATGGCATGACAAGAATTTTCATGCTACAACTATATTGATCGGTTATTATCTTTTTCAAAAGAGATAATACGCAGGACTTTCTTTGATCTTGAAAAAAATGCTGAACAAAATATTCTACAAAATATATTCACGCCTGGAATCGCTTATAATAGTATGGCCTGTCCATTCCTATAATTTTTTTAACATCAAATTTTTTTATGAGCAATCAAAATTTAAATCGCCGGCAGTTTATGAGTCTTATCGGCGTATCAGCAGTTGGTAGCGGATTGATATTGCCCGGCACAAGTTTTGGGCAACCCTATAAATCTGATGAGACTAATATCAATCATATAGGGCCTGCAGAAGGTTATACGCCACTAATCGGCACACTTATTTCGATGCTGGAATGGATCAGTGCTTCTGTTGTCAGAGCTACCAAAGACCTGGCAACAGAGCAGCTTGATTATTTGCATGACAAAGATTCTAACACCATTGGCTCACTGATGATGCATGTGGCAGCTACCGAAGTAGTTTACCAGGATCTCACTTTCAATAATCTTAGCGATTTTTCAAAAGAGAATAAGGAGAAATGGGGCGTAGCCATGACGTTGGAATCAGAGGCCCGTGAAAAGATAAAAGGGAATAAGCTGGAATATTATCTCGATGCGATGAGACAGGTAAGAACTAAAACCAAAGAGGAAATGAAGAAAAGAGATGATAACTGGTTGCTGTCCGGAGAAACCAAAGAATGGAACTGGAATAATTACTGCAAGTGGTTTCATGTCACCGAACATTTTGCTAATCATCGTGGTCAAATGACATGGTACAGAAAACGACTACCAAAGTAAATTCAGTATTCAGTTCCTTCGGGGCCGGGATAATCTTATATTTTAAAGCTGCTTAGGATTGAAAACAGCGATGCAGGAATATGGCATGACAAAAACTTTTATTCTGCAACTGTATGGGTTGGTTACTGTCTTTTTCAAAAAAGATAACACCGGGTTTCTTTAGTCTTGAAAAATTACTACTCTAAAAACAAGATTATTATACAAGAACATATTCTTGTCAGGATGGCATTTTAATAGAAGAGCCATTTTTTGACCGTCAGCGATATACTTCTATAAAATGAGGGGCATCCAATTCTAAAATAGGGAAAAAGTCTTACACAAACACGGGGAATTGAGAGGTCTTTTGCACCAGATTTCTATTCATCATTTTTTAAACCCACTTATTATGAAACTATTTTTTGCTTTTACAACAGTCGTGGCCATTAATCTTTTTTCATCAGGATTAATTGCGCAGACAAATGAACAACAACCAGGAACTAACCAATCAGCATCATCTCAAAAAAGCCAACCGCCAAAACATCTTTATTTAGATGTGCATCATGTAGGGGCTGGTAAAGTGACTGCGAAAGATGCAGCGGGAGCACATCAAAAGGATCTTGAAGTTCAAAAAAAATATGGCGTAAACTTTATGAAGTATTGGGTGGATGAAGCAAATGGAAATATTTATTGTCTTGCTGAAGCTGCCGACTCTCAATCTCTTCGTAAGTCACATGCAGAAGCACACGGAATGGTCCCCGATCAGATACACCTGGTCACTGCAGGTGAGGAAGAGGTTCTAAAGGGAAAAGACAATCTTTATTTGGATTTGCATGTAATGGGACCCGGTAAAGTAAATGCAGCTGCCGTAGCCGGTGTGCATCAAAAAGACCTCGCTGTTCAGAAAAAACATGGTGTGAATCTTATTAATTATTGGGTAGATGAAAAGAATGGCATCGTTATGTGTCTTGCTCAGGCGCCTAATGCTGATTCATTAATTAATACGCATAAAGAAGCTCACGGGCTGGTACCTGTTAAAGTAGATAAGGTTATACAAGGCCACTAATATCGAATTAATCATTAATTAAAAACAAAATAAACAAAATGAGAAGTTTACTAAACACACAAACTAAAACAATTGGCAAAACAATGCCATTCGCATGGAATGCCCGGCCATTCTTTTATTTGACAGCTCTGGCAGGTATCTTGTTATTTACTGCATGTAAAAAATATGCTGCAACTGAACCAAGTACTGAGGAAGCAAAGAGCGCAAGAGACAATAGCGCAAACCAGGAATTCATAAATGGTAATGCTGCACTGCCGGCTCAAACAATTGCAGAACTCTTCCAGGTTCGCGCAGCTACAGCAAACTATATGGATACCACTGCTGCTAAAGCGGCCGGCTATGAAAATACGGGCATACAATTACCCAACATGGGATTGCATTTTGTAAACGGAGGATTTCTAAATGATGGAAAATTCAATTTGTCAGAACCGGAGTTCCTTGTGTTTAATAAGAATCCAAATGGAAAGTTCGAACTAGTAGCTGTTGAATTTGCATTACCGATCGATGCTGAGCATCCGGATGAGGCACATCCACCTACAGGTTTTACTGGTGATGCTGATGTATGGGATTTTAGAACCCTTGGATTGCCTATATGGACATTGCATGCATGGATTTGGAAGACGAACCCTGATGGAGTTTTTACAATGATGAACCCCATCGTACCCTAACAGTAGCAGGAAAGATTTTAGGATGATACAATGAATCGATTGACAGGATTTATAACACGGCTCTTTCGTTTTAGAAAGGGCCGTATTTCTATTTTCCAGGGCAATTGAAAAGCACTTTACCTGGTCCTGCGGCTAATTCCGCTTCTCCTATCATTAAATAGGGAATGAATGAATCTAAAATAGGGAAGAGTTCTTATAAAATTTGATGAAATAAAAAGTTGCTTTGAGAACTGATACGGTACTGAAAAATCTGTTTAGAGATTTTTGAAATATTTTCAGCCATAACCTGGAATCCATCGAGCGAGTTTGTGATGGGTTTCAGGTTTGGTTTTGGTTAAATGGCAAAGCCCCGGCAGAGCGGGGCTTTCTTTTTATCAAAATTAAAATTCTTCCTGGCAGGCGATGAGGGCTTCGTTATGAAAGTGTGTTCCTGTTCTTTAAACAGTAATATTCCACATAAAGTTTTAAAACCGTTTCAAATGAAAAATAACTTGCTGCTTAATGACAATCGCCAATGGACTAGTTGGCAAAAAATGGGGTTTCGTTTCTTTTTCATATTTTTTATTCTTCACGAATTTTTCTCCGATGGCTTATACATTTTGAGTTTCGGCTACTCGCGGGAAATTCTATTTCGTATTGCGGGACTGGCAGAAAAAATATTTGTACCTCCCTGCCTTTGGCTTAATAACCACATTTTTCATTTTAATTACGTCCCGGAGAGCTGGACAACGTTCTCACCATCGCTGCGCACGATCAGGGATATTGTTTATTTATTAACGGCTTGCGTGGGCTGCCTGGTATGGTCGATCCTTGACAGGAAAAGAACCGATTACAACCGACTGTTTTTTTGGTTTTCACGGTGCCAGGTTATTGTTCTATCCTGTTTCATGTTTCCTTATGGGATTGTAAAATTATTTCCTGTTCAAATGTGGTCTCCCGCATTTAGTGAGCTGAACAGGACGGTTGGAGAATTAAGTCCTTATGAATTGATATGGATCACTTTTGGATACGGAGCCCCTTACCAGGTGTTTTGTGGTTTTTTTGAAGGGTTAGGCGCTATTTTAATTTTATTCAATCGTACCCGCCTTGCCGGATTATTTATGCTGTCCATCGTTCTAATGAATGTAATCCTTATTAATTATACGTACCAGGTAGGGGTACTTATCTTTTCGATCTACCTTTTTCTTATTACACTATTTTTATTGGCTCCCTATACTGGCCCATTATTACAGTTCTTTCTTAATGTCAGATTTAGTAAACAAACCTTCATTAATTATGTACCTGTTAAAAATTTTAAATTATTGAAAACAGGTTCATTCATTCTCATGGGCGTTTTTTTTCTAACACATGTTTATGCTGCTAATGCAAAATATACCAAAAGAAAAAATCTCGAAAACTCGAAGCAACTTTCATTGGTAAAAAATTATATACTAGACAATGACACATTGAAGTCAATCGAAAATGACGCACGGTGCTGGAAGATTTGGAGTGAAAGTATCGTAAATGGGAAAAGATCGTTAACGATCACTACGATGAAACCGGGAGCAGATATAAATTACCGGATTGAACAAGACAGCGCTAAGCAAATTTTAACGCTGCATCCCGCGAACCCGGCGGACAGCAATACGCTGCACTTCAGCTACACAAATATTGATCATACGAATTGGAGCCTGGAAGGAACTATTCAACATAAAAATCTTAAAGTTGAATTCCGGCGAATCAACCCAGATACGGTGCTGACACTGTTGAAAGTCAGGCGTGATATTATCGTATTTGATGATAAGCCGGATGCCGAATAAAACCTCTTCTGTTAAAATCAAAATACGATCAAACGGTCTATGATTAAAAATATTATGGGTAAGCCTGAAGTCAGTGCACCACATTCTAAACTGGAAAAACTGGCGTCAATTTCTATTCGCTGGTCCGGTTTTTTATTGGTCGCTACGGTTTGGATCAGTGCCGGGTTATTCGGCTTATATATACTTGCTTTCTATGTCTCGGCATTATATACCGGCAACCTGGAGCAATGGAATAATATTTTGCACGGATTATATCAAAAGGGGTTTGTTACCGCAACGGCAGGCGTTGGCTTACATTTCATAACAGGCGGAATAATTCTAATATTGGGAAGCATTCAATTAATTGAAGCCGTACGAACACGTTATCCTGTATTTCACCGGTGGGTTGGCAGAATATATGTGCTCGCATCCCTGCTAACAGCAACCGGGGGATTGATATTTATTATTGCAAAGGGTACAATCGGGGGACTGGTGATGAATATCGGTTTTTCTTTCTATGGATTGCTGATGCTTATTGCAGCCGTAGAAACTTACCGGCATGCTGTGGCAGGAAGAATAGATAAACACCGTGCATGGGCCCTTCGTCTTTATGCATTAGCTATCGGATCATGGTTATACAGGATGGATTATGGTTTTTGGCTGCAATTAACCGGCGGCCTTGGGCATTTACACAATTTCGAAGGTCCATTTGACAGGATAATGGCTTTCTTTTTTTATATCCCTAATTTATTTGTTGCTGAAGTTTTTATAAAAAAGCATAACAGGGTATCATCTTTTCTCGGTATTCTTTCAGCCTTTATACTTCTGTCTATGACTGCATTTTTATTATTGGGCACTTATTATTTTACAAAACTTTATTGGGGGCCTGCAATTTTAGAATGGGTTTCGGGCTTTTAAGATTTTTTAATGAATAGGATGCAATCAAATATCGAATGGAAGCTATGGCAGAAATTATTGTTTCGTTTTTTTGTTGTGTTTCTTTTATTGCTATCACAAGTATCCTACAATCCTTTAGTATATCTTTTGGGTTATGGATTTAGAAAACATATACTGCTTTTTAATAAGCCCCTGACAGGCCTGGTGTCCTGGCTGGATAGTCATATTTTTCATACAGGTTTTTTAGCTCAGCAGGATGCAGCTTATTTCAGCGATAATCATTTTGGCGTTGTTTTATTTCTTACAATTTTTATAGTAGCATTAATCGGCTGTGTGGCATGGTCCATATTTGACAAGAAAAGATCCAATTATAACCGTTTCTATTATTGGTTCAGCAATTACCTCGCTTACTATATTTTTTTGGCAATGATAACTTATGCGATTCAAAAAGTTATTCCTATCCAGGCACATTATCCAACCGCACCTGAATTACTTACACGCTGGGGCGACCTGCACAATTGGGAAGTGCTTTTCAGATTTATGGGAACAAGCCCTGCTTATTGTATGTTTTGTGGCTGGTTGGAATTAATCGCTTCATTGTTAATTCTGTTTACCCGTACCCGTGTGTTAGGTGGTATATTGATGACAATCGCTTTGGTCCAGGTAGTGGGCTTTAATATATTTTACAACAATAGCATTATATTGTTATCCGGCATATTGCTTCTGTGCAATGTTTTTATTATTGCCAGGGCATTACCAAAACTGGTTTCAATTTTTATACATCTTAAGCCTGTTTCTCTTATTGAGTACAGGTATAAATTTACTACTCCATGGAAGAAATATATTATGATTGGAGTTTGTTTTTTGCCATTATGGAAGACTTTTAAAGTAACGGATACTGCCTGGGCTTTTTACAAAGGACTTATTCGCAACCAGGAAAAACAGAGACTGTATAGCGTTACAAGTTATCAACAGGAAGCTGACATCATTTTGCCATTAACCACTGATACACTGCGCTGGAAATATGTTTGCTTTCTTGATTATGCACCCAACAATCAGAGAATAGTGATATTTGATATGAAGGAAAATCAATTAAGGCTGCCGTGCAAATGGGATAGCCTGGATAAAAAAATTATGCTGGCAAATAAAGACTCTGCTTTTTTTTCATATACAGAATTGCCAAACAACAACATGCAGCTAAATGGTTATTGGAACGGAAAAAACACAAATATTCACTTAACAAAACTGTCTATAGATAGTCTGAACCTGGTAAAAGATAAATTTTTGTTTATGCAGGAAGATCAATAAAACAACTTGTATATACGCTTTAAAAAAATAGTGAACTGATCTTGTTGCTCACCTATTTATTATATGAAAGAAAATAAATTATTAGACATAGTAAAGGAATATGCAGTTAAATACCTGGATGAATTGCCTGCAAGGCGGGTATTTCCCGGCGTTGAATCATTGAAGCAATTGGAAGGCTTATCCATTCCATTACCTGCTTTATCTACATCTCCTGAAGAAGTTCTTAAAACATTAAATACAATCGGGTCTGCCAATACAGTAGCCAGCAATGGAGGAAGATACTTTGGATTTATATTCGGCGGTGTTTTACCGGCAGCTTTAGCTGCCAACTGGCTGGCTGCAACATGGGATCAGAATGCAGCGTTTAAAGTATCTTCTCCCATTTCCGCCGAGTTAGAGAAAGTAGCCGGGCGCTGGTTATTAGAGCTGCTTCAATTGCCGGCAGGATCAGCAATTGGATTTGTAACAGGGACAACAATGGCAAATTTCTGCGGTGTATTAGCAGCCCGGCATGCTATTTATAAACGCAAAGGCTGGGATAGTAAGACCCGCGGCATCAATGGCGCTCCGCCTATCCGTGTAATTGTAGGAGAAGAGATCCATGCAAGCATGTTGCGGGCTTTAATATTCGCAGGATTTGGCTCTGAAAATTTAATACGGGTTCCTACTGATAGTGAAGGCTGTGTCATTGCAGAAAAGTTTCCTGTTTTAGATGAATCGACATTGGTTTGTATTCAAGCCGGAAATGTAAACACAGGCGCCATTGATCCGGTAAAAAAAATCTGTAGCATGGCAAAGGAAAAAGGAGCATGGGTGCATATTGATGGGGCACTTGGTTTATGGGCTAGAGTTTCGCTAAAAAAATTTCACCTTGCAGAAGGATGCGAATTGGCAGATTCACTGGCGATCGATTTGCATAAATGGCTTAATGTCCCTTATGATAGTGGCTTGATAATTTGTAAAGATCCGAAAGTATTGCCGGAGGCGCTCGCTGTCAGCGCCGCTTATTTACCTGATTCGATTGAACCTGATCCTTACTTTTTTACACCCGAAATGTCAAGACGGGCAAGGGGAATCGAAGCATGGGCTGCGTTATATTCATTGGGACAAAAAGGAGTTATTGAATTAATCGAACGTTGTTGCACATATGCCCAGCTCTTTGCCTCCAATCTTAAAAATGCGGGTTTTCAAATATTGAACACAGTATCGCTTAACCAGGTACTCGTTTCTTTTGGTAGTGCAGAGCTGACAAACAGGATCATTAAAAAAGTCCAGGAGGATGGAACATGCTGGTGTGGCGGCACGGTATGGAAAGGGATGACGGCAATGCGGATCAGCGTATCATCCTGGATGACGACTGAAGAAGATATTCAAAAATGTTCAGCAGTCATTATTAAAATTGCGACCGAAGTAATTTCTAACAAGTAAAACTATAATTATCAACCTGTCAACCCGCTATCGGAGTTGATAAAGGGTTTATAAAATAGGGGTCTGTCCCTTTTAAAATGGGGATTCAGCCCTATATGTGTCACTAAGATAAAAGTTCTCTTTGGTCTGTATTCAGATCTTTTAAGAGGAATCCATTAGGGCTTTTCCAGTGGATCAAAAGGCATAAGAGTATGATGAATAGATAGCCGGACTACAAATAAATAAGAATTACTAAAGATCATGAACGGTTCACGAATAGGTTTGATTTACAGAACAGCCAGGTGAGGCGATAAGCCCCGATTATCGGGGCTTAGTTTTCTTGTTTGGTATTGAAATAAAAATTTCAACAATAGCAACAAAATTAAAATGGACACAGTACTCAAATTCGAATTAGAAACGATCCCCGCAACAGAGATGATCATTGACCTTTACAACAGCTCAGGTATAAACAGGCCAACAACAGACTATGAAAGGATTTCCCGGATGTACGCTAATTCAAATTTAATTGTTACTGCATGGGATGAAAACAAATTGGTAGGTATTGCCAGGTCGCTTACCGATTTCTGCTATTGCTGCTATCTGTCTGATCTTGCCGTTAGAGAGGAGTATAAACGCAAGGGCGTTGGAAAAAAGATGATTGAGATAACAAAAGAAGTGGCAGGAGATCAAAGCATGCTTCTTCTTTTGGCTGCACCTGCCGCAATGGAATATTATCCAAAGGTTGGCCTTGAAAAAATTGACAATGGATTTATTATTAAAAGAAGCAACTAAAAATGAAAAACAAAATCGATACCAGGAAATTTGCAACGGCATGGATCAATTCGTGGAACTCCCATGATCTTGACATCATACTCAGTCATTATTCAGACGATGTTGAAATTACATCTCCTATGATAAAACTCGCAGCAGGTATTGACGCGGGGCATTTAAGGGGAAAAGACCGGGTTGCTGATTACTGGGAAAAGGCCCTTAAGAAAATTCCTGATTTACATTTTGAACTAATAGACATAGCCGAAGGAGTGGACTCTATCGCATTATATTATAAATCTGTAATGAATAAAAAAACTGTTGAAGTAATGTTTTTCAATGAGGAAGG
>Ga0207712_10001752_pt1 | contig 14492 bp, 8 predicted proteins | sample KBSS44metaG_FD_184402 | JGI IMG/M metagenome (GOLD analysis project Ga0207712, IMG submission 184402) | Switchgrass rhizosphere microbial communities from Kellogg Biological Station, Michigan, USA - KBS S4-4 metaG (SPAdes) (version 2) | ecosystem: Host-associated > Plants > Roots > Rhizosphere >... | reverse complement strand
CGCCGTCACGATCGGTCGCGATGGGATCCCCGTTCCTACCACGTGTGAATGATCCGGTAGGCGGGGTCGTGCGTGGATGCGCTGGCCCGAGGCTGTGCCCAGGTCAAGACGGAATCAGGAGCTCGTGTTACGGGGTCGTACGCGGTGCGTCGGTGCTGTCTCGCCACTGTTCGAGTGCCGCGATGCGAGCCTCGAGCGCAGCCACCCGATCAGCCGGCACGGGCGTGATCGCCTGCTTCGCCTTCCCCGACCCGTTCGATACGACGCGCGCCGCGGTTGGTGCTGTCACGCCCGGGACACTCGTGCCGGTCGCGCGCTTCGCGACGCCGCGCGCCGATACCCGGACGAATCCGCGGCCCACCGGTCCGAGCCAGACGAGGCGGAACATTCGCTCATCCATCGGCATCCGGAACGGGCTCCGCGCGAACAACAACAGGCTGACACCGAGCAGCGCGAGCCCCGACCCCGCCATGGCCAGCGTCCCCGGCGTCGAGCGCACGGATTGTGGCGGCGCGTCTCCGGGTTGCCTGCCGCCGACCTTCCATTGCGGCTTGAGCGAGATCTGGAGCAGCGCGAGCGCGACCGGGAGCTGAATGATCGCCATAATCAGTGTCCTGCGCCGACGTCGCCGCGTATCGGGATCGGCGCGCAGCTGTTGGCGCATCGTCTCACGCTCGTCCACCGTGGCGCGCAGCCCGTTCGCCACCTCCTGCGGCTGGAAGCCGAGCACGGCGAGCCGCCGCGCGGCCGCCGATGCCTGCAGCACGCGCGTGAACCCGATCGCCGCCAGAAAGACGCCGGGGATCGCCGCCCACGCCGTGCCAACCTTGTCGCTGAACGTGTTCACCAGGAGCAAGCTGATGATCGTGAGGAACACGAGAACCAGGCCGAGCGTCCCCACCTCCTGCGCGAAGAGGCGGATGGGCAGCGGAATCTCGGGCGCCGCGAGCCGCGCCTCATCGATCGCTTCGACGAGAGCTTCCGCGGTGGCGAATCGTGCCGACGGCTCCTTTGCGACGCACCGATCGATCGCCGCCGCGAGCGACTCGGGAAGGTCCGGGCGCAGCGACGCCGCCGGCGGCAGCGCTTCCGTCAACTGCTTCACGAGGATCTGCTGTGTGGACGTGCCGGTGATCGCCGGCTTGCCGGTGAGCGCGAACAGCGCCACGAGACCTAACGAGTAGAGATCACTCCGGCCATCCACCACGTCCCCCGACGCCTGCTCGGGACTCATGTATTCGGCCGTCCCGACGACTTCGCCGACGCGGGTGAGCCCCTGCGTGAAGCCCTTCGGCTCCACCTTCGCCACGATGGACCGCGAGATCCCGAAATCCATCAGCAGCGCGCGGCCCGTGGCGCGCTCGAGCATGATGTTGTCCGGCTTGATGTCGCGATGCACGACACCGCGTCCGTGCGCATACGCGAGCGCATAGCCGATGTCCTGAAGGAGCCGCACCATGCTGCGCACATCGAGCGGGCCGGCTCGCCGCACGCGCTCCGCGACGCTTTCGCCTTCGACGAACCCCATCGCGAAGGCCAGCAGACCGTCCCGCTCCTCGACCGCGTGGACCGGCACGATGTTCGGATGCGAGAACGACGCGGCCGTGCGCGTCTCGCGCAGAAATCGCTCGCGGAGCGCGGAGTCACCGGCAAACTCGGACGGCAGGACCTTGAGCGCCACCGGCCGGTCGAGGCGAAGGTCACGCGCGAGGTACACGGCGCCCATCCCGCCGCGTCCGAGCTCGCGCTCGATCGCGTAGCGGTCGCCGAGTTGCTGGCGGATGTCGGAGAGAGCGGTGGGTGCCGTCACGGAGGACCGGTGCGGGAAGTCGTGCGTTCCAAGATGGGGGTCCGTCGTCCGATCCGCACGGCCTTCGACGCTGAGCATCACCGACGAGACGCCTTCCGCTTCGACGATCGGGCGCAGGAGCCGCGGCGACGGGTGAAGGCTGGAAGCGCGTGCTCGAGTGGCTCGGGACTTCACCACCGCTCGTCCCGCCTAACGAGATCCGACGTGTCATCCCGAGCGGCAGCGAGGGATCTTCTGTCAGGTTCTCGTGGCAGGCCGGGCCGCGGGGATCACACACGGGATCCCTCGCTGCCGCTACGCTGCCGCTCGGGATGACACGTGAAGGAGTCGTCACGGTTATGTCAGACGGCCCGCGGGTGGTATCTTGAGGAGTCGGGGCTCTACACCTTTCCCGCTCCCGAGGCCACCCGATGCCCGAGCGCATGCCGCCCGACGACGATCCGATCATCCGCAGCCTTCGCGATGCGGGGATCCGGCCATTGCATCCGGCCGGCGGTGGGCCCGGCACGCGGGTCCCCCGCTCGGTGCTCGTGCTCATCGCGGGCGTGTTCGTCCTCCTCCTGCTCGTGCCCTTCGTGGCCGGACGGCTCGCCGACTGGCTCTGGTATCGGGAGATCGGGTTCGAGCGCGTCTTCTTCACGAAGATTGTCGCCCAGTGGGTGCTGGGGCTGCCAACGGCCCTGATCGCGTTCGCCGTGCTCTACGGGAACGCACGGTTCGCATTGCGCGGTGTGCCGCGCCAGCAGCGGTCGCCCATCGCCGAGGTCCGATCGGGCGCTGACCTGCGTGACGTCGCGCAAGCACTGCTCAGACGCGGTATCGATTGGCTCGCGCTCCCCGCGTCGCTGCTGCTGGGATTGCTCGTCGCACTGGCCACGGCCGGCCAATGGCGCCTGCTCCTGCAGGCAGCGTACGCGACGCCGTTCGGTGTCACCGATCCCGTGTTTGGGCGGGATGCAGGCTACTACGTGTTCACGCTTCCGGCCATCGACCTGGTCACGAGCGTGCTGTTCGGGCTGCTGATGATCGCGCTCGTCGCTATCGCGGTGCCAATCCACCTTTTTCGCGGGGAGATCTCGCGGTCCGCACGAGGCTTCTTCGTAGGCGCGCGCGCACAGACCCACCTCGCCGTGCTCGCCGGGCTGCTGCTGCTGATCACGGCGGCGCGCATCCACTTCGTGCGGATCCCGGGCCTGCTTTACGGCGAGCACCTGCCGCTCACGGGTGCCAACTACGTCGACCTTCACGCCCGGTTGCCCGCGCTGCACGTGTTGAGCGTGGTGGCGCTCGCCGGCGCGGGGCTCATCCTCTGGGGTGGGCTGCGCGGGCGTCTGGTGCCGGTAGCCACGAGAGTCGTCATCGGCTACCTCGCGGCAACGGCGCTCGGGGCGCTCATCCCCGCGGCATATCAGCGACTCGTGGTGCAGCCTAACGAGCTCGCGCGCGAGACGCCCCAGATCACCCATCACATCCGGGCCACGCGGCAGGCCTGGGGGCTGGAAGGCATCGAGGAGCGCGAGCTCGCGACGGACACGCGCCTGACGCCCGCGCTCGTCGCGGCGAACCGCGCGACCATCGACAACGTGCGACTGTGGGATCGTGAGCCGCTGCTGCAGACGTTCGGGCAGATCCAGTCGATCCGCACGTACTACGACTTCCTCGCCGTCGACGATGACCGCTACCACATCGGCGGTCAGCTGCGACAGGTGATGCTCTCGGCCCGCGAGATGAATACCGCGTCGCTCCCGACGCGCGGCTTCATCAACGAGCACCTCACGTACACGCACGGCATGGGCCTGACGCTCGGGCCGTCGAACGCCGTGACGAGCGAGGGCCTGCCAGTCCTGTTCATCAAGGATCTCCCGCCGGCGTCGAGCGTCGACCTGCAGATCGCGCGGCCACAGATCTACTACGGCGAGATGTCGAACGACTTCGTCCTGGCGCCGAGTCGCCAGCGGGAGTTCGACTATCCGGCGGGCGAGGGGGATGCTGCCGCGTATTCGACGTACGATGGCCGCGGCGGCGTGAGCGTGGCGTCCTTCGCGCGGCGCCTGCTGTACGCGGTTCGCTTCGGCTCGCTCAACATCCTCCTCTCGAACGACCTCACGGATCGCACGCGCATCCTCTACTACCGCAACGTGCGCGAACGCGCCGCGCGGGCGCTGCCGTTTCTGGCGCTGGACCGCGACCCGTACGTGGTGATCACCGGAGACGGCAAGCTCGTGTGGATGCTGGACGGCTACACGGTCTCATCGCGGTACCCGTACGCACGGTCGGTGAGCGACGGCGTGAATTACATGCGCAACAGCGTGAAGGTGACGATCGATGCGTACGGCGGCGAGATTCGCGCCTACCTCGCTGCGCCGACCGATCCGATCGTCCGCACGTTCGCGCGGATTTACCCGGGGCTGCTGCATCCGCTCGACTCCATGCCGGCGGACCTGCGTGCGCACATACGGTATCCGGAGGACCTGTTCCGGCTGCAGACCGCGCTGTTCGCGACGTATCACATGGCGAACCCGGAGACGTTCTATCACCGGGAGGACCAGTGGCAGGTGCCTAACGTCCCGTCAGCCGGTGGCACCTCGGGCGACGAGCGCCCGGCGAGCGGCGAGATGTTCATGCGGCACATGGTGATGCGGCTGCCCGGCGAGCGCACGCCGGAGTTCATCCTGATGCGTCCCTTCACGCCCCGGCAGAAGGACAACCTCGCGGCGTGGATGGTGGCGCGAAACGACGGGGAGAACTACGGCAAGCTCGCGGTCTACCGGTTCCCCCGGCAGAGCCTCGTATTCGGGCCGAACCAGATCGTCAATCGCATCAATCAGGATACCGAGGTGGCGCGGCAGATCACGCTCTGGGATCAGCGCGGGTCGGAAGTGGTGCGCGGCGAGCTGCTCGTGCTGCCGATCGAGGGTGCACTGATCTACGTGCAGCCGTTGTACCTGCGTGCGCAGGGCGGGCGCATCCCGGAGCTCAAGCGCGTCGTGGCAGCACATGAGGGTCGGGTCTCGATGGCCGAGACGCTGGATGGCGCGTTGACGGCGCTGTTGGCGGGTGGGCCGGTAGCGGCAGATACGACGGAGATCGTGACCGAGTCGCCGTCGGCCACCGACACGACGGTGCGCGCGCCCACCGGGACCGCCGTGCCCGCAGCGACCGCGCAGCTCGCGCAGCGGGCCCGCGACCACTACGACCGCGCGCGAGCCGCGCAACGCAACGACGACTGGGCGACCTACGGCATCGAGATGCGGAAGCTCGGCGAAGTGTTGCGCCAGCTCGAGTCGGCCCGCCCCGCACGTCCGTAGCGCGCGATTCCGAGTACGTCGGCCACGGTTGCGGCGACGTTACGAGCCGGCCCGCCCACCTCTCCGAGCACGCACCGGTTCGACGCCGTGACGACGTCCGACCAGAGCCGGCGGCCGCTTCGACCGTCGAACAGCGATGATGAGATGAGCAGGTCGGTCCCGTTATGCGATTCACGGACGTCGCCCATCAGTACGGCGTCCGCCCGGGCATGTCGCGCGAACCGGTCCATCGAGCACTCGAGCTCCGTTTCGAACGCACTGTCCGGCGCGACGACGAGACCGTCGATGTCACGGAGCGCCGTCGCGATCTCCTCCCCGACGCCGTCGCTGACGGTATCGATGTCGGGCTCACCGGTCACGTTCGTGAACGGCACGACGGCGATGCACTGTCCGCGCACGCGCGTGCGCGGCGCACCGGCGAGTAGGGTCGATACGAGGGCGCCGACGCTCGGGTAACGGGCGTGTGGTGCCTTCTGCAGCGATCGTGTCAGCGCGGCGCCGATCTGCGGTGGTACATGGCAGACGGAGGCGAGCGACCGTGGCCGATCGACGAGATGGTGCCGCATGACCGCGTTCGGTGTCCCGGTGAACGGCGGCCGGCCGCACAGCATCTCGTACGCGACACACGCGAGGCTGTACTGGTCGCTGCGCCCATCGAGCTCGGTCGTTCCGTCCACCTGCTCGGGGCTCATGTAGTGAATCGTCCCCAGCGTCAGGCCGGGCAGCGTGCGACGGCAGAACTCGACGGTGTCGAGCGCGTCCAGCGCCAGCGCGATCCCGAAGTCGAGGACCAGGGCGCGTCCACGATCGAGCATCACGTTCTCGGGCTTGATGTCCCGGTGCACGACGTGGTGGCGGTGCGCGAAATCGAGCGCGCGCGCGATGTCTTCGGTGATGCGAAGCGCGTCGGTCAGCGGGAGACGTCCGAGGCGCGAGAGTCGCGCCCGCAGTGTCTCGCCTTCGATGAACGGCATGACGTAGTACGGCAGCCCGTCGATGTCGCCTGAGTCGAGGACGGGAACGATGTTCGGGTGACGCAACCGGCCGACGAGGCCGATCTCGGCCATGAAGCGGTCGGCGTTCGCGGTCGCGCTCATCTCCTCGCGAAGCACCTTCACGGCGACGCGACGACCCGACGCGGAGTCGTGGGCGAGAAAGACGTAAGCCATGGCGCCGCTCTGCAGCAGGCGTTCGAGCCGGTACCGCGGGCTGAGCGCATTGGCGATCGTGGCGAAGTGTTCGCTGATCATGTCCACCGTCCGTGAGCACTCGAGTCGCCATCGCGGCGCGGTGCGTCGCGAGGACGCGTGGGTCGGGCGCCACGAGTGCCATGTCCCGGAAGCCCAGCTGCGGATCGTTCGATCTGCGCCGATCTCCCGGACCCCAGGAATTAGACGGATGTGTTTCGCGGTTTCTCGCGCCGTGGGCGCGCGGCGGGGTTACGCTCGGCCGGTGAGCTGCCGCTCGCGTGCGAGCTCGACCGCGCGAGCAACGTCTGGACGGCCGAAGCCGTAGAGCGGGCTGTGCCCGCGCTCGTCGTAGGTGCCGCTCGCGAGGTCGATCTTCTCACAGGAGTCGCGCAGCACGTCCTTCACCTGCTGATAGGTGAGATCGGGGTTCGCGCTCACGATCAGCGCGCACATCCCCGCGACGGCGGCGGTGGCAGCGGAGGTGAAGCCGAAGCGCGTCGTGTAGTAAGCCTCGCCCTGGTCCAGCGACCCGGCGGGCACGGTCGTCGTGTAGGTCTGCCACGCACCCACCGGGTCTCGCGGGTCGTTACTCGGGTAAACACACCAGAGCGCATCACCCGACGCGCTGTAGGCGGGATGGCGGCCATGGCAGTTGCAGGCACCAACAGCGATGATGCCGGGGTGGCTGGCGTAGCCGTTGAACGCCAGGTCGGAGCCGTCGTTGCCGGCCGAGAATACGATGACGCAGCCCTTGCCGTCTCGGCCAAACGCTAGGCAGTCGTCGATCGCCTCGCGCGAATGCTGCGGGAGCGCACCGCTTTCGCCGTCGGGATTCGGAGGAGACCAGGCGCAGCAGATCACGTCCGCTCCGTGGTCGGCGGCCCAACGCAGCCCGGCCGCTTCGGAGGGGTGGCCGATCATGCGCGAGAGGGCCGGCACCTCCACAGGCAGCAGAAGCGCTCGAGGGGCGATGCCGGTCACGTGCGATCCGCCCGCGAGCGCCAGACCAGCGACCTTGACACCGTGCGGCCGCCTAACGCGCGACCAGTCGACGGACAACGACTCCTCCCGGTGCATCTGCAGCACGCGACCAGCAAACTCCGGGTGCTCGCCGACGTCGACGCCCTCGTCGACGACGGCGAGCACGACGCCTTCACCACCCGTTACCTGACAGTCACCTCGTGAGGCATGCACGGTCACGAGCGGGGGCGCGTCCTCACGGTCCGCCAATCGCTGGCACACACACCGGTCGGCTATCGATGTCGTTCAACGGTTTCATCGATCGGTTTACTACAAAGGGATTCCTTTCCTCGGCAATGTACGGGAATGGTCGACCGTCTTGTCCTCGATCCATCAACTCCAGCCAGTCTTCATCGAAAAGGTTTCGTTCGAAGCGCGTAGCGAAGGTCTGGAAGGCAGCGAATTCGTCGGTGGGGAGGGCCGTCACTGGATATCCGGCGGTGGCGAACAACCATTGAAAATCCATCCCCCACGGCGTCGGCCTCCCGCGCGGCGCCTCGTAGTTGGTGACCAAAAGCTCCACCGCATCATTGCCGCCCGGCCGGTTGGGGCGGTGGTCAGCCTCGTCGTAATCCTCTTTGAGCCTTGGACCCCGGAGGGACAGGTGAGCGACATCGGGAATATCGATGACGCATTCATTCGCCATGTGCCCCTCCTTCTCGCTGCCCAGGAACTTCAAAACGGTCGGGAGCGATGGAAGGATGCCGTCGGGCCCCCCACCGTTGAGGGGGAAACCGCCAGCGTCCCAGATAACCACGTCCTTCACTCGAATCTGTCCGCGGTCGACTACGACCGTGTTACGAACGTAGTTCATATCCCGCACGCCTCGGGGCAGCTGCCGGATCGCGTCGGTCGTCCCTGCCGCCAACACTTCCGACAGACGCGGAACGTACTGATCGAAGCTGGCCGAGCGGGTCACGGGAGGCACGAGCTTGGGGCCTCGCACCGTAATGTCGATGCGACCCTCGTCCACGCCGTTCGGAGGGATGTTGCGCACTCCCCCCTTGGCGGTGATTTCCTGAATCTCGGCGCGGTGCTCGTGTGGCCTACCAGGCCTTTGCAACCTGCGTGGATCGCTGATCAGCTCAGCGACAAGCTTGCCGGCGTCGGCCCCGTCCTCGGGAAACCAGAACAACACGAGCCCGCGAAAATGGATTCGTATCCTCACGTCGCACCTCCTGGGTCATGCTGCGTGGATTCCAATGCCTGCTGGTACAACGCCGGGACCGAACTCCGTCCACACACGATGCTGCTTGCATTCGCGCGGCGACTCGACAGGCCGGAACGTCAGCGACCGCTTTTTTTTGGGGATGGTTCGGTCCTGACTACACTGTTTGACGACCGCGAAATGCGCTTTTCGGAAATAACGTCGCGCAATCCGGGTGCGGTGGCCGCACCAAAGATCTGGAACGCCGCCCACGTCTGGGCGGTCCGCCACGGATCGCCCTGCTCGATCCACTGGATCTGCGTGCGCCGCAACGCTGCGGCAGGGTCCTGATGCTGTGAGAGATCGGCGTGGAAAGTGGCGAAGAATGCCTCCGTGCTCCGGTCGTCCACCGACCAGAGGCCCGCAATGACCGCCGGAACACCCGCCGCAAACAGCGCACGCGCCAACGACGACGCGCCCTCAGTGCCCGATAGCGCACCGTCCGCCGTTCTGCACCCGGAAAGAATCGCGAGCCGCGTGATCGGTAGTGACAGGTCGAACAGGTCTCTGGCGTAGAGCGCTCCGCTCGATCCCGGGAACCGATCGGGCGCCAGCACGAGCTGCGAGAGGAGCGGCGCGTCCGTGCTAATGACGCCGTGTCCCGCAAAGTGAATGACGCTGGCGGCTCTGGCCTGCTCGAGGAATGCGCTACGGGTTGCGTCGGCGCCAATCAGCAGCCGGGCGCCCGGATACCGTCGCGCGACATCTCTCGCCTCGCGTTCCGCTCCAGCCAGCGTGGGAAGGTTGTAGACGGATCGATCGAAGGCCGGGTTTCCGACCGCCAATACCGATGACTCGTCGACTCCCAACGCGCCGGATCGTGCGACCGCATCGGCAAAGAGCTGAACGCTCGACGCAATCCCGAGCTCGTACGACTGCACGAGGTACCGCTGCCGGCGTGCGTCGAACAGCGCCGCGTAGGGAACGAAGTGGAGCCACTTGTCCGGCACGATGATCAGCCTCGAGTCCGTCGGGATGCGCGATTCGAACGGCTCTATCAGCACATCACGCAACCGCGCGCTCGTCGTGGCTATCTCCTCCCCCGATGTTCGCGTGGCAACCAGGCGGGTCAGCCGAGTGGCGAGATCCGCTGTCGCATCGTCAGCTGGCACGCGATGCATCCACACACCGTCCCGTCGGATCACCCAGCCCACGATCTCCCGTTCGAGCACCAGGTAACTCAGGATCGTCGTCCGAGGATCGAGTGCTCGACGAATGGCATCCACCGAGCGATAGGAGGGGTTCGCGTTAGGTGCCATGTTACCGGCGCGCTCGAGCAGCACGCGCGCGCGCATCCGTTCGGTGAAGTCGAGCGCACCGATCGTGTCCTGGCGACTCAGATAGAAGCCCGCCACCGTGTCGATGATCGGGCGAGCCTCATCGAGAAATCGCGTGCGATCATCGTGAGACGCGATACCGGATCGCGCTCGCTCGATGATCCCGAGCGCCTGGTCGAATGCGACGCGAGCCGAGTCCGGCGCGCCAGCCGCGACGTACGCATCCGCGAGCCGAAGCTTCGCTCGTCCCGCCTGCGCCAGGTACTGCGCGCCATCGTACCGCTCGACAACCCGCTTCAGGACTCGGACCGCCGAGTCAGGCAGCTCGGGCAACCACACCTGCCCGTAGACCAGGTCCGCGTCGGCCAACATGATGGCACGCAGGGAGTCGCTGCCGATTCCGGAAGCGTACGCGGGAATTCGGCCCAGGCTGGCCAATGCCTCCGAACGCATTCCTTCCCGGGCTAGCAGTTCCGCCTCTCGGGTTAGGGCGCTTACCATCAGCAGCGAATCACCGACCGACGCCGAGAGTCGCACGAACTCGCGTTGAAACAGGAGGGCGACCCGCGGCGATCTATGCCAAGTGAGTACGGCGGCGGTACTGAAGACCCGTTGCGCGTCGCCCGGGACGTCAGCGTAGGCAGGCAGGTTACGGAACGCCTTATACAGCTCGTGCCACCCCGCACGGTCCCCTCGGAGCGTCGCGGCCAGCCGAGCCGCGTCGGTTCGCGTGCGAAGATCGAGCGCAGGCTCTCGGACGCCGGCGCCCTCCGCCATCGCCGCCGAGAATGCGGAGGCGGCGACATCGAAGTTCGCGCGAATGTTCTCGATGAAGCCGACATTGCGCGTCGCGAGCGCCCGAACCAGCGGATACCTCGCCGGCGCTTCCGTCGCAATACGACGAAAGCGCGCCCTTGCATCGGTGTAGCTCGCGTCTGTGTGTCGCTGGAACGACACGCGGGCCCGGTCATACGCTGCCAGATGAGACCCCGGACTCCGAACCGATGACAACAGCTCGAACGCCCGGTCGAGCGAGGAACTGGCCGAGTCCAACTTCCCCTTGTCGAGTTCCGATCGTCCTCGATCGAAAGCAGTGAGCCCAGTGGCTAGCCGTCGAAGTCGCGACGTGTCGCCTACGGAAATCAGCGTGTCAATGCCGCGGGCGACGTCCGCCCACAAGCCGTCCCCGGTTGCGACCCACGCCGCACCGGCCAGGGTGAGCGCCTGCCGGCTGACCGTGTCTGCTCGGGCATCGCCCGACGTGTACAATCTCGCCCACTGGATGAGCAGGGCCCGCACATCGTTGCGCGCACGCCAGGGGAATTGCCTAACGGCGTCTGCCAGGCCGGCGGAATCGCCACGCGCCGCCGCTCGTTCGACATTCCGCCGCGCACTCGACCAGCTCGCCGCCGGTCGCTCGAGCTCCAGCAACCGATTGCGCGCCTCGTCGGCCCACGGAGACCGATCGTCGATTGCGAGATAGGCCTTCCATTGCCCGACCGCCAGCTCTCGCAGATAGAGGCACTCCAGGATAAGCGCTCGGTTGAATACCGCCTCGGTGAGGCGCGGAGCCATCGCGAGTGCACGGTCGTTCGCCGAATAGGCATCGACGATCGAGAGCGGGTCCTGCGCGAGCTCCGCGTGCTGCAGCAGCGCCACGGCCAGGTCGCTTTGCACGGCTGCGTTGCGAGGGTCCAGTGCGGCCGCTACCCTGAGTTCCTCGATCGCCGCATCCGCGTTCCGCCATACGATGTTCCATGCGCCAATGGCGTGGCGCGACGCCACGCTCGTGGAGTCGGTCGCGACGCTGGACTTGAGCGCTGCGGCGAGCTTGCCCAGTGCGCGAGACTGCGGCCACGCCGACGGTGCTTCATCGGCACAGGCAAGGCCGGTGACGAGGGAGTCGTTAGGCGTGAGCGGGCGGCACGAGGCATACGCGTAGCTTCCGGTAAGCCGCGCTCGTGAGACTCGGTGCGGTCCGACCGCCGCTGCGACGCGGTCCGCCGGTCCTCGCCTCCAGACGGTGGACAGGAGCACCGGCAACGCCACAATCCCCCCGAGAGCAGCGACTGCCAACGTCGCCGCGTGCGATCTGCCTACCCGCTGAAGGGCCGGGCGCAATCCTGCCTCGCTCCTTCCACGTCGCAATGGGACCATCCGTGCGAAGGGACACCAGCCCGCAGCTCAACCCCCCCCGTGGCGGCGAATCAGCTCCGCGAAGTTCTGGCGAATCGTGTCGAACTCCTCGCCATCGACTCCTTGTCCGGCGAGCACCGAAACCTGACGCAACAGCTCCACATCGCTGGGCGCAAGCCTGCCGCGGCCGATCGCCGCGCGGAGGAATCGAGATGTGGAGCCTGAGGCGAAGAACGACGCCGACCCTGTTCGTGCCGCGAGCTCGCCGGCGGCCAACCACTTGCCGTACCCGAACCAGCGCGAGTCGAGAAATTCGTTCAGGGTTTTCTCGGCGTCCGATGCGGCCGCGATCAATGGTTCGCCCGTCTCACGGCGCTCGATCCGCGATCGCAATCCCTGATACTTGGCCTTCGCGCCATCGGCCACCGGCATCGCCTGAAGGAGGTCGAGCACTTCGCCTGTCAGGCCGCGCGCTCGTTCCGCATCCCCAGTCGCCAGCGCCACGCGCAGATCCGTTGCGCGAACGCCGAGTCGGAACTCGGTCGTGGAATCGAAGCCGGCCCGTGTTCCGCCGCGCATCACCGACCAGGACCGATCCTCCCATCCCGGCCGGAGCGTGCTTCTCAGATCTCCCCGTTGCGTCAGCGGCAGCGTAATGTCCGTCGTGGCAGCCGCGAATACCGCCTGGTCGCGGTACGCCTGGACTGATGGGAGCACCGCGACCAGCAGTGCCGCAGCGGCGGCAGCGGGAACACCCACCCACGCCGCAGCGGCGGCAGCGGGAACACCCACCAACCAACGCCGCCGCCCTGGCTGACGTTTGTCCAGCCGCGGCTCGATCGGGACGACCTTCGCCTCCTCCTCCTCCTCCTCCTCCTCCTCCTCCAGATCCGCCCGAGCCCGCACGGCGTCAGTGTAGACCTCGAACGCCGCCTCGGATTCCCCAAGCAGCTTGATCGCGCGCTCCCGCTCGGCCCCCGTCAGGCGGCCGTCCATCAGCGCGCCGATCAATTCCAGATCTACTTCGTCAAAGGCTGCCATTTCTTCCCAATAGTCTCCGGGGTAATGCTCAAGGCCCATCGCCACTTCGCGTCCATGGCCGTGCTCCTTCTAATGACGGACGCCGTTGCCAATTTCCTTTGTCAGGGCGACGGCGAATTCAGCCATTCCAGATACTCGGCCCCGATCCCATCGCCCTTCAACCGGGCGCACAGCTCCTCGAGGAGCTTCTTGAGCCGAGGGTACAGACGTTTCTGGTCGATTCCGAGCCCCCGCGCGACGTCCGCCACGCTCAGTCCCTCGAAGTAGTGCATCCGGATGATCACCCGGTCCTCCCGCTCCAGCTGCGCGACCGCACGACTCAGCGCGTCCTTGGCGGCCTGCAACCGCTCGTCGCGCTCGCGATTGATCACCCCGTCGTCGGCTCCGAACGGCGCCGGGAGGTCGTCGACGCGCGCGCCATCATCGACCCGCCGCGGCACCCGGTGCGGGATCTCGTGCAGGATCTTCCGGAGCTCGGCCCGGTCGACCTTCACCCGACCGTTTCGTGAGAGGGTGTTGCACGCCTCGTCGAAGGTCTGGCCGTCCCGGTAGATCGCGGCCTCGAGCAGCACCGCCGTCTCGCCGCGTCGCTTCGCCTCGGCCGACGAGCGCCACTTGCCCCACATCTTGATCCGGTGATCGCGGAACAGGTTCGCGATGACCACGGTCAGAAACGTCTGGACGCTGCACGTGCCCCGGTGCTTTCGCAGGACGGCGTAGTCGTCCTGCAACAGCTTGAGCTTCACCTCGGACGCGAAATCCTCGGCGTCCGCACCGTGGATGCCGTTTCGGCGGCAAAGCGACTCCGCGATGCGTTCGATGACGCCGATGTGATCGGCGTAGACCTGGCGGGGATCCATCACGCTGTGATACGCCGGCTGCCGACGTGGGTGTGAATGGAGGCAACGGGGGTTCGGGTGGTCATCACGGCAGACGGAGATTTGCGTCCACGAAAATGCCGGTCATTGCCCGTTGTCGCAACGAGGCGACCCGTGAGGCGGAAACGATACCTGCAAGCTGCGCAAAGGGTTGGCTGGCACTAATCGTGTGCGGCGGCGACATCATCTCCGCCGGGATTTCACCCCTCGCCACACATCACGCCGAGTCGATACCTAGTTCTCGTCGACCGCCTTCAACTCGTACGTCACGGTGTCGTTCGCCGATGGTGCGCCGCGGCGCAGGAACGGCCAGTTGGCCGCGTCGCGCGAGCCGGGTCCTTGGCGTTCACCCGAACCTCGCTATGCCCGGCGCGCCGTGCTGGAGGTGCGTGCCTAACGTAGCACGGCTCACCACGTCAGGCTTGCCCGGCGTCCCGACATGCTCCTGCGTTGGAGGCGTTGGGCCGACCTGAGTGCAACGCAGCGGAGGCGGTGGTGACGCGCTACTCGGCCGGAAAGGTGGTGTTCTTCGGCCGGAGCGGAACGTTCACGATGGAGGGTTATCCTCCACGAATCCTCGAGCATGGCGAGCGAGTCACCGATGCTCCGCTCTGGCGGCGTCGTC